>Ga0310343_10000412_pt1 | contig 20237 bp, 17 predicted proteins | sample HC15DNA2025_MG_FD_203519 | JGI IMG/M metagenome (GOLD analysis project Ga0310343, IMG submission 203519) | Marine microbial communities from station ALOHA, North Pacific Subtropical Gyre - HC15-DNA-20-25_MG | ecosystem: Environmental > Aquatic > Marine > Oceanic | place: Pacific Ocean: North... | reverse complement strand
GGACATTTCCGCTAATTTATCAGTTTGAGCGAGTATGTCTTGACGGATAGTTCGTGATTCCACCCGATCATAGGTGTAGGCGGCAGTAGATTTAACCCATGATTTAACCAGTCGGGAATTGGTGATATAATAGTCCGTGTCGTCACCTTTACACACTTCAACTAGAATCGTCATGGCACGACGTGTGTGGCCTTCTAGTAGGGAGGCAGCATTATCTGAAATTTCCGGTGGAATCATACTGTTGCCTTCGGTGGATAGATACAGACTAGTAGCTCTACTTCGTGCGATTCTATCAAGTGGGCCATCCCATGAATACAGACTTGTTACATCCGCAATATGAATACCGACACTCCATTTTTCCGTCTCACTAAAACTATCGTCACGACCACACGATCCTTTTTTAAGACAGTGTAACGCATCGTCTAAGTCAAGACTCCCTTCCGGATCAATGGTAAACACTGGCAAATGGGTCAAATCTAAACGCTCGCCTGACTCTACCACCATTTCCCTAGACATATTAGTACAAATAATACTGTCTAAGCTACTTTTAACCGCTGGATTTTTACGCAAGACGGTCTTCCATGGGGGCTGTAGTCTGTCGTGTCGAGACTGTAAGAATCCTCTTTCACCACTGTCAGAACCAACCAATCCTAGTTCACGTTCAACATGACCATCAGGAATTCTAGAATCAACCGTCCAACTACTGATACACACCGTCGCATAGATATTTCGGGTAGCCTTACTTGCTACTCTAATGGGTGGATCCCCCGCTCGATCACTAATAAAACGATAGTAGGGAACCCCTCTCTTGTTAGTGCCTAGGCGTTGCCGCGATTCTACCTCAATGGTTCCCGTTAGTGTAACATTGCCACATTCATTACGACTATCACTATTTACCATACGACCAATACTAACACTACTAACACTACTACCACACACAATCCGGGCTTCCCCAAGACAACCAGGTGCCCCTAACCACTCCTTCCAGACAGTCCGTTTACAATCCGCACCCGGTTGTGTCCAATCAGTTGTACACTGATCTCTAACACACCAGACAGTCATCCCTTCTAAGGCACGATTACGATTTTTCTCCCCACGGATAAGATAAAAAGAGTCATCGTCCCTCATGACAACTCCATATCCCCAATCTTGTAGATATCCAGTCCATCCCCAACGATTCATCCGACTGATTCCAGTAAATGTTCCTTTAATCAGACGGACCCCACCTTCAGTCGTTTTATTCCAGTCATTATAGTATTTCATTGTAGACTTTAACTATCAGACTCTACAGTCAATTATACATATAATTACCTTGAGATATCTTTAAATTTATTCCGGTAAAGAGATGGAGGATACGGAACATATTGCGTCTGATTGAACAATAATTATCTCTCTTAAAGTATTATCTATCAAAACTTTCTACATTTATACTATCATCAATGATTTCTGCTACTAAAATTCTTTCAGAGAGACTTCAGTCAACCTTATCTGACACGACTACACTTGAACAGTCTTATTTTCTATCAACTCCAAAGGGAGACGTAATGTATCGTGAAATATCAACTAGTATCCAAAATCTGTTAACACTATTGGAAGAATGGAATATTCACACTCAAATACACGATCAAAATACGTCATATCCACCACAACTTTCCTCTGCGATTCAAGGACACCTTGCCGATTATAATCATCGGCAGCGTGTATTAGAGGTTGTCAAACCTGTCATGACAGTCGCAAGTATCGCGTTAGGAAATAATCCACAGTTAACAAAAGGAATTAATTGCCCTCATTGTCATAAATATTTTAGTGGTCGTAAATTTTGGAAACGATTCCATCAACATCGACGAGACGCTCATCCAAACTATCAACAATGTAAATTTATTTCTCTGGAGTGTTGATAAGATAAGGACTAACAAATTGACAATCCTCCTTAATTTCTTTGACGGGTTTAGGCATTAATCCTTCACAGTCACGAGCGGCTGTTTTGATGGCAATATCCGCCTCCAATTTAGCGGCTACCTTAGCGTCATTTTGCTGAGCGGATATATCACCAAGTCGACAACTTTTTTTATTGGATTGTTCTAGACAGTCGTCACGGTTATTGTATTCACTATCAGCGACAACCTTTTTAGTCTCGTGACAACGCATCTTATTTTTTTTATTATTATCATGATGATACTTAACCCGTTCTTCCCACTCAGATTCTACTTTTGTCATGGCAGATTCAATTTTTTTATTTGAAATATATGAAATTATAAGTGCCATACATAGTATTCCAATAACGATAAAAACAATATTATTTATCCCTTTCATGATTATCTATCTCTAATTCTTATTTTTTGGGAAGATATTTTTTCTGTATTAAAATATCTTCTTAAGATAAAATTAACTATGTTGTTAGTAGCTATACCATTATTTTTTATAGTCTTAGTAATTTTCTACGCCACCAAGGGATTAGTTCCTTTACCAGTCGCATCAATATCAGTCGTATTAATAGTATTTTTTGCTGTTTATATTATTCGGAAGCAACATTCAAGTTATTTTTTGTCTGACTTAAAAAGAATGATACAAGAGGAAATACCCGAAGAAGAGTGTTATCAATATGTGTAGTCGTTACAGTTTCATAGTTTCATATATCCATAGTTCCACTACTGGGTAGACCAGTCTGCCCAAACATAATTATTTGGATAAATTTGTTTAGTTGATACTTCAGGCAGAGTTCCTTCTATTTTTTTTAATATCGATTCAATATCATCTATGTCTTCATTTTTAATTTGACAGAAGTTAATGTTTATAGGGATTTTGACTGACTCTACGTCTATATGAATATTATGATTTTTCCTATCAAATGTTGTTACATGAAATGAATCAGAGGAATCTATTATTTTTTTATTACATGACAAGTCTATTTCAGTATATTGTTCAAGTCGTTTAGTTTCAGTTCCACTTCCAGTTCCAGTTCCAGAATCTTGAGGTTTTTTTTTGTGTTTTTTTTTAGCTTTTCTTTTTTTTTTAACCATTCTAACTACTTACAGTAAGTACATAATAGGTCTTTATATCATTCATTTTATTTAATTTATTTAGCTGACTATGACTGACTATGACTGACTATGACTGATTATGATGAAAGTTTACTTGCGTGTCTACGACATGTTGTTAAATTACCAAAAGTTTTGCTACCACACACTTCTCCCCTTTTTTTTCCGGTTTTTAGTATGACACAACATCGATTGTTATGTTTTAAATATTCCCGATGTACATGTTTAACTACAGTCAATCCCGGCAGTAATGGTATATAGTCACTTTCTTGTCTACAATAAGGGCAGTGTCTATTTTTACTATAAAAAAAGTGTTTCGAAATACATTCATAATGATATTTATGACCACACTGTAATGTCACCCTGACTTGATTCATATTAGAATTAGTAATAGTCATATTGTCTAATTGATGTGAACAGGTAAAACCTCCCTTTTTATCCATCACAACATCAATAACTGTTGTTGGGTGAAAATGATCTTTACATATTTCACAAAAATTTTCCGGATTGCTAATATAGTCGTTTTCTTCCGATAGTAAATGTTCAACCTCAAACATAAACTATTATATTTTGATTATTAATATTATTAATAATATTAATATTCATAGGTCGAGATATTTTTAGGTCTCTTCCCGCTGATAGCTTAATTTCATACAATTTTCTAAGGTATTCACTGATTCGCTTAGTGGTTTATTCCGATGAAGTCTTAAGTCTTCTGTTGCCTTATCAACTCTAGACTTATCTAAGGGGATGTATTTAGTCTTTTTCAAAATTAGGTTCGACTGATTTTCTTCAATTTGTGGAATAATAGAGACCATGGGCGGATTGATAACTGTAAATTCTTGATAGTAGTTGTGACAGTTTTCCCGAAATTCTTCAATGGAAAGATTCCCCCCAAAAATTCGCAAACATATTTTTGGTGGGGCAAGCTTAATTGGTATCTGTTCACCTTTGGTAAAACGTTTGTAAAGTGTATTGAGTAGACTATATTGTAGTCTTTCTTCGTGTTGTCGAAAAGATTCATGATTATAGGCTGCCGCACATTCGGGACTACAAAAGCATCCAATCACTTGATACTCATCCATGACCAAATTAGTAGGAAGTACACAGGGTTCATTATCAAATCCATGGCAACACCACCAGCAAAAGATGGAGGTACTTTTTGGAAGTGTTTTTTTACGATTACTTTCTTTAAAATTTTGTAAGGTCGTAAAAGTTTGTTGTTTTCCCACTATTCCTTCCCTAATCTGAAAGTTTTGTTTCTTTTGACCAAATTTATGATGTACATCATCTACAGCAGACAGGTATTCTGATTGAACTTCTTCATTTCCAACCACTTCTACACCTTCTACACTTACATCTCCTACATTTCCTACATCTCCATCATTTGGTTCTCCTATTCCAGACATTTGTTCTACATTATGTGATGTTGTTAATTTATCTTGATTTTCATTAATGGTTGCTTCTTCTGCTATTTTAGCCTGTTTTTTACCATTTCCAACTTGTGTTTCTAGTGTTTCAAAAGGGCTTTGAAAGTTAGAGTTTTCAAGATAACCTTGAGGTTCTTCCATGACTGGATTGTATTCAAGTAAATCCTTTTCGCCAAAATTGTTAGATTCGACATCTAACATAGCTGTGTTAATTGGAAGGTGTAAGATAACAGCTTCTTCTTCATTCGCAACATCAGGCACATTCGGTACTACATATCCATATCGCTCTTTGGGTTTTCTTCCCCTTTTTTTAAGGACCTTGGGTTCTTTTAGAGCCTGTAGTTGTTCTTCTGTTTTTGGTTTTGGTTTCCGTCCACGTTTTTTAGGAATTTTAACTATCGGTTCAACCGGTGTTTCTAGGGATTGTTTCGGTTTCCGTCCCCTTTTAGATTTTTCTTTTTTTTCTACTACGACGGTTTGGTCAGGGACTTCATCTGATTTTTTGACTTTAGTTTTTTTAACTTTTTTCTCCGTGCTACTACTACTATTTTTATTAGAGTCATTCAGGTCTTCCTTAACATCAACTACATCACCCTTAATAATAAAATTATCTAAATTTTTCTTTTTACGCGGCATTTCTCTAATAGTATATAGCTATCACAAAAATTCTTTAAATCACGACAGACTATACCCTACTACTTAAAAAAGACTTAAATATAACAAAGGTGATATGATTAGTTAGCAAATAACCCTTACTAGATACATTAAAATACTGTAGAAGAAAACATTATGACATCGGATGAACCCGCAATGACTTTTCCCTATACCCTAGACCCTTTTCAGCAACAATCCGTGGAGGCGATTGAACGTGATGAAAATGTGCTTGTCACCGCACACACTTCCGCTGGTAAAAGCACAGTAGCAGAGTATGCTATTGCTAAGTGTGCCCGTTTGGGTAAAAGGTCAATCTACACTAGTCCAATTAAAACTCTTAGTAATCAAAAATACGCCGATTTTATAAAACACAGTGATTCCATGGGTCTGACCCCAGACCAAATCGGTATTATGACCGGAGATATTAAATTAAAACCGGATGCGAGTTGTCTGGTGATGACAACCGAAATCCTTCGAAACCGACTATTTCAACTAGACACTGGTGATGATTTTTTTAATGACATTAAAATGGTTGTATTTGACGAGGTTCACTATATTAATGATCCTAATCGCGGACATGTCTGGGAGGAAACAATTATGATGCTACCTCCCCATGTTCTTCGTATTATGCTTAGTGCTAGTATGTCTGGAGCAGACAGACTAGCCAGGTGGGTCACTAGCTTACATGGACGACCGACTCCCCTCATTAGTACACTCTATCGACCTGTGCCCTTGTCCCATCAGCTATATTATTATCAGTCAGACACCAAAACGTCACGCTTAGTTGATGTATTTCGCAATAAAAGATTCTTGCCTGATAATCATTCCCGAGACTTTGACACCTTACAGCGTGATTATCTTAAGGGTAAAAAACAAAAAAAATCCCATCATTCGCATACGGTAAACCAGCTACAAGGCGTAATCCGATATTTACAGACGGAAAATCAATTTCCGGCAATTTTCTTTAGTTTTTCACGCAAAAAGTGTCAACAGCATTCGACGACTATTTCTGATGTCCTAGTAGATCACGAGACACGTAATCAAATAACTCGTACTTTTGAATTTTATCTTGTTAGACTCCTACCGGAAGAACAGCGCAGTATCTCGCAAGTGTTGATGCTTAAAAAATGCGTGGAACGTGGGGTAGCATTTCATCATTCTGGTCTTCTTCCAGCCTTGAAAGAAATTGTAGAAATCCTGTTTTCCAAAGGATGGATCAAGGTGTTGTTTGCAACTGAAACCTTTGCGGTTGGTGTTAATATGCCAGCCCGAACAGTTGTATTTACTAGTCTTGAAAAGCACGATGACCGGCAGTGGCGCACCCTACGGACAGATGAATATATCCAGATGAGTGGTCGTGCTGGTAGACGTGGATTAGACACAGTAGGTCGTGTCTTATTGACTACCCTAGATGATTTTCCTCAACGTCACACACTACATGAGTTGATGTGTGGGGCTAGTCCCTACATTAATAGTCGCCTAACGATTGATCCAGTCCTACTTCTCCAGTCGATGGATTCACCTAGTTTTACGATTACAGGGTTATTAGAACGATCCCTGTGGTACTATCAACGTCAAGACACCGTTAAAGATTTAAGACAGCAAATAGAATCCCTACAGACTGAATCTAGGGAAATACTACAAGGAATCACTCAGGCCAATCACAAGTTACTAGAAGAATACTATCAAAAAGTCTATAAAAAAATAGAAACTGGTAATGATCTTAGTCAACAGTTTGCTGATCTAGGGTTTGCGGTTAAAAAGGGTAAAAAGAAAAAGAAAAAGTCATCCCAGTCCCAGTCAGAATCCCAAATCGAAAACAGTATTATTTCACACTGGGCTGATCGGTCACTATTTACTCTTGACTGGGAAATATACAAACGCTACAAATCTTCCCTAGACCAGATGGACACAGTTTCTACTCGACTGTCCCTACTTGAAAATGAAATCTATGATACGGTGTATTCTCTTATTACACCTCTTCAGAGGCTCGGATTAGTGGTAGACACAACCGATACATCACCAGACACAACTACTACTACAAAACTTCAAATTAATGATATCCAGGCAACGATGACGGGTAAAATCGCCTCTAGATTTCATGAGTGTCCATCGATCCTGACATCCCTAGCTTTTCAGAAACAGGTGTTTGACGGATTGTCACAGACGGAAATTGTCGCAATTTTAGCAGTGCTGTCAGACAGTAGTAATCATTCACATCCCCTCACCGCGGTGATTATTGATGACTATCCTTCTAGTGTCGTGAGTAATCGATTGAAAAAATCCCTTCACTTGTTGCTTAGTATTGAAAAGACACTTGTAAGGACTATCGACTATCCAGAAGGTACACTCAGCAATGAAATGCTCCTACCATCCCTACAATGGTCTCAAGGAGCTTCACTAACTACTTTACGGGAAAATGGTTGTGACATGTATGAAGGTAATCTTGTAAGACAGTTTCTCAAAATCACTCACATGGCAGAAGAAGTTGTTGATGTCTACACTAGTCTAGACTTAATCAGTCAAATTGTAGAATGGAATGAAATTGATAAAATCATGGTTCGTGATTTTGTCAAAGTAGAGTCAATTTATCTTATTTGATAATTTAATTTTTCTTATCTAGTTTAGTTAGCTCTCCAAAACATCATTAAGACACTCGCGATAATGTTAAGCACACTTACAAGGGCAAATACTTCCATCACACTGCGGATCATGGTGTCACTGCAATTGCATTCAGTGTGTCTCATTTCACGCACAAAGATGAGAACACAGTAGAGGTAGTAGATGCTACCTACAAGCATGACTAATCCAAGAAGAGACGCAACCATTTTGGGCATGCTAACCTTAGCTTGATCCATAAGGTATACAATAACGGTTAAACCAAGTAAAAACATTAACCAGTATTTAAGGAATAAGCGTTCCTCTGTGGCCGAGCATGGGCACGCATTTTCCGCTTCAAGGTTAAGGATGTATCCTAAAAATAACAGGTAGATAGCGACTTGGAATAAGACCGCACCAATAGGGACACTTTTTCTGGAACTACGACGAGAACGGGATTTAGAAGCCATCCGTGATGATAATATCTAGTTAGAAATTAATTTTTCCGTTAATTTCTAATTCAATCCTTAAAAGATCGAATCCTACTTTAAAATTTGGATGGTATTTATCCTAAATGGATTGGAATAAATGTGCTCAACAATTATTTGGAATCAATAGATTACGACCTTTTCAGACAAGTGTGGTACAAAGCTTAGAGGGTGGTCATGATACCGTAGTACTCGCACCCACAGGCGGTGGAAAAAGCCTATGTTTCCAACTGCCGGCATTAGTCGAGAATGGAAAAGTAGCTATTGTCACAAGTCCACTTCGTTCCTTAATTGAAGACCAAGTGTATAATCTTCAACAAAAGGGTCACTCGGTAACCTCTTTTTATGGGGAACAACCGGAGCTACATCAACAGACTGTATTAGACGGAATGACTGATTCTCCCCCTCGTTATCGCCTAATTTACACAACTCCTGAAATGATTACTGAACATTGGGAATTTCGACAACACCTTAATTTTTTAGCTAATCGGGATCGAATATCCTATTGGGTGATTGATGAGGCACATTGTGTCAGTGTCTGGGGACACGATTTTCGAGATAGCTTCTTAGGACTGGGTTTTTTTAAACTGGAGTATCCGGACATACCCTTAATCGCTTTAACTGCGACCGCGACACGGGAGGTGATCCTTGACATCAAAAAAATACTAGTGCTTCCCCCAGACACGAACACTATTATTAGCGGTTTTCAACGTACTAATCTATCATTAGAAACCGCATCCCGCAATGATATTAGTCACCTACTGCTACAAATTCAGAAATACATGAATATGTATTCTAGAGATAACCGACTTCCAAGTGGCATTATTTATTGTACCACACGTAAACAATGCGATACCTTGACCCTCCTATTGCGTAAAAAAAGAATACCTTGTTGTAGTTATCATGCCGGATTAGAATCAACGGAACGGGCACGTATCCAAGACGCTTGGAAACAAAATAAGATATCCATTGTAGTCGCAACCATTGCTTTTGGTATGGGTATTGATAAGGCTGATGTACGTTTTGTGATTCATTATCACCTTCCCAAAAATATCGAAGGTTATTATCAAGAGATTGGTCGTGCCGGTCGTGACGGCAATCCCTCTAGTTGTATGTTATATTATCATCTCGAAGATTTTTACCTACTACGTATGATGATCGAGTCATCCAATGCCAAGGCCTCCTATCAAAAATCGGAAATTCACAAACTGTACAGTATGTTATATTTCGCCCAACAGTCTAGGCATTGTCGTCACGTGTATCTGTGTCAATACCTTGGAGAAAAGATCCAACCCTGTGGCACACGATGTGACTGTTGTCAACGCACAGCCACAACCCAATCCACAACACCTCTTGAGTCTATACCAGATGCCTTACCTACAACCACTCAACCGGCTTCCATACAAACCTTATGTGAACCTCCAGAATTTTATCAAATGTTAGCTAGGGTTAAAGACCAACGAGTGGCACGTACCGTGTTTAGTGATAGTGTCCAACCTTGGATCACTTATGGCTTGATACATCGTTACATTAAAGAGCAGGCAAATCCATATCAAAAATCCAATCCCGAGTCACCCTTGGTTTTATATTTGTATAAAAAAGGACTCGAAAAATTGAACGACTGGAACTTAAAAAATTCCATTTAATAATATATAATATACTATCTAATCAGTCTTCATCAGTCAGACAGTCAGTAAATCAATCAATCAATCAATCCAACTCGTTATGTCTAAGGCACAATGGTACCGAGAACCTATTAACTGGACTCTCTCTGGTAAGGGTTACAGTGAGAAGAATATCCAGTCAGTCTTTATTCATCTACTAGGTAAACAAGGACTCTTTGATCCAAAAGAAATTCGACATCAGGTATTAGCTAAACCAGCGACTCAATCCAGACCCCATCCATCCACATCCACCACCACATCCACCTCCACATCCACATCCACATCCACACCTACTTCCACACCTACTTCCACCTCCCCTACTTCCAAAAAATCTAAATCTAAATCAAAAGCAAAAAAATTAGCTAAGCCAAAATTGAGTCGTCGCGAACAAATTATTCAGGCAAACACGCTTCGTTTGACTATGGAACGTGAAAAATCCGATCTTAAGAAGATTAGTCATCACAAGTCACAGCGTCTAGTCGACACGCCTAGACTGGAGACTCGTCTTGGACACCTAATGTGGATGGGTTATCTATTGTCACGTTATCTTGCTAAACTAGAAAAAATTAATCTCTATGATATGTATCTTGATATTAGTCAGTTTATTAAAAACATCGAGGAAGATCCACTCGACACACGTTCTATGACTACTTTTCGTGCCGAATACGGCAACGTTCTTAAAAACAGCCGAGAGTACATAGAATCGGAAATCACCGATCCAATTGTCTTTCAAATGACACAGATGAATGATCGAATGCCACCCTTGTCACGATTCCGGAAAAAGTTTCGACTAGACCCATGGCAAAAGGAGGCATTGATGGCAGTGGAACGTCGTCGTTCCGTCCTAATCTGTGCCCCAACCAGTAGTGGTAAAACAGTGATTACAACCTACCTATCGCTACAGGAAGGCACTAAAATCTTTGTAGTGCCAAGTGAGAGTCTTGTCTGGCAGGTAGCTAGTATCTTTAGCCCACTTCTTCAGGGCAAGATCGCACTACTGGGTGAAAATATTGAATACATTCCAGATTCACCTCCTGAATTGTATATTGGCACGCCACGTGTGATGGAAACATTTATTGCTGTGAATGATATTTACAAAGACCTATCGTATGCGGTCTTTGATGAAATCCACGATCTAAATGGTCCGGAAGGTGATGCGATCGAACGACTACTAAAAACAATTACCTGTCCGGTGCTAGGATTGTCAGCTACAATTGGTAATACCTCTCAACTAATCGATTGGTGGAAGGGATTTTGCCCGTCGATTCGTGCGATTACTCATCAGAGCCGATTCCTAAACCTCCAGCGATACAAATGGAATAGCGATCCTTCTAAACCCCCGTCTGGACTGGCACCCTTGTCACCGGTGTATATGTTGACCACGGGTCAAATTACCGACCCCGATTTTGTTAACACACACCTAGAGCTTACTCCACCAGATTTATTTCGATTGTGGAGTGATATGAACAAGGCTTATCCAGAAAGCGAGACTAGTCCAATCCATCCTTCTAAATTTACCCCTTTTCACTCAACCCATCGGGTAACACTACCGCAGTGTAATGAATATGAAAAGTTTCTACAGGGTCACCTACACCGTCTTGCCCTACAGTATCCGACTGAAACAGAACGGTTGATTAGCGGTCATGACACCAACGCTACATCTATCACCCCCAGACCACTCGACTCTCCAACTCTAGCTACAGATATTCTGGGTCTCTCAAGGGTTCTTCAACACAAAAAGCTAACTCCTAGCCTGTGGTTTCAACAACACACTACAGTTTGCTACAATTTGTATAACACTCTTGTAGAGTCACTAGAAAAGGCGGAAGGGGATAAATATCCCGATTATCAAGAGACACTAGCTAAAAAGTGGGAGGAATATCGTGAACACGAGAAAAAAATCAAGGATATGGATAGCATTGACCGTCAAAACGGGGATGATTATTGTCCAACTATGAGCGACCAGTTTCGACTGCCACAGCCACCACCTCTTGGTCAACCGCATCCTAAATTTGTGAACTTCCCACCGGGTAAAGCACTCAAACCAGCTGACCTAGAGTCACTAGTGGAAAAACTAGCCCGAGAGATGCACCTAAAACAACCTGATCGTCACCCGCTGATTCGTGGACTTCGACGTGGAATTGGCATTTATTTGTATCACCTTCCCTTGGCCTATCTTCAAATGGTCCAACGACTAGCACAGGAGGGTATTCTTGGAGTCGTGTTTAGCGATATCAGTCTAGCTTATGGTGTGAACATGCCATTTAGAACTGTCGTGTTTTGTGGTGATCATCCTAGTCTAGATTCCCTCGTCGCAAAACAGATGTCGGGACGAGCAGGCCGTCGTGGAATGGACACACAGGGTAACCTTGTGTATTTCAATCTAGAGTGGTCTAAAATTTGTGCCCTAAATTGGGGATCACTGGTTAATATTACCGGACGCGACACACGTTACAGCCTGATGGGTCTTCAAGAAAGCTTTGCTCCGGGATCGCTATCTCGAACAGCACGATACGCATTGTGTACATCTACATCCTCCTCATCACCCACATCACTCACCTCACCAGAAACTAGTGACACAGTCCCACTAGAAGAATATCCCAGACATTCCTCAAACATGCTATCCTTAACAGGAATACTAACAACCTCTGTTCATCCCTTTAGTGATCTACTGTGGCATCTACGTCAATACCCACGACAGGCATGTGCCTTGTGGATGAATATTAATACACTTCGTCGAATGTTTTCCCATCGTCGTGATGAACGGGATGATGTTAATATGTTCCTGTATTTGTGTCACATTGTGTGTCGATACTCATCACCGATTGACACTTCAATACAACCGCTCCCAAGCCTAGACACAATCCGTCCGGGAGTCGAGGTAGAATTTAACGAGGCTCAATCGAGTCTTCCAGAAAGTCTACAGTTGTTGGATATTACTCCAGACCCTACACTATATACTATCTTTCGGGACAATAAAATTCCAGAAAGCTACACTCCAGATATGGTAGACACTACAGTGAGACGATTTCGAGAGATAGGAGAAATTTGTCGTATTTATCGAAACCGGATTATTCTTAAACCGGAATATCTACAATTGGAAGAAATCTTGCGTAAAACCTTTCGTCGTGTCTACTATGTAATCTTGGCATGTTAAACCATCATCCCAAAAACAATTATTTCCTATCCCAACAGACTAATTAATTAATCATCTAATTGATTAATTAATCATAATATACTAATCGATTTTATACACTAAACCATTTTTTATCTTGATTTCTGGTCAAGGCTAGTGATATAGAAAACCTTTCCTTTTTTTTCTAACACAACCGAATCATTACTGTCAGTAGCGGCTTGGTATGTTTTTTTAGGGGGAAATTTGTGGGTAACCTTTTTTTGCATGTTAGCGAAGCTTCCTCCACCACCCTGACGGTAGTCACGGTAGGTATTCATGGCCTTAACTTCTTGTAATAAGTCTTCGTGGGAAGTGTATGGGTCTTGTGTAGTTCTAGGCATTTTAGTCTTGTACTTTTTACTGGAGAGAAGAATTTTTATCGAGAAATTTAATTATTTTAAATTACTCTAAACCCACTCTCAACCCACTCTCACCCCCACTCTCAATTCAAGTCTTTACTTATTTTTAGAGCGAATCCATTCTTAACATAGATTGAATTTGTTCAACACTTGTCCAAGCTTTATCGTCTATAATTAAGTCGTAGGCCGGTTTCCCAACATTAGCAGTAGTGTAGCGACATCCCCACTGATCCAGCTGAGTCTTAGTTAATTCTAGCCAGTCTTTGCCAGACATTGTTCCTCTAGCTGTCCAGTAATGAATCTGATGCCCACGATCAAACAAATCATTAATCACCTTAATCTTATCTAGATCAGGGATAGCATTTCCGTAATTTCTAGAGACACCGGATGGTTCATCGCTACTGTAGTGACAGATTGTATCATCAATATCAACATAGATAATCATGTTTATCTAATAAAAAGTCTTTTCTTTAAGACCCATCACCTTTCATGATCAGTCTTAATGTCAACTTTTATGTTGCTATCGTTTATTAAGAAACTTTTTTAATAAATGATAACATTACTAGACCACCCCTGTCATGTCAGCTACACTGGAATCACAACAAATCATTACTAGATTAAAAAAAGAGGGAAAAACGGTTTATAATGGTGGATTAGGTGCTAATCCTCTTCCACCACCCCAAATTTTAATAGATACATTTCGGGAAAACGTCCATCTAAAAGAATACACTACCCCCGATGGGATACCGGAAGTAAATGAATCCGTCCTTAATCATTATCGGTCTGGTCCGTATCAGCCAACTAGATGTTTATTTGGAAATGGATTAAAAGAGTTATTATTCTTAGTTCAAGTATGTTTTGAAGGCTTAATTATTCACATACATCCTTCCTGGGTATCTTATCAAGAACAAACAAAGTTATTGGATAAAAAGACTGTTTCTATCACAACCACATGGACACACAATTTTTTGCTTCAGCCATCACAACTAGAGAGAGTATGTAAAAACTATCCGGATACTCCCAAGCTTTTAATTTTTAATCAACCAACAAATCCAACTGGTATTATTTATTCACCGGAATTATTACAACAAATTGGAGAGATTATCGATCGTTATGATGTTACTGTATTTGCGGACGAGATTTACAGTAGAATTGTATATCAACAAGAAGATTATAGTTCCCTGTCAAAATATTGTCCAACAAGGGTTCTTTGTGGATCTTCGTTATCTAAGGAGTATGCTGCGGGTGGATGGCGTGCTGGATGGTTAACTTTTCCGTCGGAACAAGAATCCTTATACCAAAAATGTTATATCTTCGCGTCTTCGATGTATAGCTGTATTTCTAATCCATTATTGATGGTTATTAAACAGGCTATGGGAGACCATCCTAGTTTAGATATCTATCGTCAACAGACTCGAAGGATATATTCGGAATTAGCTAGATATGTTAGTAAACACCTATCTGAGAACACCCGTTTACATCTTAGTCATCCGGAGGGAGCATGGTATATTTGGCTTAATTTTGAAGACTATCGTGATAGATTGTCTGTGAAGGATAGTAAACAATTGTGGAAAAAAATTATTGAGAAGACCGGATTAGTGACTGTGTATGGGGAGGCTTTTGGAGATTCACAATTAAGTGTCCGATATAGTTTTATTGACATTGACATAGACAGATTAGAAGAAGATTTCTCTACATGGGGTAGTCGAGTAGTTAACGCAACCCAATCACTAATCGAATGGTTGTCTCAATATTAAATTACAAAGATTCAAGAAGACAAACACACAAGAAGACACACACAAGAAGACACACACAAGAAGACACACACAAAAACACAAAATATATCAGTACATATTTTATGTTCCTTCCTTTAACTTATCGAGACTTAATCGATCTTAAATACTTTCCACTAGTTTAGAAATATTTTGATAGATAGCTGATTCTTCTGGATTTCCTTCATCAGATTTTAAATCAATACGTTCCATCATGTCCTTCATGGTTTTCTTGACAGAACGTTTCTTATCCGAAACAGACATTGTTTTCACACCGTAGCTACTGAAACCCATCATCACCACCATAATTAAGGCAATGATACCAACGATCACCCAACACGAACTATTGTTTTTACCCTTACGATCGAGGGCAATATGTAAAAATACGGGTACAATACATCCTAAGGCAATAAAGAAAGCTTCCATAAAGGGGGCATATAAACTTAGTTTAGTTACAAAAAAACTGTTATCAGTGGAGTCATCTCCAGTGTAGATACCGTCATAACTTGTCATATAGATAAAGAGACTGGCAATCGCGGCACCAAGAATAGCTCCAATAAAGTCTGAAAAAGTATTACCAAGCATAGCTTTCGAGCCATCAATAACATTAAATGTTTGTCTGATGTTGTCTACATAGTCATTAATAACTTCTTTTTTCCCCTTTATTTCTTTTGGAATAATGATAGGTTTACATTGAAACTTATTAATGGCATTAACAAGATCAGGGAATTTACCGGTTTTTTTAATTTCATCTTGATAACGGAGACTGTGATTCACAATTTTAATCCAATCACTATTTGACCAGTCATTGAGACGAATTAAATTTTGTTTGATAGATTCTTGATGTTTCAAAAAACGTTTATCTTTGGAGAAAGGTGATAAAAACATTTGTAAAAAGTTATCATCAAGAGCTTCAGTTCCTAGTTTCATGCCAAAATTATCAAGAAAACCAAATACAATGGCACCAACACCTAATGCCATAAATAGTCCACTAACTGTAAACTTTTTACCTTTAATGAAATTGGTTAAGTTGTCTTTGGATAGGATAAAGACATTAATAATAGTCAAAATAAAACCAATTAGACACATAAACATAATTCCCGCATATTTATCACGACCAGTGGAGGCACCTTCAGAGACAATCATGGAAATAAAGACACAGCTAATAAAAAAGCATGTCATGGCAACAGTAGGTAACATAAATCGGGCATGTTTTTTTAGCGGATGAGTCGCTTCCTGACTATCTAGATCATCTCGATGAATATTTTTAATATTCACAATACTGACTGTAAATAATAACACAAGTACAAAAACAATAATATAATATTGAACTCTTCTTGAAATTCCTTTTGCCATTGACTATATTATTATATAATATAATTAATTATATTATATAATTAATTATATAATATAATATATTATATAACATTTCTTTTCTCTTTTCTTTTTTTTAATAATTTCAAAATTTGATTGATTATTCTTTAAATAGGTAAAAAGCAAAATTTCTAAAGTCTTAAAGATACTCCTATCTATTTAAGTAGAAACATAAAGATGGTAGAAGAATATCTAGGACACACTCACACGTTGACCTTGGGTCAAGATGTTCCATTGCTTCATCAACATTATCAAGACCAACATCTATTAGATTATCACACTCTTGGCGACCATGAACATGACCACCAACATGACCACCAACATGACCACCAACATGACCACCCACAGAAAATACAGACTACACAACAACCTCCGCCTCCAGGTGATATTAGAATTTCAACTATGACAGCTACATGTCATACTAATCTAAAAGTTAACTTAGAGCTAATATGTAGTAATGTTGCTCTTGTTAGCACGGAAGGTGAAAACAATAGTGAGGGAATTCTTAAAACAATGTATGCTGGTGAAAATCGTGGAAGCTCTCGACGTGACAGTAAAAAAAGTTCTAAAAAGTCGGGGAAGGTGTTCTATAACCAAGCTACACTTATTATTCGAATTTGGAAGTCGACTTATAATGATGAGGTGAATCTAAAACTATTTAATAATGGAAATATTCAAATGACTGGATTAAAAAGTGAAGATGATGGATATAAGGCAGTTAATATTCTATATAATAGTGTAAAGGACATTGTAATAGATGGTAAAAACGCAGTAGAAGTAGTGCAACCACAGCATCTGACCGAACCAACAGAATTCACAATCTCTAATTTTGATATCGTGTTAATTAATAGTGATTATTCAGCTGAATTTCTAATTAAGCGTGAAAAACTCCACGCACTATTGATTCAAGAATATGACATTGTATCAAGCTATGAACCATGTACTTATCCTGGTGTGAACAGTAAATATTATTGGAATAAAGACTACATGGATCGAAGCAAATATAAACCGGGAGTATGTTACTGTACTAAACCTTGTAATGGTAAAGGAGTGGGAGACGGTGATGGTTGCTGTAAAAAAGTAACCATCGCTATCTTTCAAAGTGGTAAATTAATTATTACTGGTGCTAAAACTTATCAGCAAATTACGGATGCCTACCATTTTATTAATGACGTATTTAAAAAAAACTATTCGGAAGTCAAACGTGAAATTCCAGCTTTTCTGTTAGAAGAGGAAAAGACTAAAACAAAAACAAAAACAAAGGTTCAATCCAAAGAGGATGAGGAGGAACAGTCAAAACAATCGAAACAATCGAAACAATCTATGAAATTTCAACCTCCTAAAAACGCAGAAATAAGGTGGATTACACCACAATAAATCCTAACCCCTTTCCCCACCTAAATACACTCTTTTTTTAATAGATTTTTTTTTACTCTTAACCCGAGTCTTTTTAGAATGTCCTATTTTTAATAATGCTTTTCTTGTGTTTTCATCTAATACATGAAAAATATCATGATTGGGACGAATCATTTCACTGACATTAATATTTAATCGTAGACTACTAATTTTTTTGATACTGATTGGATTTAGAGTTTGAAGTACGTTTTGATGGGGACCTAGCACATATTCTTTTTCTGTGTGTTTTTCATTTATCCACCAAGTACGGTAATATTTACCATCATCACCATAAAGAGAACCCATGATAATATTAATTCCGGTATCCCTATTGCGATACACTAACCCAGTCCCATGATATGGATCAATATTACCCGGCATAGGAAATTTTGATTTAGAAGCTAAGGCGAAGCTTGAATCAAGGACATATCGTCCTTTTAGATTAGCTTTAGAACTGGCAGTAATATTAAATTGTTTTGCTATCTGGGAAGAGATTTTTAACCCTTCCTCACCCCCTTTGTCCACCCTCTTCTTTACTCTATCATCTAGTTTCAATAAAGATTCATCTTCTACCTTCGCGTCATCTACTTTCGCGTCATCTTTCTTTGATACCGCAGCTGTATTTACTTTCACACCCTTAACCTTCTTATCATCAACACCTTCCTTTTCTACATCTTTAGCTATATCCTTCACACTAACATAACCATAGGTTTTCATTACTTTTTTAGGATTAACAGTAGTTGCACAAATCATCTTACCATTTTTTTTGTGTTTAACTGGAGTAAAGACCGGAGTTTTATTTTTTTTCCCATCAGGGTCATGACAATAGACATAATTTGGAATGAAAGGATACACACAATCCCCATCCAGACACCCCTTACCCTTATCATTATTTGATTTACAACTCATCCTAACTATCTACATATACTAGAGAAAATTTATTGTGGATAGAAATTAGCTAAATTCCACTGACAATCTTTAGCTTTAGTAATCATTGAACGCGACCGTAGATTACTATCTTCCACTTCCGCAATACATAATTGTGGATAAAGGAGGATACATTGCCCAGGATATTTTTGGTTGACATATTTCAAAGGTGCTAAATCCCATGGACTTTTCCCATGTAAGATTCCCTCCCATAAATCGTTAATTACACTACGGTCGATACCAAGGGCAAAAGCACCAGGAATTGATCCTTTGGTAGTTACAAATCCAGAATAGTAGTGGCACCTTTCCTTATATCTCCAGGAATGCATACTGTTTCCTAAAAATAGTAGTTTCCATTTAGCTGGAATTTGAGTTTGACACTGAGCCCATTTAAAATCTAGGTGGAATAAGACATCATCTTCTAGAATTAGGAATCGCTTCCACCCTTTTTGGCGAGCATCAAGTAATAGTCTTTGAATGCTAAATAATACAGCTAAGACTCCACTATTAGCTAAAAAATAGGGCAACCGTCTCCATGCCTCTAGAACACCATTATCTTGACCATCCGTGGCACTAAAACGGGTAACATTATTAGAAAAATCAAACACTAAATTAGCTAGTCGAGATTTAGTATTATTCCATCGATCCCCTCTCCGGTCTAGATTTAAGACATAAATATGTTCAAAATAACTGTCTAGATATTCAGTATTACTAATATGGCTAGCCTTAACCATTATTTGATAGCTTACAAAAATAATCTATCAAATAATCTTGATTTTCTTAATTTGCTAATTTTATTATTTATTGGTTAAATTTTTAATTAGTAAGTTGGTTTGATGTAACCGATGTTTCCAATCACTACTTTTCCATCGGCCACCACCACCCGTTCCCACCAATCCTGTATTAGTTTGATGCATGGCAGTCGTTGCTTGCATATTAGCTTCTTCGGATAATTGTTGCATTTCTGTTACATCTTTTGCCACCACACTAACAAATAGTCTAAATCGAGCGGCTTCCGTATCTCCACCACCTCCACCGATCCCACCTTCTCTGGAAAATTTATACACTACACTAGTTTGAGATTGAATAAACTTATCAATATATTTAATAAAGGGTCCATCATTCGGTCTTTGGTAATACATATAGATAAATTGGGCACCAGTCGACCATACCTTATCAAAATTTAATTGACAACTATTTTGAATAGGACTATTAACCATAGTTCTTTGAGCATTTTGTCGCTTAAGTTCTCTATCGGGACCAATTTCCTTACCATCCTCAGTGATATATACATCAGCAACTTCACATATTGATCCCCCAGTACTACATGGAAAAACAAATCCAATATATTGACTAATAAAAT
>Ga0310343_10000411_pt1 | contig 20273 bp, 17 predicted proteins | sample HC15DNA2025_MG_FD_203519 | JGI IMG/M metagenome (GOLD analysis project Ga0310343, IMG submission 203519) | Marine microbial communities from station ALOHA, North Pacific Subtropical Gyre - HC15-DNA-20-25_MG | ecosystem: Environmental > Aquatic > Marine > Oceanic | place: Pacific Ocean: North... | reverse complement strand
CTCCCATAAAACTAGATATCGTTTCATAAAAATCAATTGATTCAACACCCATCAATTGACATACCCATCTAGCTCCAGCTAAATTTTCCAAATTATGATCACCAAAAAAGTTAACTTCTAAATCACCATAATCTGTTTTCAAAATTGGTTTTTCTGAAATTTCTATTGAATTTTCAATACAGTACGGAATTTTTTTTATTGTGTTTTTAGAATAATCAATAATTTTTTTTAATTCCAAGTCATTTTCATAATAAACAACAATTCCTCCTTTACAAATTGAATCAACGTATTGTTTAAATTGATTAATGTAGGATTCAATTGTTGGAAAAATATTTATATGATCCCAATCAATCCCAGATATTAGTGTAATATTTGGTTTGTACCAAAAAAATTTTGACTTTGAATCTATAGCTGAAGAATAATACTCATCACCCTCAATAACTACAAATTCGTTTTCATCACTCAAATTAACCATATTTTCAAATCCTTCAATATTTGCTCCAACCAAATAATCGAAATTTATATCACATTTTTTTAATACATGTAAAATCATTGAAGTAATAGTTGTTTTACCATGGCTACCGGCAATAACAATTCTTGTCTTATTAGCACAAAAATTATAAATAAATTCTGGATAAGAATATATTTTTATTTTTTTTTTTAATGCCTCAACTAATTCAGGATTATTTTTCTTAGCATGCATTCCAAGAATTATAAAATCTAAGCTATCAACAATCTTACTTTTGAACCATCCCTTTTCTTTAGGAAGAATACCATTCGCTTTCAAATTTGATTTAGAAGGCTCATAAAATTCATCATCGCTACCAGTTATTTCATAACCTTTTTGTAATAAATTAATAGCTAAATTGTGCATTACACTTCCTCCAATAGCTATGAAATGAATTTTTTTCAATTTGTTATGTTAATTATTTCTTTTGATTTTTCAAAATTTGAATTTAAATCTAAAGATTTTTTTGCGTAATACTTTGCCTCTTTTAAATTATTTAAAAAAAGATAAACTTGAGCAAATCTGAAATAAACCCACTCTAACTGAATTAAATTTTCTCCTTGATAAGAATTATATGCATCTAATAACAATAATGTATTTGAATTAATGATTTTAAATCTAACAGAAATATCAATAAGTTCATAAAGAAATAAATTGTCGATATTATTTTGATTTTTTGACTGATCATTAAAAATTTTAATAGCTTTTATATAATTATTTTTAGCGTCATTTTTTTTATTTTCTATTTCATTAATCATCCCAATTGTTAAATTAGCTTGAATCTGATCAATTTTCATTATTTTTTTTGCATACTCTTTTGACTTATTTATATCCCCACCTAAAAAGGTAGGTAAAAGCGCATGAAGCTTGGCTATAGCTTTTAATGATTTCAAATGAAAATTATCTTCCCTTAATATACTTTTATAATTTTTTAAAGCTTTTTTTATGTATTTAACTGAAGCAAATGATTTAGTATTTTTTGCAACAATAGATGAGTAGGAAGCAATTTTATATTTAATTGATATATTATTTTCTCCTAAGCTAATTATTTTTTCCAAATACTTAATTGAATTTTTGTAATCCCTTCTTTTTTCAGATAAATTCAACAATTTTTTGTAATCCTCTATATTTAATTTCTTGTTAACTGAATGACTCAAAATTTTTCTGTAATCGATTTCATTAGAATAATCATAAAATTCAAATGGGATATCAGTCTGAGCACTGCTGCAATAAATAATTATAAAGTTTAATATTAAAATAAATTTGAATTGCATAATTTATTGATCGTTTAAAAATTCCCATAAAAAAAACTTTAGTCTTGCAATTCCTTTACCACTATGAGATGATATTAAAATAGTTTTCATGTTTTTGAAATTTTTGTTTATGTCTTTTTTTATCTCATTTTCTAATTCATCATCAAGTAAATCAGATTTTGTGAAAGCAATTGCAAATCTTTTGTCCATTAGATCCTCATTATAACTAATTAACTCATCTCTAAGTATTGTAAAATCATTTATCAAATTTTTTGAATCAACTGGAATTAAAAATAATAAAACTGAGTTTCTTTCAATGTGTCTTAAAAAATTATGACCAAGACCTTTACCTCTTGACGCACCTTCAATTATTCCAGGGATGTCAGCAACTGTATATGATGAAAAATTGTCAAGATTAACAATTCCTAAATTAGGCTTTAGTGTCGTAAAGCTGTAATCAGCAATTTTTGGTTTAGCAGATGTGATTTTGGATAATAATGTTGATTTACCAGCATTTGGATAACCAACTAAGCCAACATCCGCAAGAATCTTTAATTCTAATATTACAGTCAGTTCTAGTCCTGGAATACCACTTTGGGCATATCTAGGGGTTTGATTCCTAGATGTTTTAAAGTTAATATTTCCTTTCCCTCCTTTTCCTCCTTTTAATAAAACTACAGTTTGGTTAGGTTTTGATAACTCACATAAAAATTTACTATTACTTGAGTCTTTAAATATTGTACCAAGAGGAACATCAATGTATAAATCTTTTCCATTTGCTCCCGAACTATTTCCTTTACTACCATTTCCTCCATTTTCCGCTCTAAAATGCTTTTTAAACTTAAAATTAAAGAGAGTCCACATATGAGGATTAGCTTTAAATATAATATTTCCACCTCTTCCTCCATCTCCGCCATCCGGCCCTCCCTTTGGAATATATTTCTCTCTTCTCAAATGAGATGACCCTTTTCCACCGTTACCCGAAATTAGATGAATTTTAGCATAATCAACAAAATTCCCTTCAGTCATTTTTATGTTTATCGATAAGATTAGTTAATCTATCTTTAACTTGATTTATACTATCTTGTCCATTAATTGAAAAAAACTTGTTTTGATCTTTATAAAACTTTTTTAAAATTGAGGTTTTTTGATTATACTCATCAAATCTTTTTTTTATTTTAAATCTATCTTGATCGTCAGCTCTTCCACTATCAACTCCTCTTTTTAAGATCCTGTTAATTAATATTTGCTCATCAACCTCTAAAGATATTGTTAAATCTATACAAAGATTTTTTTTTAATAAGAAATCATCTAAATGAATTCCTTGGTCAATTGTTCTAGGAAAACCGTCAAATATAAAACCTTTTGAATTTGTATTTTCTTCAATTTTTTTTTCTAATAACTTAATAGTTAATTTATCAGGAACTAACTTACCTGAATCAATATATGATTTGGCTAATTTCCCTAACTCTGTGTTGTTTTTCATATTTTCTCTAAAAACATCACCTGTAGAAATATGAGTCAAATTATATTTAATTTTAATGAAGTTTGCTTGGGTTCCTTTTCCAGATCCTGGCATTCCAAATAAAACAATATTCATATTAGATAAATTATTTTACAAATATATCTTTTTTGATCAGGGTATTAAAATTCCAAATATATATCATTACTTTTACGGTGAATGAATCTATTTTCTAACAATAAGATATTAGGTATAATTGGCGGTGGCCAACTAGGAAAAATGTTGTTAAATGATACATTTAAATGGAATATTAAAACCTATGTTTTGGATCCTGACAAAGATGCTCCTGCTAAACAATTTTGTAATAAATTTTTTTGCGGAGATTTAAATGATTTTGATACAATTTATCAATTTGGAAAAAAAGTAGATGTAATTACTTTTGAAATAGAGCATATAAATACAGAAGCCCTTATAAAGCTTGAGGACGAAGGAGTTATTATTTATCCAAAACCCAACACATTAAATATTATTCAAGACAAATTCAAACAAAAAAAATTTTATTTGGATAACAACATCCCAACATCAGATTTTATTTTCTTTGATAGAAAAAAAGATATATATCATGCTTTAGAAACAAAAAAAATAAAGCTACCATTTGTTTGGAAGTCAACAAAGTTTGGTTATGATGGTTTCGGTGTTAAAATTATAAATAACAAAGCTGATATAGAATTAATTGAAAATAAACCTTGTATTATTGAAGAGCTAATAGACTATAAAAAAGAACTATCAATAATAATATGCAGAAACTTAGATGGAGATTATAAATTATTTCCAACAGTTGAAATGGAATTCAACAAAATTTCAAATCAACTTGAAACAGTAATTTTTCCTGCTATAATTAATGACAAAATTAATAGTGAAGTAAGAGAAGTAGCTTTAAAAGTAGCTGATAGTTTTAAAAATGTTGGTTTGCTTGCGATAGAAATGTTTTTAACAACAGATAATCAAATTTTGGTTAATGAAGTTGCACCAAGACCCCACAATAGTGGTCACTTCACAATTGAAGGAACTATGACATCTCAATTTGAACAGCACATACGAGCAATTTTAAACTTACCCTTAGGAAGTACTAAATTAATTTGCGCTGGTTTAATGATGAATCTATCAGGTTCAGAAAACTTTTCTGGAAATGTACATTACGAAAACTTAGATAAAATATTTAAATTAGAGGGTGTAAATTTACATGTGTATGGGAAAAAGAAGGTTAGACCTAATAGAAAAATGGGGCACGTAACAATATTAAATAAAAACAAATTTAAGGCTGAAGAAATAAAAAACAATATTAAAAAAACAATAAAAATAATTTCAAAATAAGATGACAGAGATTGGAATAATTATGGGAAGTAAATCAGACTTACCAGTTTTAAATGAAGCTGTTGATGTAATTAAAAGATTTGGATTGTCGTATGAGTTAGATATTGTTTCTGCTCATAGAACACCAAAAAAAATGATGGAGTATGGGAAAAATGCCCATAAAAGAGGAATAAAAGTTATAATTGCTGGAGCTGGTGGAGCTGCCCACCTCCCTGGTATGATTGCTGCCTGCTCTCCGTTACCTGTTATTGGCGTGCCAATTAAATCCTCAAATTCGATTGATGGATGGGATTCTATATTATCAATACTTCAAATGCCTAACGGCGTTCCAGTTGCAACTGTAGCACTAAATGGAGCAAAAAATGCCGCAATTTTAGCAATTCAGATTTTAGGCTGCTCAAATGAAAAAATTCAAAATGATATTTTAAATTTTAAAAAAGAACAGGAGAAGAAAGTTCTAAACAGCCTAAAAAAGTAATTTAATCATTATAATGTTCATAACTGATTCATTTAGTTGAAAACTTCTTTTTAATGTTTGAAATTATCAATTGAAAAAAAAATCATTTGGTATAATTTTGCTTATAATATTATGAGCAATAGTTTTTCTAAAAGACACATTGGAACTTCTAAGAAAAAAGAATTTAAATATTTACTCAAAAAAACTGGAGTTAATAAAATATCTGAATTAATTGAAGAAACTATCCCCTCAAGAATTATTGTTAAAGATGACCTGAATATAGATAAAGGTATTAGTGAGTACGATTATTTAGTTCATATTGACCAAATTTCAAAAAAAAACAAACTATTTAAAAATTATATTGGACTTGGTTACAACCCATCGATAACACCATCTGTAATTTCAAGAAATATTTTTGAAAATCCAAGTTGGTATACGGCATACACTCCCTACCAACCTGAAATATCGCAAGGAAGGCTTGAAGCATTATTTAATTTTCAAACTGTAATTACAGAATTAACTGGAATGGAAATTTCTAACGCCTCCTTACTTGATGAAAGTACAGCAGCAGCAGAGGCAATGAGCCTTATTTATAATTTAAGATCAAAAGAAAAAGAATCCTTTAATAAATTTTTTGTTTCAAAAAATACTTTTCCTCAAACTGTCTCAGTTTTAAAAACTAGAGCAAAACCCTTGGGAATTAAAATAGTGATTGGAGATGAAATTGAAACAGATTTTGATGACTCTTTTTTTGGTGCTTTTTTTCAGTACCCATGTAATCACGGAGAAATACCAAATCTTCCCCTATTTATTGAAAGAGCGTCATCAAATGGTGTGAAAACCATTGTGGCAGCTGATCTTTTAAGTTTGGTTTTATTAAAGGGTCCAGGAAACTATGGTGCAGATGTAGTTGTTGGAACATCACAAAGATTTGGAATACCTTTAGGTTATGGAGGGCCACATGCTGCTTTTTTTGCAACTAAACTTGAATATAGAAGATTTATTCCAGGAAGAATTATAGGTAAATCAAAAGATTCTAACGGTAATGATGCACTTAGAATGGCTCTTCAGACTAGAGAACAGCATATTAAAAGAGATAGAGCTACATCAAATATTTGTACTGCACAAGTTTTACTTGCAGTTATGGCAGGTATGTATGCTGTTTATCACGGACCAAAAGGATTAATTAAGATTGCAAAAAAAATTAATGACTATGCGAATAAATTAAATTCTATTTTTCAAGAGCTGGGAATAATCCAAATAAACAAAAATTATTTTGATACTTTATGCATTAAAATTTCTTCCGATAAACTGAAAAAAATTGCTGAAAAGTCAATGATAAATTTTAATTATATAGATTCTGGTATGGTATCTATTTCTTTAAATGAATGTTTATCAAAAAGAGATTTTAAAAAAATTGTTCAAACTTTTGAAAAATATACAGGTAAAAAAACAAATTATTTACACGGTAATGATAAAATAAGTTTATGTAAAAATCAGATTAGAAAAAATAAGTTTTTACAACACATTACTTTCAATTCTTATCATTCTGAAACCTCAATAATGCGTTATATAAAGTTTTTGGAAAAAAAAGATATTTCACTAACCGACTCCATGATACCTTTAGGTTCTTGTACAATGAAATTAAATGCTGCTTCAGAAATGATACCTCTAAGCTCTAAATACTGGACTGATATTCACCCATTCGCTCCATTAAATCAAACTAAAGGTTATCAGAACGTTCTAACTTCTTTAGAGAAAAAATTATCTATTATTACAGGTTTTTATTCTACATCACTACAACCTAACTCAGGAGCTCAAGGAGAATATACTGGTCTTCTTGTTATTAAAGCTTATCATGAGTCAAACGGAAATTATAACAGAAATATTTGTCTCATTCCATCGTCTGCTCATGGAACAAATCCAGCTTCAGCAGTAATGGCTGGTATGAAAGTAATTGTTGTAAAAACTGACGATTTTGGGAATATTGATTGGAACGATCTAAAAGATAAAGTTTATAAATTTAAAAATAATTTATCAGCTCTAATGATAACTTACCCCTCAACTCATGGAGTTTTTGAGGCTAATATTAAACAGATTACAAAACTAGTTCATGACAATGGAGGACAAGTATATATGGATGGGGCTAATATGAACGCTCAAGTTGGAATAACAAATCCCAAAATGATTGGAGCTGACGTATGTCATTTAAATTTACACAAAACATTTTCTATTCCACATGGTGGTGGTGGACCTGGAGTTGGACCAATTTGTGTTGCTAAACATTTATCTAAATTTTTGCCCTCAAATCCCATTATTAAAACTGGAGGTGAAAAAGCAATTAGTGCAGTTTCCTCTGCACCTTGGGGATCTGCAATGGCTTGTATAATATCATATGGTTACATAAAGATGCTAGGAAGAAATGGGCTAAAAAAGTCAACTCAACACGCAATTTTAAATGCTAATTATATCAAATCAAGATTAGAAGGAGCTTTTAAAATTTTATATGTTGGAGAAAAAAATAGAACTGCTCATGAATTAATAATTGATTTAAGAATATTCAAAAAGAAAAATATTGATGCTGTTGATATTGCAAAAAGACTTATTGATTATGGATTTCATTCACCAACTCTTTCTTTTCCAGTACCAGGAACTATGATGATTGAACCAACTGAAAGTGAAAATCTAGAAGAAATAGATAAATTTTGTGATTCATTAATTTCTATTAGAATGGAAATAGAATCATTGAATTATCACGATGAAAAAAGCGTTTTAAAAAACTCCCCTCATACTTTGGATGAACTATGTTCAGATAATTGGGGTCATTGTTACAGTAGACAAAAAGCAGCTTTTCCACTAGATTTTGTTAAAAAAAATAAATTTTGGCCAAGTGTTAGCAGAATTGACGAAGGTTTTGGAGATCGTAATTTAATTTGTTCATGTTTACCTACAAAAAAGTACGTAAATGTATAATTACAAATGATTAAGAAAAAAAAATAAAATATATTTTCATAAATCAGATTATTTGGATATCGTACATTAATTAGTTAATTCAACTTTTTAAAAAAATTATAAAATTATATTGCTTAAATTTTAAGTAATGAATTGTAAAATAACAGGTACAGGTTCTTACATTCCAGATAAAATAGTAAAGAATGGAGATTTTGAGAAAAACTTATTTCTTGATTCTGAAGGTTCTAAGTATGACTTTTCCAATTCAAAAATAATTGAAAAATTTCAATCTATTACTGGAATTAAAGAAAGAAGATATGTTGATGATAAATTAACCACGTCAGATATTGCAACAATTGCATCAGAGAGAGCAATAAAAGCTGCAGATATTGATAAAGAGAAGATTGATTATATAATATTTGCTCATAATTTTGGCGATGTTGAATATGGTTCTAATCAATATAAAATGTTACCAAGTTTAGCATCAAAAGTTAAAGCCAAATTAAATATTAATAATCCCAGTTGTGTCTGCTATGATTTAATATTTGGATGTCCTGGATGGGTTGAAGGACTAATTCACTCCTTTGCTTTCATGAAATCAGGAATTGCTTCCAAGTGTTTAGTTATAGGCTCAGAAACTCTTTCTAGAGTTGTTGATAATCATGACAGAGACTCAATGATTTTCTCTGATGGCGCTGGTGCTACAATTTTAGAAAAAGTTAATGAAAATGGGGGAATCATAAATCACAAAAGCTCAACATTTACAAATTCAGATGAAATTGATTTTCTATCAATTGAAAAATCCTATAAGATTGAAAATAATAATCAATTTATAAAAATGAAAGGTCGAAAAGTATATGAATTTGCATTAAGAAATGTACCCTTGGCAATGAAAAGTTGCCTTGATGATTCAAGTTTTGATATTAACCAAGTAAAAAAAATTTTTATTCATCAAGCTAACAAAAAAATGGATCATGCAATTTTGAATAGATTTTACAAATTATATAACTCTATCCCTTCTGAAGGAGTAATGCCAATGCTAATTGAATTTTTGGGAAATAGCTCCGTTGCAACTGTTCCGACTCTATATGATCAGGTTTTAAGAAATAAATTAAATAATCATAGCCTAAGTAAAGGAGACATTGTTTTATTTGCGAGTGTAGGTGCTGGAATGAATGTTAATGCAATTACATACCAAGTTTAATTCTTTTTTATTTATTTTTCACCTTTAATAATTTATTAATCGCTTTCTTGTAAATTTATATTATGAAATTTTTTTTCCATATAGGAAGATATTTCTTGATGATAAAAAAAACTTTTGGAAAATTCACAAAGTGGAACGTGCTAAAAGGATTGATTTTTAGAGAAATTGATGACTTAATTATAAGTTCTACAGGCATTGTTTCCTTTTTGTCATTTTTTGTTGGAGGAGTAGTTGCAATTCAAACTGCTATAAATATTGAAAATCCCTTATTACCAAAAAATCTAATAGCATTTACAACAAGACAATCGATAATTTTAGAATTCGCTCCTACTTTTATTTCTGTTATTATGGCGGGGAAAGTTGGTTCATACATAACATCTAGTATAGGGACTATGAGAGTAACTGAGCAAATTGATGCACTAGAAGTTATGGGTGTTAATACCTACAATTATTTAATTTTACCTAAAATTATTGCTCTAACTCTTTACCCATTTCTAATAACAATATCAATGTTTATTGGTATTTTTGGTGGTTATGTTGCGTGTATAAGTGGAGGATTTTCATCACCTGCAGAATTTATTGAGGGTCTACAATTAGATTTCAGACCATTTCATGTTACTTACGCATTTATTAAAACTTTTATATTTGCTATGCTTTTAGCTACAATCCCCTCTTATCATGGCTTTTACATGCAAGGAGGAGCATTAGAAGTTGGGAAATCAAGTACAACTTCGTTCATATGGACAAGTGTTGCTATAATTACAGCAAATTCTTTTATAACTAATATTTTATTGACATGATAAGAATAGAAAATCTTTACAAATCATTTAATGGAATAGAAATCCTTAAGAACATATCTACAAATTTTGAAAAAGGAAAAACTAATTTGATTATAGGTCAGAGTGGGTCAGGTAAAACAGTTCTTTTGAAATCAATACTAGGATTAATAGAAGCAGAGAGAGGTAACATTATTTTTGGAGACAAATTAATATCAAATATGAAACAAAAAGAAAGAGCTGAACTCAGACAAGATATTGGAATGGTTTTCCAGGGAAGCGCTCTATTTGATTCAATAAACGTTGAGGAAAATGTAATGTTTCCTATGAAAATGTTTACAAATAAACATCACACAGAAATACTAGATAGAGCAAATGTTGCAATTAAAAGAGTTAATTTAATTAATTCAAATCATAAAATGCCTGCTGAGTTATCTGGAGGAATGAAAAAAAGGGTTGCAATTGCAAGAGCAATAATTATGAATCCTAAATATCTCTTTTGTGACGAACCAAATTCAGGTTTAGATCCAAAAACTTCAATAATTATCGACAATCTGATAAAAGAAATAACTAACGAATTTAACATTACAACTGTAATTAATAGTCATGATATGAACTCAGTTGTTGAAATTGGAGAAAAAATAATTTTTTTAGAGGAAGGAGAAAAAAAATGGGAGGGTTCAAACAAGGAAATTTTTCATACAAATAATAAATCCGTTTCAAAATTTGTTAATTCATCAGAATTGTTTAAAAAAGTTAGGGATGTTTACTTGAGTAAAAAATAAATTCTATGTAAATTTATTTTTTAATTTTAGTTTTATTTGTTCAACAGTATTTTTTAATTCCTGATCGTTTCCTTTAGGATAAATTAACAAAACATCATCAGTTAATATAATTGACAAATTTTTGATTTGATCGAGTACTATCAACTTTTTTGTTTTATTAAAAATTAAGTTACCAGATGATTCTTTTAAAAAATTCTTTTCGCTAATTACTTTATTTTTAGACTTATCGAACTTTATTTCCTCAAAAATTGAACTCCAAGTTCCAAAATCGTTCCATTTGAAATCAACTTTTAATACAGAACAATTTGAGCTTTTTTCCAAGATAGCATAGTCAATCGAAATATTTTCAGTTTTTGGATAAACTTTATTAATAAAATTAAACTCTTTGTCAGTATTTAAATATTTGTTACCATCTGAAATTTTTAAATACATTTTTGATTGATGTTTTTTAAAAGCATAAATTATGTCTGATACTTTCCATAAAAAAATACCAGTATTCCAAAAATATTTATCTGATTTCAAATATTGTTTCGCAGTTTTTTTGTTAGGTTTTTCCACAAACTTAATAACATCATAAATTTTTTTATCTTTTTTACCGAACATAATATAACCAAATCCAGTTTCAGGCCTAAGAGGTTTAACTCCAAAAGTCAATAATCTGTTAGATTTTGTTACAAAATCAAATCCTAACTTAGCATTTAAAACAAAAGATGAAATATCACTTATTAAGTGGTCGCTTGGACAAACAATAACTCTTGCCTCTGAGTTAATTTTATTTATTTTCAATGATGCATACAGAATACTAGGTGCAGTATTTCTCTTTTCAGGTTCTATTATTATATGCGATTTATCAACCTCACTTAATTGATCTAAAACTAGATTTCGATACAAATCATTTGTTGAAATAAATATGTTATTGACAGGTACAATTTTTTTAAGTCTAGCAAAGGTTTTTTGAATCAATGTCTCACCATCACCGTCAAAATCAATAAATTGTTTAGGTGTAGAAACTTTACTTATTGGCCAAAATCTTGAACCAATTCCACCAGCCAAAATTATTGCATAATTATTATTAATCATTACATACATTTATTAATGAAACTTGAACATGAGGACTAAATAAATATTTTTTATTAGTATTTAGATTTAAACATTCATATTTTTTTACTCTTTTTTTTAAAATTTGATAATTTTTTAAATTGAACTTAAAAATGTCTCCAATCATTAATTCAAATATAAATTTTGAATTTAAATTAATGTCATGCTTTTTAATTTCTATACTTAACTCAGAATCAGAATCTGTAGAAGCTGTTGGTTTAACCATATGATTTTTTAAAAGCAACAACAATTTAGGTGGAAAAATTGATGAATGTAAAAATGGTTTCATGATTTTTTTATATTTATTTTTCCATTCATTTCCATGTGGTTTTATTTTGTATCCAAAGTCTGAGTATGCAAGAAAATGAGCTGTCTCGTGAATTAATGTTATCAAAAATCGATACTTGTTTGAAGTTTTATTTATAGAAATTATACTATTTCCATTATTGAATTTAAAATCACCATATTTAGTTTTTCTGTTTTTAGTAATTTTAATTTTAACACTTAAATTTTTTAACAATAGATTTAACTTTTCTAAAGAATTAATTGGTAAATAATCATATACAACATTCATAGGGCAAATTAAGGTGTAGACAATGAAATTTGAAGCACTTTTCCATTATAAAATTTACTACCATTTAACAAAAAGTCTAGCAAATAATTAGCAAATTTTTTTGCTGAAACTTTTGCTTTATAACCAGGAAATGCATTTTCTAGCATTTCAGTTTGAACCGCGCCAATTGCTAAACAATTAAATGATGGACCTGTCTCCTTATATTCCTCTGCTAACATTTCAGTTAGAATTGATACAGCACCTTTACTGCTACTATATGCCGATAGACCCGAAAATTTTAAACTACCTTGAATACCACCCATACTTGATATATTAACTACGTGTCCATAATTGTGTATGAATGGAATTACAAGCCTTGTTATTTCAGCTAATCCAAAAACATTTACCTCATATACTTTTTTGAAAATTTCAATATCTGTATTTGAAAAAGGTTTTTTAATTAGGCATCCTGCATTATTTATCAAACCATCTATTCGTATTTTTTTTGTTTTTAAAAAATTTACTAATTCACTTAGTGACTCTTTTTTTGTTATATCTATGTTTAATGGAACAATATTTTTTATGTTTTTTAGACTTTCAGTATTTCTTGAAATTGCAATAACATTTATACCTGACTTTGCTGCTTGAATAGAAGTTTCTTTACCTATTCCCTTACCAGATCCAGTAATAATGATGGTTTTCATCAAAAGTCTAATTTAAAAGCATAATTGCTGGATTTTCAATATAATTTTTTAAAGTTTGTAAAAATTTTGAACCGTTTGCACCGTCTACAGATCTATGATCACATGCTAATGTCAAAGTCATCGTATTTCCAATTGATATTTTATTATTTTTAACAACAGGCTTAGTGATAATTGCACCAACAGATAATATAGCTGAATTGGGTTGATTTATAATTGACGTGAATTCCTTGATTCCAAACATTCCAAGATTGGAAATAGTAAAAGTACTTCCTTCAATTTCAGTTGGATTCAACTTTTTTTCATTTGCTCTCTTTGCAAAATCTTTGACTGTATCTGATATTGATTGAATTTTTTGATTATCTGCAAATTTAATTACAGGTACAATTAACCCATCCTCAACTGCAATTGCAACTCCAATATGAATATGGTCAAACTTGACTATTTTATCGTCAGTCCACATTGAGTTGACCTCAGGATGATCTTTTAAAGCTAATGCTGATGCTTTAATAATTAAGTCATTAAATGATATTTTATGATTGCCAGTTGAATTAATTTGAATTCTAAAGGAAATTAAATTATCAACGTCAAATTCAACTGTTAAGTAATAATGAGGTGCGCTAAATTTAGATTGAGATAACCTTTTAGCTATTGTTTTTCTCATTTGAGAATTTGGAATTTCAACACTTGATTCAGTTGAAACAAAATTACTACTAGTGATATTTTCTTTTAAATTATCAACATCTCTTTTTATAATTCTACCTCCATCACCAGATCCATTGATTTTGTTTATATCAATTCCTTTTTCAAAAGCAATTTTTCTTGCTAATGGGGATATAAAAATTCTTGAATTTTTATCACCAATTTCATCTATCTTTTTAGAAGAAGACACTTCTCTAATTAAATTATCACTAGTTACATTATTAACTGATTTTTTTTCTTCTTCTAAAATTTCATTTTTTTGTTCAATTGTTCCTTGAGTTTTAGTGGCTGAATTCTTTTGTTCTAATGCGCTACTAAAATCTGATCCTTTTTCACCAATTATTGCTAGAATTGAATCAACTTTTGCTGATTGACCGACATCAATTCCTATGTAAAGTAATGTACCCGAGTAAAAAGATTCAAATTCCATTGTAGCTTTGTCTGTCTCAATTTCAGCTATGATTTCACCTTCATCAATTTTATCTCCAACTTTTTTTAACCAAGAAACAACAGTTCCTTCCTCCATTGTATCGCTTAGTCTTGGCATTGAAATAACACTGAAGTTTTTTGATTTTGATGGTGAACTGTTATTATTTTCGTTTGCTAAACTTTTATTTTTTTCTTCATTAACATCTACTGAAACTTCATTAACAACTTTTTCATTATCGAGATCATCACTCAATAATTTAGATATATCTTCACCTTTTTTTCCAATAATTGCCAACAAATTATCTACGGGTGCAGTATCTCCTTCATTAATTCCAATATGAAGTAGAGTTCCGGAGTAAAAAGCCTCAAACTCCATTGTGGCTTTATCAGTTTCAATTTCTGCCAAAATATCACCTTCATTTACTTCATCACCAACTTTTTTATACCATTTAGCTACTGTTCCCTCCTCCATTGTATCACTAAGCCTAGGCATATTAATTATCTCCGCCATTTTAAATTAATTTATGTTTTAAAAATGGGTAATTTTTTTCCTCATAGACAGCTTCATACATAACATTTTTCTCAGGATATGGAGAATCATCTGCGAATTTTTCACATTCATTTACTCTTTCTCTAATTCTTAAATCAATTTCATCAAGTTGTTTTGATGTTGCATATTTATTTTTTAAGATAACTTCTTTAACTTGAAAAATAGGGTCAATTTTTTTATAATCCTCTACTTCTTTTTTAGTTCTGTAATGTTGAGCATCTGACATTGAGTGACCTCTGTATCTGTAAGTTTTCATTTCAAGAAATGATGGTCCATTATCTTCTCTTGCATATGTAATTGCTTTGTGAATTGATTTAGCTACAGGTACAGGGTTCATTCCGTCAACAGGCTCACAAGGCATTTCATAACCAAGACCTAGCTTCCATATCTCCTGATGATTAGAAGTTCTAGCAACAGAAGTTCCCATAGCATATCCATTATTTTCTACAATAAAAACAACAGGTAATTTCCATAGGGCAGCTAAATTTAAAGTTTCATGTAATGACCCTTGTCTAACAGCTCCATCACCCATAAAGCAAAGAGTTACTGAATCACGTTTAAAATATTTATCTCCAAAGGCCATTCCTGCCCCTAAAGGTATTTGTCCTCCTACAATTCCGTGACCACCAAAAAAATTATGTTCTTTAGAGAAAATATGCATTGACCCACCAAGACCATTTGAGGTACCTGTTGATTTTCCATATAGCTCAGCCATAACCCTTCTTGGATCTACTCCTAATCCTATCGGCTGAACATGATTTCTGTAGGCAGTAATCATTCTGTCTTTACCAATTTCCATTGCATGAAGTGCACCAGCTAAAACAGCTTCCTGTCCATTATAAAGGTGAAGAAAACCTCTGACTTTTTGTTGTATATATACTGCTGCTAATTTATCTTCAAACTTTCTCCAAAAAAGCATATTTTCATACCAGTCAACATAAGTTTGCTTGGTTATTTTTTTCATTAGCCAAATATATTTAAAGAATAATCAAAATTAACATTTTTATTACTCATAGAAAAAAAATGATTTTTTTTTAAATAAAATTAAAGCATAAATCTCATTGTTTGAAAATATGAGTAATAGTTGTATTGTAATATAATTTTTTCTCAATAAAATTAATGAATTATTAAAAAAAATTTAATCATCTGACACTTCTGTTTGCTTTTTACTCAAATTAAATGCTAACGAAAACCTTAAAGTATTCTCCAAAGGATTTCTAATCTTTGAATTTGAAAATAAATAAGATATGTCAATTTTAAAAATTTCTAAGTCAAATCCTGTTCCCAATGTAAAAAACTTCCTAGCCCCTTTCTCTAAACTTTCATTAAAATATCCTGTTCTAAAGAAAAATGCTTTGTTAAATGAATATTCTAGTCCAATAGCCCATGTTATCTCTTTTAATTCTTCAGTGATTCCGTCTGGGGCGTCATCAAATGATCTAAAAATTCCATTTAAAAAATTAACATTAGGTTGCCTGTAAGTTAGCAAAGAATTATTTTCATCAAAGAAAGGTACAGGAGTTGGAACTAATAATTTATTAAATTCTGTATTAAATGATATTTTGTTGTCAGAATCAATAAACCTACTTAGACCAATTCCAAATTTTAAATTTGTCGGTATAAAATTCATCTGACCTCCTTCATCATATTTTAATCTAGGTCCAATATTTGAAATGTTAATACCGGTTCTAAAAATTGAGGATTTTCCAAAAAATTGAAATTTTTCACTTTTGTAAAAAGCAGAAATATCGAAACCAACAGTTGAAGCAGATGAAGGATCAACATCAGTTGATAATTTCAAATCAGAATATATAAATCTTGCTGCTACAGATGATGAGAAATTTTTTGATAATAACAAGGAATAGGAAAAATCTAGAGTTAATTCATTTGGACTCTGAAGACCTTGATCAACAATTGTTTGTCCAATAATTTCATTAAATTGAATATCACCTAAACTAAAATATTTAAGGCTCACTGCCCATGCATTTGTATTATTTTTATTAAAATAGGTTAGATTAGCCAAAAATATGTCGTCAACAAGTTTACTTAAATAAGGCGTATAACTAATTCCAAAACCAGAAGAATTTTCACAAAAAACATATTTTGAGGGATTCCACTGTTGCGAATAAGTGTCAGCTGAAGTAGCAACTCCAATGTCACCCATTCCAGCTGCTCGAGCGTCAGGAGTTATTAACAAAAAAGGAACACCAGTAGTTATAACTCGATCTTGAGCAATAATGAGATTTATAAAAAAAATATGTATTGATGCTGCAATAATATTTTTAAACATGCTATAATAACGAATTTAAATTCAAATTCTTATAATTTTACAATAACAATAAATAACAAACTAGTTCGTTAAGTATTTATAAGTTGATAAAATTAAATACCGTATATTTGCATGAAAAGTATTTTTTATATTGAAGAAAAACTAATGACTCTTATGAAAAATCTTCTACCCACTATGAGAATATTTCTATTCTTTTTGACTTTCTTATTAATTACAAGTTGTGGTAATCGAAAAAATGAATCTAGAGGAACTGGATGGAGTATAAATTCAAAAAAAGGGGGATTTCAATACAATACTGAATTTGAAGACCAAGAAACTGGACCAGGCCTAGTTTTTATTGAGGGTGGAACATATACAAAAGGTCAAGTTAAAGATGATGTTCTTCATGACTGGAATAATTCACCAAATAGACAACATGTTATGTCCTTCTACATAGATGAAACTGAAGTTACAAACATAATGTATCTTGAATATTTAGATTGGATCAAGGCAGTTTTTCCTCAAAATGAAGATAAATATAAAAAACTTTATGAGGGTGCTCTACCTGATACTCTTGTTTGGAGAAATCAACTTGGATACGTAGAAGAACTTACTACTAACTATCTAAGGCATCCAGCTTACGCTGAATATCCTGTAGTTGGAGTAAATTGGATTCAAGCAGTTCAATATTTAGAGTGGAGAACTGATAGAGTTAATGAGTTTATATTGGAAAGAGAAGCTTACGTTCAAAAGGATGTTCGTTTTACAACCGATGTTGAAAATGGCCAAGTTGACGTTAATAGTACTTTTAATACTGAAACATATTTAAGAAGACCAGAAACAACTTATGGGGGAAAAATAGATTCAATTGCTGGAAAAAAAGGAATTAAAAATGATTCTATAAATGTATATGCCGGTGTTGATAAAGGAATACTTCTTCCAGCGTATAGATTACCTACTGAATCAGAATGGGAGTATGCTGCTTTAGCATTAGTCGGAGACAGAGAATACAATGCTTACAGAGGTAAAAAGAAATATCCGTGGTCTGGAGAATATACAAGATCCCAGAAAAGAAGAACTGAAGGTGATCAATTAGCAAACTTTAAACTTGGAAAAGGAGACTATGGAGGTATTGCTGGTTGGTCAGATGATGGAGCCGATATTACAATTCAAGTTAAATCATATCCTCCAAATGATTTTGGTGTCTATGATATGGCAGGAAATGTCTCAGAGTGGGTTGCAGATGTTTACAGACCCATAGTAGATGACGAGGCAAGCGATTTTAACTATTACAGGGGAAATGTTTACCTAAAAGACGTAATAGGTGAGGATGGAAAAGCTGAGATAATTTCACCTGAAGAACTAGTTTATGATACTCTTCCTACTGGGAAAATTATAATTAAAAGATTACCAGGACAACTAAAAAAGACTGAAATTGATGAAGAAGAAACTTTTTTAAGACAAAATTTTTCTGAAAGTGACAATAGAAATTACAGAGATGGTGATATTGAATCGACAAGGTTATTTGGTCAAAGTCAAGACGAGGATTTAGCCGAAAATAAAAGACCAGAAACTACAAACATGTACGATGCTCCTACTCACCCAAAAGTCACAACAAATGAAGATGGACAAGTTGTTAGGTCAAAAGATAAGTCTAATTCAAGAACTTCACTAATAACTGACGAGGTAAGAGTATACAAGGGAGGCTCATGGAAAGACAGAGCTTATTGGCTTGATCCAGCTCAAAGAAGATATCTTCCCCAATATATTGCAACAGATCATATCGGTTTTAGAGGTGCAATGTCTAGACTTGGTTCTAAAAGTAAATCAAGGAAAACTGCTAGACATAAAAGAAAGAGTTAATCGATTTTTTTAATTTTTTTTAGCTAATTTTTTATCTAAATATGATTTTAGAAAAAATATACAGGATATATTTAGATAGCAAAAGAGTATGTATTGACACTAGAAAACTAGAAAAAGGGGATATTTTTTTCTGTTTGAGAGGTGAAAATAAAGACGGAAACGAATTTGCTCAAGAAGCAATTAAAAAGGGTGCCAAATTAGTTGTTTCTGACAATGAAAAGTATAGAATTAAAAATAAAAAACAAATCTTTGTTAAAGACTCTCTGAAGACTTTACAACTTCTTTCAACTTATCATAGATTAAGATTAAACATAAAAATAATAGCAATAACAGGTTCCAATGGAAAAACAACATCTAAGGAATTAATTTGTGCAGTTTTATCATCTAAATTTAAAGTAAAAAAAACATTAGGTAACCTAAATAATCACATTGGTGTCCCTCTGACTCTATTGAATTTTGACGAAAATACTGAAATAGGTATTGTAGAAATGGGAGCTAACCATATGGGGGAAATTAATTTTTTATGTGAAATTGCCAAACCCACTCATGGGGTTATAACAAATTTTGGTAAAGCACATTTAGAGGGATTTGGAAGTATAAGTGGAATAATTAAGGGTAAAAAAGAACTTTATAATTATCTATTGAATAATAATGGAATGATATTAATTAATAATGATGACCCAAATCAAAAAAAAATTAAAAATAATCCTAATGTTTATTCTTATGGAACATCTAACAAAACAGACTTTAAATTTGAAAAATATCTTGAAAATAAATTTTTAAAATTTTACTACAATAAAAAATTGTTTGAAACTAAATTAATTGGAGAATACAATTATAATAATTTGTTTTGTGCAGTTTCATTTGGTAAATTTTTTGGTATTGATACAAATGAGATTGAAATTCCAATAAAAAAATTTGTCCCTCAAAATAATAGATCTCAAATAATAATAAATAAGTCATCTAACATCTTTATGGATAGCTATAATGCAAATCCAACAAGTATGATTCTCTCACTCAAAAGTTTTTTAAAAAATTATAAAACTAATAGACTAATTATTTTAGGTGAAATGATGGAGTTAGGTAAGTATTCTAAAGATGAACACCAAAAAATAGTTGACTTTTTATCTAACATTGATATTAATAAAATTATTTTAATTGGAAATTTTTTCTTTGAGGTAAATTCCAACAAAAAATTTATAAAATTCACGAGTACTGATCAGGCTATTTCATATCTAAAAAAGGAAGATTTTAATAATAAAAATATTTTTATAAAAGGTTCTAGATCTAATAAACTTGAGAAAATTTTAGATATAATTAATTAAAATTATTACCAT
>Ga0310343_10000410_pt1 | contig 20305 bp, 25 predicted proteins | sample HC15DNA2025_MG_FD_203519 | JGI IMG/M metagenome (GOLD analysis project Ga0310343, IMG submission 203519) | Marine microbial communities from station ALOHA, North Pacific Subtropical Gyre - HC15-DNA-20-25_MG | ecosystem: Environmental > Aquatic > Marine > Oceanic | place: Pacific Ocean: North... | reverse complement strand
TTAAAAAGTTCTTCATCAAAAGTATGCATTCTTTCCATGCAAACTTGATTAACTTGTAGTCCATAATTATTATCACTCAAATCAAATATGTCGTAGATATTTGTTCCATCTTGTTTGACCATTAGATCCCTAGTTCCGAACGCACTACCAGGTGGAATCATAAATTCAAATCCACGATTTCTTGCGATACCTTTCAGTGATGCATACTGAAACATCTGATTTGCAAGTCGTCCAAGATTACCAAGATTATTAAATGTAATCATCATAATTCACGTTCTAAAACTATATGTTTTCCTTTACCTTCATAAGCAAGGAAATCTATACCTTTATATAATTGAACATCATCAATCTGATAGTTAGTCCAGTCACCTGCGTATGGTCTATCAACGTCTATGATACCTGCTAATGCATCAATCGAAGCACCTACATCTAGGAAAACAGCGTTACGATATTTTGATAGTCGATGTATCAAACCAGACTTTACATGTCCCATACCCATTAAAAATATATTTGATGTAGATTTCATCAACTGTGATGCTACCATTTTCTCTGTTGCTTCTAAATCATCACATGCAAATTTTTGAGGTAGTGAAATATAATCTTCAAATTTTTCTAATCCAAGATATTCTTGATATTGTGGTGCTTCCATCAAATTTTTTATAATATTTAATTTTGCTCCTGCACCTATCAATCCTATCTGTCCAGCGAAGGTTTTAAGTAACCATTTGTTAGCCACTAGACCATATCCAAACTCAGCAGGGTAATCAATTCTACGTTGTATAACATCTATAAAGTTCACTCTGTTTTCTGGATATATCTCACAAGTATAATAGTCACATTCTTGAGCACCCTTCACAAAAGCATCATGGTTTATCTCATCATAAGATTTACTTAACGCTCTACGACCAGGCGTAGCACTGCCTGTTGGTATTTTATTTAAAAAATAATAATCACCGTCGCCAAACTTATAAAATGTTTTTGGTTCTTTTAGATATACAAGTTCAATTAATAGATGTTTGAACTCCTCTAACTCCTCTTGAAATTGAGGATAGGTTGTTTCGTCATGAAAGCAAGGGTTCTGATCATTGTTGATCGTACCGTCTATTTTATATTGATCAAGATACATTATGAGTAAAATATTTTAAGAAAACTTTTGAATACGTTGTTATTGTTTATAAGTTTGTTTATCGTGAAATACTCCTTCACCCAATATATTACATATGTAATATCTTCCTCAGTCATTGCAGGATGGCATGGTAAACTTATAAGTTTTTTCCACTCTACATCTGCAACAGGATACTCACGTTGATTCATTCCTTTCACCACATTATACTTGTGTAAAGGTTTGAAATGAACACTAGTATGAATATTTTTTGAAGCAAGATAATCTATCAAACTATCACGATGATCAGGTGGAACTTTAGCACAGTAGTATTGCACAGTTTCACTATGTGGTGGTGCTTGAATACAATCTGCTAGTTCAGTATTATATCTTTTTTGTATATGTCTTCTCCACTCTAAATGCTTTGGTAACTTCTTCATTTGTTGTAAGCATATAGATGCCATGATATCAATCATGTAACACTTATATCCTAAAAGATCAACTTCATAATCCCAACTATATCCTGGTTTACCACTATGCACATTCTTAACACGAGAGTATGTGCTAGTAATACCCAACCAAGTCATGGATACTAACTTTTCATATAACTCTTTATCATTCAGAGTAATCATACCACCATCACCACAAGGCATAGTCTTCACTGCTTGAAATGACCAAACTGCAATATCACCCTTTGTACCTGCACCTGGTGTATAACAACTGTGAGCACAATCTTCTAATATAAATCCATCATAAAATTGTCTTATACTATCAACATCAGCAGGAACACCAGCTTGATTTACAACAATCATCGCATTGGTATTTGGTTTTAAACTTCTTCTAACATCTTCTGGATCAATACACATTGTATATGGATCAACGTCAACTATATTTGTTGTACAATTATTCCAAAGAGGAACAACAGCAGTAGTCATAAATGAAATGGTAGGATTTATAACATCACAATCTTTTATATTCAATGCTTTGAAAATTAAATCTTGACCATGAGTTGCACTTGATACTGCGACTGCATACTTTGCACCCACCATCTCCGCAAATTCTTTTTCAAACTTTGCAACCTTTGGACCTTTAGCCCACCATCCACTTTCAATGGTATCTCTTAATTCTTCAACCTCTTCCTTACCACCTAAAGGTTGAAGGACAGATAACATTTTATCACGAATTTCCATTTTGACTCCTATGATATATGAAAGTTAGAGAGATCTGATGTGTTACCATTTATCTCCCAAGCGTTCCTGATAATTCCTAACCATTCAATCCATTCATAATCTATATTATTTTTTTGAACAAAATTATAAAGATTATATTCTGAACCAATTTGTTTAGAAAGATTTGTATTTAATTGTTCCATACTATACTCTGCATATTCTACCATATATTTTGATTTCATGGAGAAAAACATATCATTATACAAAGGTCCTTTATATGATTCAAGAACTCTACCGTCCAGAAAAATGAAATCTGGATTTGAAAGCAATGCTTTCTTTTTTAAGGTTTCTGTTCTCTCAAAAACATATGGACAAGTATAAAAACGTCTAGCAGTAACATAGCATATATTCTCATACTTATCTATATCAGTTTGATCCAAGGCAGTTTTGAGTTGTAGTAACTCTCCCATACCTTTATTAGATGTTCCTATGTTACTTTCACTTCCTGTAGCACACATCTCTGTGTTGCTAAGATATTCTCTAAGTTCTTCATTCTTAATCTCTGCAGGATCATCTATAGTATTCTCACACACTAAAAAATCAAATGATTTTGGTAGAACTCTCTCTAATTGCTTCAAACAAATCAGATACTCATCCTCTCTAGCATCACATACATGTTCTTGTAGTTGTGCAGGTCTTAACGATACAAATCCAAGTGCTAAATTTTTCATAAACTTTCTTTGTATAGTTCGTATGTTTTTTCAATACCTTCACGCAAACCAACTTTTGGTTCCCAACCTAATGATTTTATTTTATCAACGTTTAAAACTTTTCTTGGTGTTCCGTTTGGTTTTGATTTATCCCACACTACTTCACCTTTAAATCCTACCACATCAGCAATAGTAGTAGCAAGTTCTTTGATTGTAATATCTTTACCAGTTCCAACATTTATAATCTCTTCTGAATCATAATTTACCATGCATTTAAATGCTGCTTCAGCGAGATCATCTACGTATAAAAATTCTCTCATTGCAGATCCATCACCCCATAGTGTAACTTTATCTTTTGCTTCATGAAATTTTCTTATCATTGCAGGAAGAACATGTGATGAATCTAAATCATAATTATCATTAGGACCGTACAAGTTTGTAGGCATCAAACTGATTGTATTGAAACCATACTGTTTACGATATGCCTGACACATTTTTATACCTGCAATCTTTGCTATTGCGTATGAATCATTGCTTGGTTCTAAATGTCCACCTAGTAATTGATCTTCTGTAATTGGTTGTTCAGCGAACTTAGGATAGATACAAGATGATCCTAAGAAAAGTAATTTTTTAACACCAAACTTTCTTGCTGCGTGAATTACATTTGTTTGAATCATTAAATTATCATAGATGAAATGACCAGGATAATATGCATTTGCTCCTATACCACCAACCTTTGCAGCAGCTAGATAGACATACTCTGGTTCATTCACTCTAAAGAATCTCTCTACGTCCATCTGATTTCTTAGATCCCAATGATGAGATGGACTTGATAATATATTTGTATAACCTTTCCAATGAAGTGTACGAACAATAGCAGACCCTACAAGTCCAGTATTACCTGCAACATAAACTCTACTTTCACTGTCCATAAAGCACCATATCCTCAATTAGTTGATCAAAACTTATTTTAGGTTCCCAACCTAATTTTTGCTTTGCTTTACTTGCATCTCCTAACAAAGACTCTACCTCTGCAGGACGGAAATATTTTTTATCTACTGATATTACTTTTCTTTTTGTATTCCAATCATAACCAAATTCAAGTTCACCTTCACCCATCCACTCAATATTAAAACCAAAGAATGGTGCTGCCTTATCTACAAAATCTTTTACAGAATATTGCTCTCCAGTTGCAATCACATAGTCATCTGGTTCATCTTGCTGTAACATCAACCACATCGCTTCGACATAATCTTTAGCATGACCCCAATCTCTCTTCGCATTTAAGTTACCAAGATATAAACACTCTTGTTCACCGACAGATATTCTAGATAGTCCTCTTGTGATCTTTCTGGTTACAAATGTTTCACCTCTTCTTGGTGATTCATGATTGAATAGAATTCCAGAACTTGCATGAATACCATAAGACTCACGATAATTTTTAACTATCCAATATCCATATAATTTTGCTACACCATAAGGTGATCGTGGATAAAAAGGTGTTGTCTCTGTCTGTGGGGTTTGTTGAACCTCACCATATAATTCAGATGTAGATGCTTGATATACACGAGTCTTCATCTCCATACCTAACAATCTAACCGCCTCCAGAACACGAAGTGTTCCAAGACCATCTACCTGTGCTGTGTATTCTGGTATCTCAAAAGAAACCTTTACATGACTCTGTGCACCTAGATTATAAATCTCATCTGGTTCAATATCTTTGATGAGATTTGTAACACTCATCGCATCTGTAAGATCACCATAATGAAGTTTAATCTGTTCATATATGTGATCTATTCTATGAGTATTAATTAATGAAGCACGACGAACGATTCCATGAACCTCATATCCCTTCTCTAATAGAAGTTCTGCAAGGTAGGAACCGTCCTGTCCTGTAATACCAGTAATTAAAGCAACTTTAGACATCATGTACGTAGCAAGGCACACCTGCAGGATCTAACCATTTGGTGTATTCAAAGTCATCAATCGCAGTTTTCAACTGCATAAAATTATCACAAAGGTACATATCTTTGTAACCATTGTGAGTGTTCCACTTCTGTATACGATAGTCTGGTTGACCATTATCAAGTGGATCAGGCATCTTCACATACCTGTATGGATCATTCTGTACAAGTACTTCAATCATAATAAAATTGTATATACCCTATTATAAGGCATACACTAGGTATAGTCAAGTAATTATCTGAAACCGTGTTGAAATAATTTTTGTACAGGAACTTGTTTAATCTTATCTACAATATCAGTTTCTATCTTATCTAATATATTAACATCAAGATCCATGAATGGTGGAATGATACCTAACATTCTAAGTAATCCATCTACAAATAGTGCAAGAGTTGTAAAACCAAGAATCATACTGATGATTGTAGCATCACGATTGTGCTTCGCCATTGACTCTTCATCAATTCTTGTTGCTTCTGCGACTGCTTCCTTTACAGCATCAGCTATCAGAGCATCAACCTCTTCTTTAGAGTATGTGTACTTACGAATTTTTTCCTCTGTGACTGTTCTCTCTACAAGAACTTCACTTAGCGGGAATTCTGTGATTAATGTTTTGATCATGGTATCACATTAGAATTTTATTATCTATATTAACAGTATATTTCAGTATGTCAACCTATCCTGATATTTCCATCGCTGTAATAGATGATGCCTGAACTCCATCATACTCTGATTGATTTTGGTGAGCATGACTTCGATTCACATACACAACGACAGAGGAGTACGCTGCTAACTGGATCTTATAGGTAGTCGCACTAGTTGTACTAGGAGAATCAATAAATTGGAAATGTGGAAAAAATGTCGAGTATATATCATTACTAGCTTTATAATCACAAAACCATTTTGTAACTATCGGTCTATTTCCATCAGCATCTCCTTTGTAAATGTGTGTTGAACCTCTTAATAATCGAAGACAACCACCATAACTATTAGATAATCCACAAGATATATCGCTCATAACTAAAATTCTACTATCAGATCTTGTTGGAGTTATTGTTACCGCAAGACCAGAATCGGTAAAGTTATGTCCTGTTGCAATCGCAGAAGATGTTGTTAATACACTTTGCTTTATCTGTATGATACCACCATAACAATTTGCAGAGAGTCCATCTCTCGGAATGATTCGATTAGTTCTTAATTCTGACATTATGCTGATACCTCCATCATAATAATTTGATTGTAAACATTATACCCTTCCTGATCACCTAAACCACCAATTCCACATCCAGAGGAACCATTTGCAGCCATCCATAATTCATAAGTTATAGCTGAAGTAGTTGCAGGTGAATCCCACCATTGAACAGTCATAGGCATTTGATTGTTAGAACCACTACCATCATTTGTATAAGCAGCCATTGTTGCACCATCTGGGTTGTTTACACCTCCATGACCAGTATTACCTAATGGACTATTTGCTACATATGATCCTCCAACTTTTCTACGAATAATAAATGCTGCTGTTGCTGCTCCAGAAACCCAATTAGCAGTAGTTGTTACTGTAACTAGAACTTTGCTTGTATTAACTTTTGGAGTAATAGTTCCACTTAATCCTGATGCAACATAATTAGTTGAAGTAGTTTGAGAACGAGAAGTTCTAGAACCTTGAGTAACTTGAATTACACCACCTCCCCCTCCACTGGGCACACCAGAAGTTGGAACTATTTTATCGACTCTTAATTCTGATGCCATGATTTATGAGGGTTCAGTTGGCCAAGTGACTGAGGTAAGATCTAATTTAAAACTAGAATCTAACTTTGGAGTTGCACTTGCAGGTAAATCTCTCAGTGCCTGACGATATGTTTTCCAAGCATCTGATATTGTTAAATCTGATGACGCTCTCCAATCGGTTAATGCAATTCTTTTATCTCTTTCTTCACGCAATAATCTCATTGGTTCCGCTGCATCAAGTTCTGCGATTTTATCTGTTAATTCTGTTTCTGTAGGTTTTGTTTGACCACTATCAACCCACTCAAGACCAGAGTAGTCAAAACCTCTAAGAACCCACTGTGCTCCTGGTTTTAATTCTTGCAGTGCTGCTGGAATGTCGTATTTCATAATATGTTTTATTTTTATTTAGGTCTTATGAAGCAATGACTTCATGAATTTGGATTGTTCCCTCTTTTGGGTTGGAACCACCATAAGTTAAGAAATAAACAGTTTCTGATCCATTATGTGATCTACCTTGAAATTTTATTTTTACTGCACCTGTCTTAGTTAAAAATGCACTCCTTGAAGAAGATAAAGTGCTTGTTGAGAAAGTATAACTTAGTGAACCAGCACTTGATCCACCATATCCGAAAGCACCCCAATAATCCCAAGGTCCATGTGTAGGAGTGCTATCAATTCTTATATAGTTAGATCCATCATGCATAGCGTATCCAACCATTGCTCCACTTGTTGAAGATCCACCAGAGCCATTTTGATATACTGGAAAGTGAATTGTTATGAGTAAGTGACTATTACTACTTATTTTAGTAAAAGTAAGTTCTGCCCCACTCGCTGTAACACCAAAACCATTTGCGTTGGTTCCTGTTAAATCAATATCTGAAAGTGATGTTGATGATGTAACCAGTCCTGAATTTGTTCCATATCCAGTAGACCAGTGACCAGTTTTGATAATCGTTCCTGCTGGAGCATCTGACCAAGCACCATCTAAATCAATATTGGTCGCTTGTATTTTTCCGTTTGTTCCTAAATTTAATGTTCCCATGGTTTTCTATACGATTGTCCAAGTACCATCAATTTTCATATTGCTATTTAGAGTTACTGGTCCTGCATTAAGTGCATTTACATCTGTAGAAATATAATATCCACCTGTTCTACTTAATGCACTACTGAACAATAATGATCCATCACCAATATACAATCCAACTAATGAATGACCAGCACCAACTGGGTTTGATAAGTTTGCTGAATCTATATTACCCGTTACTACTCCCACACTCCTTGTATTCTGAGAGATTGTAAGTGCATCAACATATGATCCAGTTCCATAACCTTGAATATTTAATGCGTGAGTATCTTTATTAGATTCAAACCTCCAGTAATCATGATTCTGATTACCTGAATCATGAACTAAACGTAAATGACCACTTGCATTGGATTGTCCCTCTACCCATAGATCACCGTCTAATGTTAATCTACTACCATTGAAAGTAAACGCTGATTCACCAACTAAGTTAGTTCCTGTTCCACCAGTGATGACTCGGTTGTCTGCATTGTTTGATATTGTTGCCGAACCTGAAGAACCTGTTGCACCTTGGGCACCTGTAGATCCTGTCGCACCTTGAGAACCTGTTGGTCCTGTTGAACCAGTAGCACCTTGAGCACCAGTAGAACCTCCTGAACCTGTAGCACCTTGAGCACCAGTTGGTCCTGTAGGTCCTGTTGAACCAGTGGCTCCTTGAGCACCAGTATTACCTGTAGATCCTGTGGTGCCTGTGGCACCCTGTGCACCTTGAGCAGCGGTAGCTCCTTGAGCACCAGCAGTACCTTGTGCACCCGTAGGTCCTGTTGCTCCTTGAGCACCTGTTGCACCTGTTGCTCCTTGAGCACCAGTTGGTCCTGTGCCACCTTGTGCTCCTCTTGGTCCTGTGTTTATATCAATCCACTGTGAACTATTACCATCATTGTAATATATTGCTAAATCTCCAGTATCACTTTCCCACCATAAATCACCATTATTGACACCACTACTTGGTGCAGATGTGCTAATGTGTGCTTGAGCACCTTGCAATCCCTGATGACCTTGAGAACCCTGAGCACCTTGAGCACCTGTAGATCCTATTGCACCTTGTGAACCAACTGCTGCTGAATATCTTACCCACTTAGTACCATCCCATTGATACGTAACACTATTGAGTGTATACGTATCACCGTTACTAGGATTCGCTGGAAAATTAAAGGCAGCCATTATATCTTTTTAATTATTTATTACCACGGTAATGTTTTATTTTCCTCTACTTCAATAGAATAAAGCAAGGAATTAACCTCTTCAGTCACCTTATTTTCAATAAAGGTTACTTCAGAAGATCCTAAATGTGATTTCAACCATCCAATAACATCTGATTCTGTTAACGAAGCATATTCAGTATAAGTTCCAGATGGTAGTGCTAAATTAGTTGCCTTTCCATTTTCAGTATATGAAACTCCACTGTCTGTTCCTGTTAATTTCCAACCAATATTTCGCACAATTTGTCTGTTATCAATATCAGTTTTAATAATATCAAGTGATGTGATAGCCCAAGTTAAAGTCATTTTAGTTATTTATTTGTAAGAACAAATCGAATACATCTAGTAAATATTAATTTTTTTATTATTTATTCAATTAGTTTTATGAAGAGCGTTGATACTTATCACTGTTCTATCCACTGTTTGATTAGACATTCCTTGACTACCATGTTCAATCCAACTGGGAAAAATTATTAAATCACCGTTAACTGGTCTGAAAGTATGAGCATAAAAATTATAAGGAGTTCCATATGTTATATTACCATTCCAAATAGCAGGTATCATCGGATTTGGATTTACTAGATGTAGAGGACTACTAAAAGAATCCACATTAATATAAAATGCTGCAGACAAAAAACTATTAGAGTGACGATGTTCTTTTAAAATACCACCTACATCTTGAATACTGTACCAAGATTGAACTATCTTTACTTGATGTACCCCAGCCTCCTGTGCATATTCATCAAACATCTTCTGTATTTTTTGAGACAATTCATCACCCAAAAACGAAAGAATGTTATACTCTACATTGAAAGATGATTTACCACCTTTAACTAGTCCATCATCAGATGTATTATGTTTTTTTAATATTTCAATTATTTCTAATCTTTCTTTCTCAGTTATAACTTCACGAAACTGTTTAATTAGGGTAGGGAACAATTGTAAACTTCGACTTTCCATAATATAACCATAATATTTTAATTATAACACTTTTTTTAAATTATGAAGGTTGTTTGTTATCCATCCATATCCACATTTTAACTTGACCTGTTATGTATGCATCTATGAATGGATCACTATCATAACCAAAACCAAATCTTAAACTAGTAGGATAAGTACCACAAGTTCCATCGTAACCTGAACCTACCATACCATTATCAGAACTCCAGTTACAAGGTTGTTGACCAGAGTTATAAAAACCCATTTGCCCAGATCCTCCTATGAAAACTTGGTATCCACTTTTGTTACCGCCTGATGTAGTTCCATTTCCATATCCTCTGTTATTATAAGCTTGATATGAACTAAAGTATGAGTAATAGTGAGTACCATCATCATCAAAAAGGAATCCTTTCCAAGGAATATCATAACCTTTATGATCAGTTTGACTCTGTTGATTGATATTTTGTAGACTTCCACTATTTGAACTTGATTGATTCCAATGAGCCATCAAACACCAATCTTTACTGTCACGCATACCAAAATTAATATACATCTGTCTTGCACTGGACATTGGACTCACTTTAACCCAATAGTAACCATCTGTGGTTATGCTTAGAGTATTTCTTAGGTAATCTGGTGATGTTGCACGAGCAGCAGAGGCTCCATCTTTTGTCTGATTAACTGTTATAGAGAATGCCCTTGCAACACTAATACTATTTGATGTAGCAGTGATCGTAAATGAATATGTTGTATTACTACTAAGATTTCCAGTGCCACTCGTAGAAATCGCACCTGTTGACGTATTTAAACTTGTGCTTGGTGGTAAAGATCCAGAGGTAAGAGCGTAAGTTACAGAAGTTCCATCTGGATCTGATGCAGATACAGTCACACTATTTGAATTACTTCCATCATTCCAAGTTCCCAGTGAACCAGCACTTGTGCTCCAAGTTAAAGTAGAGTCAATGGTTCCAGCAGCAGCTAGAGTATTAGCCAATCCAGATGGGTTAGTTACTGTGATATTAAATGAAGCATTATCAACATAATTTACACTAGAAGCATTTGTGTTTGCAGTAAGAGTTGATGAATTACTATATGAAGTTGTTAGATTACGATTACTATTACTGGTAGCAGCTCCTCCTATGGATACAACTGCTCCGCTTTGGAAGTTACTACCACTGACTGTTATTGTAGTAGAATTATTTTCGTTAATTATACCTGAGAAACCTGAAATAACGGGAGGATTATCTATCACACCCCATCCATTAGTATCATATTTTTCAACTAATCCTAGTGACTCATTATATCTCATCATTCCGTATTGTTGAGCTGCTGTTAATCCAGAAGGTCTTTCTCCTGTTGTACCGTTCGGAACTTGAATTGCATCAGAAGCACTTGATGCATCAATAGTACATAAAGGAGAACCCATCACTCCTAATTTAGATCCATTAAAAGTTAAGTTTGATTCACCATTTAAATTAGTTCCGCTACCACCAGTTATAACTCGGTTGTCTGCATTGTTTGATATTGTTGCTGAACCTGAAGGTCCTGTAGGTCCTGTAGGTCCTGTTGAACCAGTAGATCCACTTGCACCTTGAGCACCAGTTGGTCCTGTCCCACCTTGTGCACCTGTAGATCCTCCTGATCCAGTTGCACCTTGAGCACCAGTTGATCCTGTAGGTCCAGTTGGTCCTGTAGGTCCAGTTGATCCTGTTGCACCTTGGGCACCAGTTGATCCTGTTGATCCTCCTGAACCTGCTGCACCTTGAGAACCTGCAGTTCCTTGAGCACCAGTTGGTCCTGTTGGTCCTGTTGATCCTGTTGCACCCTGAGCACCAGCAGCACCTTGAGCACCCGTGTTTCCTGTAGGTCCTGTAGAACCTGTAGCACCTTGAGCACCTGTTGGTCCTGTTGCACCTTGAGCACCAGCATTACCTTGTGCACCAGCATTACCTTGTGCACCAGCAGATCCTTGAGCACCTGCGGCTCCCTGAGCACCAGCAGCTCCTTGGGCACCTGCGGCTCCCTGAGCACCAGCAGCACCTTGAGCACCTGTTTCTCCTTTATCACCAGTTCTAGCAAAAGTAATTAAAATATCTTCATTCGCACTAAATGGACTAGTCGCTGATGAATCTACAGGACTTACTGTAATATCAAAGTAACCTGTGTTATCAGTCAAACTTGAAATTGTAAATAATATGAATTGACTTGAATCTAATTTATTAGTAATCTTAACATGACCCTTGATAGTGCTCGTAGAGTCATCAATAGTTTGTAAGAAGGATGCTATATCTGTTCCATCTTCATCAGTATCGCAAATATAAATTCCTGTCGCAGCGTTTTGTGTAGAGTTATCTAATCTTAAATCTCCTGCACCTGGATTTGCATTTGTTGTGTTTGCTTCAAACGTATAATAAAATGTAGCACCACCAAAGTTTCCTTCAGCACCTTGAGCACCTGTTGATCCTGTTGTACCTTGAGCACCTGTTGGTCCTGTAGAACCTTGTGCTCCTATACTAGGAGAGGTTCTTACCCATTTTGTCCCATTCCAAGTATACGTAGTACCATTTGCGGTGTACGTATCATTTACACTAGGACTATTTGGGAAATCGAATGCAGCCATTATTACTTATTTTTTTAATATTTATTAAGTCGCTGGATCAGCATATGGTGCTATTGGCCAGGTAATAGAACTCGGATCACTTTGATCTATATCTCTTACTGCCTGTCGATAAGTTGCCCATTTTGCTTTTGTATCATTATCAAGAGGAGAGTCTGGAAGTTGAGTCCAATCAGTATTCTTAAGCATATCTGCTTTCATTTGTATAATTTCGTCTGTAGTCATAATTTAACTGTCTGAAAAGTAGATGTAGTGATCGTATCTGGTATCTGTTCCCATGCTATAGGAACTTGATGGATAAAAATATCCATTGCTGTTCATAACATAACTTGAATTTCTCCAAGGATAATGTTCACCAGAACTCAATCTCTTATAGTGAATACCCCTAGAATTACCCTGACCATTATAATATTGGTCAGGTAGAACTGCTCTATTTAGATTTGTATTGTTAGTAATTGTGTAAGAACCACTTCCAACACCACTAGTTCCTGATCCAGTTTTCCATACATCAGAGTATGGAGTTCCACTAGGTGCTGTATTTGATCCTTCAGTGTAGTTATGATTACTCTGCCATGAACTATACGTTGCATTTCTCCATTGGATTCTCCATACACCCCAGAGAGTTCCACTATCAAATACTGACCAGTAAATATAAGGTGTAGCGTTATTACTAGTTCTACTTATTGATTCAGCTATAAACTTAAGAAAGTTTGCCTGACTCATAGTCTTACTTGATGTTGTGTTCATCTTCCCTTGCTCAATTATTACAATTGAACCATGACTACCTACCCAAGATGGTCCTCCAGATGGAATTGTGCCTAAGTTTGATATTCCACCAGCAGCCCATTGTTGGAAAGCTGTTCCTCCATCAGGACTAAAGTAATATTGTGAAAGTGCTCCAGTGGCATTTAAATCTCCTGCACTTGACGCAGGATTAGATGCAGTTCCTTTACTAACTACAAGTCCACCCCATTGAGTTCCATCATAAATTCTCAACTCTGCAGCTGTTGTATTAAAATAACTTGATCCAGATACTGGTGAACTTGGATTAGATGTTCCTGTAGGTAGATTCATTTTGCTTCCACCAATATCAAATGTTGTTCCATCAAAAGTTAAATTTGATTCAGCATTTGCAGTTGCTCCACCAGTCGCTGTTATGATTCTATTATTTGCGTTATTGGATACCGAAACGGATCCTGTTGGTCCTGTAGGTCCTGTAGGTCCTGTTGCACCTTGAGCACCAGTTGGTCCTGATCCACCTGTACTTCCTGTAGCACCTTGAGCACCTGTGCTACCAGTTGATCCAGTAGGTCCTGTAGATCCACCTGAACCCGTTGCACCTTGAGCACCAGTTGCACCTTGAGCACCAGTTGATCCACCTGCACCAGTAGCACCTTGTGCACCAGTTGGTCCTGTTGGTCCTGTTGCACCCTGAGCACCTGTGTTACCAGTTGATCCACCTGCACCTGTAGCACCTTGAGCACCAGTTGATCCACCTGCACCTGTAGCACCTTGAGCACCTGTTGGTCCTGTAGCACCTTGAGCACCTGTTGGTCCTGTCGGACCTGTTGGTCCTGTTGCACCTTGAGCACCAGTAGCACCAGTAGCACCTTGAGCACCTGTTGGTCCTGTAGCACCCTGATGTCCTTGAGCACCTTGTGCACCAACAGCACCAGTATCACCTTGAGCACCTGTTGGTCCTGTAGCACCTTGATGACCTTGAGCACCTTGTGCACCAGTTGGACCTGTGCCACCAGTGTTTCCTGTTACACCTTGAGCACCAGTTGGTCCTGTTGGTCCTGTTGATCCTGTTGCACCCTGAGCACCAGTTGGTCCTGTTGCACCTTGAGCACCAGTCGCACCAGTAGCACCAGTGGCACCTTGATGACCTTGAGCACCTTGAGCACCTGTGCTACCAGCAGATCCAGAAGCACCCTGAGCACCTGTAGCACCTGTATTTCCTGTAGCACCCTGAGCACCAGTTGATCCTGTAGCACCTTGAGCACCCATAGGACCTACGTTTATCGCCACCCACTGACTACTATTTCCATCATTATAGTAAGTGTGTAGATCACCATCATCACTATCCCACCATAAGTCGCCAGCACTTGGACTACTAGGTGCACCTGTAGATATTGTTAATCCTGCTGCAGCACCCTGAGATCCAGCAGATCCAGAAGCACCTTGAGCACCTTGAGCACCAGCAGCACCAGCAGCACCTTGAGCACCTGTTGATCCAGCGTCACCAGTTCTTGCAAATGTAATGGATACATCAGAACTATTCGTAAATGATGTAACACTACCTGAAACATACGCTACTGTGACTTTAAAATATCCTGTTGCCTCTACTAATGATGCGATTGTATATAAAACAAATTCTTCTGGATTTGTTTTGGTTGAAACTTTTACATGACCCTTGATTGTAGATGTAGAGTCATCAATGGTTCTTAGAAATGGTTGTATATCTGTATTAGTGCTCCCCCCATCAGTATCGTCAATATAAAGAATACTTGCCGATGTTAAATTAGAATTATTGAACTTTAAACTTCCAGCACCAGGATCGCTGTCTGTAGTATTTGTAAGGAAAGTGTATTCAAAAGAAGCTCCACCAAAGTTACCATTTACACCTTGTGCACCCTGAGCACCAGCGGCTCCTTGAGCACCAGCAGCACCTTGAGCACCAGCAGCAGCAGTCGCACCTTGAGCACCAGCAGCACCTTGAGCACCTGCGGTTCCTTGAGCACCAGTAGGTCCTGTATTACCTGTTGCACCTTGCACACCCTGAGCACCAGGATCAGGTATTCTCTGCCATGCAGTTCCATTCCACTGCCATCTACGACCTCCTGCAACGAAGAAGTCATTTAACGACGGACTATTTGGAAAATTCAGAGGCATTATCTACTTTTTTAAATATTTATACTACCTAATTTCAAAGTCCATTTTGGTTATCTTCCTTCTACTTCTTGCTTCCTGCCATTCAAGTTGCTCATTTGATAACCCACTATCTTCTTTTACTGAATAGGTATTTAACATAATAACCTGACTTAAATCTACTGCAGATATAACATCTCCTTTAATTGTGGTCATGTTTGAGCATCCACAACATACTGATTTCCCTGCTCGTGCTCTTACTTCTTTATTACATGCACGACATCTTACTCTGATTGGTTCCATCTTTAACATTCTAACCTGTGCTTCATTCACTTTCTTTATATATCATTTTAGTTTTATTTGTCTACACACAAAATAATTACCGACTGCTTTACAGGAGAATGCTTTATCTCTACTCATCTTCGCCAATAAAAATGTGATTGAGATAAGTTGAATTACTATAACGAGTGGTAATCCAACTTTTAATAGTGTCTTTGCTTTACTAGTCATTACAAATGTTACGATATCATAACTATATATCACCAATCATCTTCCATTTCTATTTCTTGTACAGGACAAGGTGGTGCTGTTCTGTGATAATTAACGTGTAACAACTCTATGAACACAAGAGAACAGACCAATATCATATTGATCTGAAACAATGGATGTTTGAGTAAATTCATTATATAAAAAAGACCCCTACTATGTAGAGGTCTTTGTATTAGATCGTTACCGACTTAGAATGTGAACTTCACACCTGCTTTTGCAGACCAGTCAACGTCATCTTCTGCAGTTACACCAGAGATTTCTCCGTAGAACTTATCGTATGAACCACCGACATACCCGATGAATTCTACATCACCGAACTCGTCAGTTGTTTCTGTATGAGTCACTGTTGGACCACCAGATACATACCAACCAATTCCACCAGGTGTTTCTCCCTCATATCCAACTACTGCTTCTAATCCACCAGAGGTGTATGCACCATCAGGGTATGAACCAGTTGCTTCCAAATTGACGTATGGACCAGCAAAGGCTGCACCAGCGAATAGGAATGGAGATGCTGCTACTGCAGCGATTGTTGATTTAATAGACATTTTGTTTTATTTTATCTCGCAGATACTAAAAAACCTGCGGATGGAAAATCTTTCGACTAAAGATTTTTACATTCTACGCAGGGGCACGATCTTTCGATCCCGTTGTTCTATGTAATGGTATTTAGTATAGCACTATACTATAAGTGTGTCAAGTGTTAAGATACAATTATATTCCTGCTAAATAAAGCTACATCAATAGGTAAATTTACAGATGAAAAAACTATTGCCTATATTATTGTTCGCAGGATTTAGTTCTCCTGCTTTTGCAGATATAACTCATAAACTAAGTTCTAGTGTCCAACTAACCGTGAACGCAGCTGCAACACAGGTTGAGAGGGTTGGTAATACATACGCTGTAAGTGGAAACGGTCTCGATAGTACTTATGGTTCTGGTGACAATGCTGTAACTAATGGTATCGGTGGAATGACTTTCTCATCAGGAGTTGGTACGGTAGCAGATACTACGTTCACACAGGATGTTCCAGGTGCAAGTTTCAGCTTAAGTCAGTCATTTGTTCAAGGTGATGCATTATCACAATCTGCTCCATCCGTTGGTGCTGTAAGTAACTTCTCAGATCAAGTTTCAACAGCATCAGGCACAGCGGGTACTCTTGCAGGTACTATTACAACTTCAGGAGCGATGACGGTAACTGGTGGTGGAGCTGGTACTGTTGCAACTGGACAATTCGTCAACGAGTTGACCGTAAACTAATTTTGTGGTATCATGAAAAGATATAGTATACTACTACTTCTTTTTAGTATCATACCATCTGCTTATGCAGTGCCTGTGGTCCCGAATTTTACGCAGGGCTCGATGACCTCAAATACGGAAACGACTTCCACGGTGTCGGAGACCATAAATTCTATGAATTACGATACTGGGTATCAATATGTGATAACGGGCACAAATATACAACACGATGGTAACACTATTTCGGCACCTAATACTGACCAAAATAGTAATACAATAAATGGAGTGACTTCGACATGGACTGGTTTAGACCATACACAAAAACCAAACTTCACTCTGGTAACACCAGGAGAACCCTTTCAATTCACAGAAAGTTATTCTGGACCAGGGCTCTCAAATCACACAATAATACAGAGAACCACCACTATCCAAAGCGTCACAAACACGACAAGCACGTTCTCAAACTGATATCATTGTGTCTCACAGTTGGAACAGCAACCCCATCATTCGCTTCAGACATCGGGGGTGTTTCTGCTACAGCAAATCCAGTAGCGAATAGTTCTGGCTCAGTGACCAACCAGGCAATACAAGTTTTACAAGGTCCGTATATAACAAACACATATGGTAATGGGATACAATGTCAAGGTCCTACCATGAACATAACACCCTTCGCCACAGGAAATATTGCAGTAAAGCGTCCTTACGAATCTTACTATATGGATCCAGTGTACAATAATGTAGACGCAGATAATGACGATGTGCCAGACAATCCTGGTCAAATTTTATATTATAAACCAACTCGGACAGGACAAAAAGATAGTAGTACATTATCAGTGGGTATATCTGCCACTTGGTCAAAACCATTAGATAAGAAATTACAAGAGCAATGTAAACAGGCAGCAGAAGCAAATATAGCATTAATGAATCAATCTGTTGCAAATAAAAGATTAGACTTTGAAATTGCAAGATTAAAGAACTGTGGTGAACTAATGAAGGCTGGAATTATATTTAAACCAGGCACTGAATATGCGAAGGTATGTGCAGATGTAATGTTAATAAATCCACCAGGTGTCGTTGCAAATCATACTCACGAAATAAATACAAAACCACCCATCAGTACGGATGCAAGTGTATTGAAAGAAATATCAATCGGTAATACTAAGAAATAATTATCCAATCATCCAAGTATTAATAGTGTATCTATTACCAATAGGTTCATCTACATAATGTGGATACATAAAATAGACAGGAAAGACTATTGCCTCTCCACGTTTTACAGTAGTTGTATAATCTTGAAATGGAAAATGAAACTCTCCTTTTTCATAGTCATTATTTAAACCTATAATTACACTTACATTTCTATGATCTTCATTATCAAGATTTTTATCTACATGTTCTCTGGTATTACCTGTTATTTTTCTAAGTTGATAACCTGTATCACTACGAACTCTAAAGAAAGGATACTTTTCTCCATATTTTTCTAACACGTCTTCAATTGTTTTAAAAACCATATTATCTAACTCTGTATGTGGTCGTAACAAAATTTGTTTACCAATAACATTTTGAGCATCGCTGTGTGCCAGATCAGTAGCGTCATGTAGATTATCTTCCAAATATTTGATTAGTAAATCACAAGTTTCAGAATCTATAGTATTTTTAAATTTTTCTATTCCTGTTTTCACAATAATTATTTTTTCTTCAAAGGTGGTAGTCCTTTCTTTTCACGATACTTATTTGATATAATCTCAGAACGGGTAGGTGGTTCAATTTTCTTACCCATCTTTTTTTGTATCGTTTTCCATATCTTTGTAAGTATCGGTTTAACTATTCTCAATATAATTGGTGTCGCAGTCGCACCTGCTGTTGCGATAACTGCGATAGCAAGTGCGTTGGTTGCCTGATTTGTAGATGGTATAAATTTTTCGAGTGGTGTAGTAGGTTCATATATTGTCTCACAGACCTTACCATCATCACTTAACTTATGACCTACAACTCTTTCATCACCTGATTGTGTTAAGTCACCAACTCTTAAATTACCTGGACCAGGACAAGGAACATCTTCTTTCTTTCCTAAGTCACCAGTATCAGGTATCTCAGGTGGTTCAATCTCTGGTGGTGGTTCTACAGGTGGTGGGGGTATTTCTCTTTGTATTAGTAATTGTTCTGGTGTATATTCCATCGCTTCATATGATGGATATTCACCGTGAGGACACAGAGTTGTTGTACCTTTTTCGTCTTGATTTACCAAATCTTTATCAAAAGGTAATTTTGATACGTGATCTTTATTATCCTGATGCATCTCCACACAACCAGGTATTTCTACAATCGGAAATCCTATTTGTGTTGTGATTGGTGGATGATTACTTGGAATATTAGGTATACCATTCAACCAATGTTGATTACTTACAACATTAGGTATTGTAATATTTGGTACTTCAATTTCATTTATTGGGGACATATACACCACCAGATTCTTTAGGCATCACAAATTTAATTTGATCGTAAACCTCTTTCTCGATAGTTTCTTTCAACCATTTTCGATTCTCATCAACTCTTTTATCATACCTGTTTATGTTGTATAATAAAGCAGTAAAAATAAAAAGGTTGATACCTATAGATATACCAACACCAATTTTCAATAACAGTTTCACTAAAATCCTAATGGTATTGGTGATGCAGGTGCCTCTGGTGTAGGTGTTGAAGGTGATGGTAAACCTAATCCACCTGAACCAAGTCCACTAGGTAATACTGATTCCATTACCTTACTTTTGACGTTTTCGATAATCGCATCCTTATTGAGATATACAATCCCAACAGCACCAACGACGGTGATAGATACAACACCACTTGCAATAGCGATTCCATTGATAATTTTTTGTAACATGATTAACCCTCCTGTAATGTACCGAAAGACCTTCGTATTTCACGAAGTTCCTCGAAGTTTTTTTGTTTTGTACCACCATCATATGCCCATGCATATCCTTCGGTGATCATTTTTTCGTTGAGTGATACATCATCATCGCCAACGTATAACCAACCAAGCAACCTACCATACTTACCCATGCCACCGACAAGTTCTGTTCTGATAGTAAGTTCTTCATCTCCTTCCAAGGTTTCTTCTAAATTTTTTTTCATC
>Ga0310343_10000405_pt1 | contig 20424 bp, 19 predicted proteins | sample HC15DNA2025_MG_FD_203519 | JGI IMG/M metagenome (GOLD analysis project Ga0310343, IMG submission 203519) | Marine microbial communities from station ALOHA, North Pacific Subtropical Gyre - HC15-DNA-20-25_MG | ecosystem: Environmental > Aquatic > Marine > Oceanic | place: Pacific Ocean: North... | reverse complement strand
TGGATACGTCGAGTCAACTGGGCAAGGGTCCGATTTCCATGACTGAGCCCCTCCCCTCGGGTCCTTCGTCCATTCCTGCAGACCAATAACCGATGGGGCGTCGCTATTCCAAGCCCCTGGGTAGAAGAACCCATTCCGATACCCAAGCCAGAATTTCCACTTTGAACGAGGAGGAGGCTTTGTCCTTCCTGGAATCCCTGGAACAGGATCCCTTCCTCCTTCTTCTGGATCAGGTTCAGGATCCCAGGAACCTAGGCGCATGCTTGCGCTCGGCGGAAGGAGCCGGGGTGGACTTGGTCGTGATTCCCTCCGACCGTTCCGTCGGTTTGACTGAGGTCGTTCGCCACGTAGCCGCGGGCGCGGCCGAATCCCTCACCCTTGCTCGGGTGGGAAACCTTTCTCGTTTCATGGGCAGGCTCAAGGATGTCGGCGTCAGGCTGGTCGGTACCAGCGATCAAGCCACCGGTTCGATATTCGAAGCCGACCTCGCGGGTCCGATAGGACTGGTTTGCGGAGCTGAGGGTACTGGTATTCGAAGGCTGACGGCGGATAATTGCGACTTGCTCGCGAATATTCCCATGCATGGCAAGGTGGACTGTCTAAATGTTTCCGTGGCCACGGGAATCTGCCTCTTTGAGATTCGCCGCCAGAGGACGTTCGCCTCCTAGGTAGCGGGGGCTGTCCGGGCGAGGGAGCTTGTGGAAACCTTTGTCCTGATCGCAATCCATCCGAAGAGCGCGGTGAAGAGGAGCGTGGCGGACATGGAGTTCCTAAGAAAGAGATAAGCGGGAGGATAACCCGCCTCACCAAGGGTGAGAGCCTGGATGAAACCACCGACCGTCTTGGCGTAAATGGGGTTGGCCCACCAAGCGAAGCCGCAGGTCAGGGCATGGAAGGCAAGGGAACCCATTAACCCTCCCGCGAGAAGGCGTTTAAGGCCGGATCGGGGGCCAAGCGACTTGCCGATGAAAAAGACTGCGAGATAGGAAAGAGACGTGGCGAGCATGAAGGGTTCGAGCAGACTGAGGCCATAGGACGGGTTGATGAGGAGGTCACTGATCAAGATGGCGCATATCGGGGTAATCCAAGAGAGATGGCCCTTGATGAAGGTCCCCGAAAGCAGAAGGATGGCAAGGGTGGGGGAGAAGTTGGCCCACTCGGGATGGGAAAGCGGAAGATGGCGGGAAACGCCGATCAAAAGGAGAAGCCCGGCGAATCGTAACTGGGCGGAGTGGACCGAAGTCGTTTGCTGACCATTTTCCTTCATGGAGGGGAGGCTAAGGGATCAACGCCCGATTTTCAATCCTTGCTTTGAGAAAGGGGAGTTTCGCTCGAAAGGCTTCGAAGAAGGCGGTCCACGAAGGGGACCTGTTCCGCCCGGAGCTTTTTCCGGGCCTCTTCCGGTCCAAGCATCAGAACCCTGTCGATTTCAGGGAAGGTCCATGTTTTGCCCGAGCCCTTGGGGAATTCCAGGGAGATTTCGTTGCATTCCGGTTTCTTTCCATCAGGCCAATGTCCCTCGAAGGCCCACGCGAACACCCTTTTCCCGTTTTTCTGAACAATATCACCCAAGTCGATGAAAGGCCCTTGGGGGGCCATCCCCGTTTCCTCCTCGAATTCCCGCAGGGCGGCTGCGAAAATCTCCTCGTCTTGCTCCGGTTCGCCCTTGGGAATGCTCCACCAGCCATCGTCCCTGTTCTTGAAGAAAGGCCCTCCGGGATGAGCCACCAGCATCCTGGGCAGGTTCCCCGCCCGGTAATTGAACAGAAGGAGCCCTCCGCTGACCTTCGCTCCGGCCACCCTAGGGGCGCCTAGCGTGAAAGGCGGGCAGGTTCAGGGTCATCACTACGAGGTCTCGCCACTTTTCCCCGACTTTACGGCAGGCCCTCTTGGTAAAGATCCGACGGAATCCCAGAGACTCATAGCAGGAGAGGGCGGATCCGTTGTGCCCAAAGGTATTGAGGTGAATCTTGCGGAATCTACCCTCCTCCCTTGCCCAGTTCATGAGATCCTTGCAGAAGGCTTTGCCAAGGCCTTTATTCCGGTAATTTGGGTCGACGATGACCCGGCAAAGGATGCCCGCTCTTTCGTTTGCCCGGACGATGTCCGCGTAACAGAGTGGTTTGGACTTCTTGTCCAAGTAGGCAAAGGAACGGAGATCCCTACGATCCAGATGGCGACGAAACCTTTTGCCGGAGAATCCGTTCGCAAAGGTGTTTCCGGACCAAAGGGCCAAGTCTTCCTCCGATTTGATCCAGGAGGCGATGGCATCGGTGAAACTCTTCCTACAGGGAACGAGAGTTGTTCTGCGGGAACAGGTGATCATGGAATTCTCAGGGATTTGTTTTTGGCTCTGAGGATTTCAGCAGGTTCCGGACTAAGCCTGGAGACCTTGTTCTTGTTGACGGGATAGAGACCTTTCGTGAAGGAAAGAATTTTGCGGGCCTTGCCATCCATCTTGTCTGCTTGGTCGAACTTTCCCTGGTTGAGCAGAATAACGGCAATACCTGCGTAGGCGGCTGCCACGTCCGTATGCATTCCACCAAGTTTTTCCAACCTTATCTCAAGGGCCAACTTCATCTGCTCCATGGCTTCCTTGTGTTTTTGCTGGCCCTCCAGCGCCAGGGCCAGCCCTTCCCGGCAATCCGCAACGTCCGGATGCTTGGATCCTACTACGGGGAGTTTGCCCTGGATGCAGAGCAGGAAGGCTTTTTCCGCCTTCTTGAACCGGTTCTTGGACTCATCCACGAAGGCCAGGTTAGCCTGCACGGTCAATACGTCGGGGTGCTTCGCCCCGACGGTCGGCAGAAGTGACTCAAGAGCCCTGCCGAAGGCTTCCTCTGCCTTTTGCGTTTCGCCCAGGTAAAAATAGGCGACCCCGGAGTTGTTATGGGTCGCGCCGACGTCTCGATGTTTTTTTCCTTGGAACGGAAGCCGTCCCTTGAGGACCAGTTCGTAGTTCTTGATCGCTTCCTCGTATTCACCTTGCTTGGTCAAGTTGTCCGCCTCCCTGTGGCGGTTGGACCAGTCGCCCAAGCTTGGCTGACCGTAGGATGCCGAAGGCCATGCGATTGTAAGGATGAGGGCGATGAGGGGAAGAATTTTCATTTTTGAACCTGGTACGGATGGATCGAGGCTACGACTGCAATCGAAAGGCAAATCGGGGCCATGGAAAGGAAAAAAATCACTTGGGAAAAGAAATCCCTTTGCCATTTGCCCTCAACTTTTGTTGGTAGTTGGTATTGTCGGGTATTTTTAACTCAATAAACAAAGGATGGAGAAAATCGAAATGAATAGAACAAAAAGATTGGTAGTGGGTGTGTTTTTCGTGCTGACGGCCTCCCTTTTCATGGGGGCGATCTTCGAAAAATCAGAGGCCAAGCTAAAGGTGATCAAGGCGGGCGTTGACGAGAACGGTTATCCTGTTTGCGTGAACAAGAGCCAAGTTTATCTCTTCAAGAAGGACCAGGGAAAGAACAAGATCGTGTTTTTCTATCATGATGCCCAGAGTCCGGAAGCATCGGTGACCAAGTCCTTTTCGGATTCCGAGAGCCTGGATTCATACTGGGAAGAGTTGCTGAAAAACTGGTAGTTCCGGATTAACCATAGCGCCGACGAAGCCCCCTCTTTGCGGGCTTCGTCGATGGGTGTATTGTTCCTGTCCATGACAAGAGTTTCAATGGGCAAAGAAGCACATTCTTTCCGAATTGAGAGGATTGGCATCCCATTTGCAAGTACCCATGCCAAGGAAAGGGTTTCATGGGTTAGGCTCCATGTGGCGCGCGTCCCGAGCGGGCGCGCGCCATTTTTTTTGAGGATGGAGTTTTCCATTCATCAGGCTCCGGTTTCGTTCTTCATTTCCCAGTAGTCCTTGATTCGTACCCCACCGCTTTTGTCCATCGGAAGGATCTCGCAGATTTTGCAATGGTCGGGCCCGACCACGAATCTCTTGATCTCACCATCGGCGTCGAACTTGATCGCGAGACCCTTTCTCGGCGAAATAGCGACGCATTCTATGAAATCCTTTCCATTGTACCCCTTCTCATTGGAATCGGTATAGAGACCCTCGGGGTGAACGAAACTGACGATTTTGCCATAGCGGACGCGTCCGTGGGAAGCATGCCTGACGACGTCGCCAATGCAAAAGGTCTTCCTCTCCCGGTACTTGAATTCATTGAGTTTCTTGCACTGGTCTTCCCTGAGTCTAAAGAACTTCAATTGTTCGTTGTTGTGTCGGTGCATCGGCGTCAAGTCGTGCGGGCTTAACTGCAGAAGCTCGAATTTTCTCCTTTTGCCTCCAATGATGAACATGATTTCGCCAATGCGTTTTTTTTTGCCAATGGCGACCCTCTCGATGACGCGGTCACCGATTTTAAGGGGAACGGGTTTCTTGAGTTTCCTTTTGGCTATCATCTGCGTGCTTGTCACAAGATACACCCGGATCAAGCGATTTGCACGAAATTAGTTTAAATATTCTTTTGCTTTATTTAAACTTTTACCTTGACGAAATCGGGCGAATAGGAGGTATGGCGGCCGCGTCCTTATGGATGATGGTTGATGCCCCGAGGGCAACGCTATTGGACCCGAAGGTCCGGGCTGGAACAGGCGATGTGGGCGTCCGCAGGGATTCGACTCGCTATTTTTCGAGAATCCAGACGTTGCGGAACTGAAGTGGGTTGCCGTGACCCTGAAGCTTGATCGGTCCCGGCGTTCCCTCGGGGTCCCGGCGCGAACCGCCTGTTTTTCTCGGGATCTCAAAATCCTTGTGGATGACGATACCGTTGAGACGAACCGTGATCTTGGCATTCTTGATCTTCTTGCCATCCTTGGCTCTGGCGTTGGTGAAGTCGACGTCGTAGGTTTGCCAAGAGAGTGGCGGAAAACATGCATTCAAGTCCGAGTCCTTGATGGAGTATATTCCTCCGCACTCGTTGTGCATGCCCTCCAGACCGAAGGAGTCAAGAATCTGAACCTCGAAATGGTCGATTTGGTAAAAACCGCTGTTCCCACGGCCTTGTCCCCGAGCCGCTGGGCGGTAGGGGAGCAGGAATTCAAGGTGCATGTGATAGTCGTTGAATTTTCTTTTGGTGCGGATGTCGGAGCCATCGGTGTTGAGTAGCTTGGTTTTGGCGTCCAGCCTGCCGCCTTGCCACTCCTCCTTATCGGAACCATCGAAGAGACTGATCGCTCCTTTGGGTGGGCTCTTGCCGAGGGTGGGGCTGCGACGTTCGGTTTTCTTGAGAACGGGGCCTTTATCGAGATGAATCTTACCGTCTCGGATCGATCCGGTATGAGGTTTGTGTCCTTGGGGGGGAAATTGTCTGGTGGCGCTGAAGTCGGAGGGTGCTCCGGCAAGGTACTTGCGGCTTCCTTCGGCTGGGTTGAGGTTAACCTTTCCGTCCTTCAGGTTTCCCGTGAGAAGGCTACGGTTCTTCCCATCCCAGCCATCCCCGGGAAGGCCTCCCGGGTAAAGGACTACCTGAAAGCTTCCCTTGTCGAGGGCGATGACCTGGGCCCCCATCCCTTTCCCGAGGTATTCACCCTGAACGGCGAAATCCGCAGGGATCTTGGGATCCTCGGGGTCGACGTAGGTACCGGCGAAATCCTTCTTGGCCGAGAAGCAAAGAAAGGGGGTAACAAGGGAAGCGAAAAGGAAGGGTAATGGTTTCATAGCTAACCCTATAGTCGGCATTCCCCTTCCATTGCAAGAGGCAAGAAGGCAAGTTGTGGAATTTGTACGGATTACTCGTCTCGAGGTATCGGTGCCTAGGATTTCTCGATCAAGTCGGCAAAGCTTCTCATGTACTCGATCACGTCTTGCTTGACGTTTCGGCGCAGGTAGCGGAAGCCGCCGTTCAAGTTCTGCAGGATTCGCTTGTCGGAAAGGTTTTCCAGTTTAACGATGTCGGAATGACTCATGCCGTGCCTCTCCATGGTCAGAAAAATATCCTCCACCTTGCTCCCGGTGCATGAGCAATAATCGTTGGCATGCTCGGACCATTCGTCGAGCTGGTAGTCTACGGACCGTACGATCTCGTGGCTGCTCATGCCGGTTATGGTCTGTATTAGATGCCCCGCATTGCATTGCCCCATGTGGCCCCATTGATATCGAGTGTCCTCCTTTTCCAAGCGGGTGGAAGTATTCCGCAAGGCATCTACGAGGAAGCACTTGCTGGAAACCGAATGCGAGGCATGAGTACTTGTGGCATTCACTGTTGGCAACTTAGTGTAATTAACTTCATATTATCCTAGTGTTCGAGAAATTTCAAACCGATTGGCGTTTGGGGGCGCCCATTAGAAAACGATCCGCATGGAATACAAAGAATTGTCTCTCGAGCGGTGATGCCTTAAGTTGACGTTCGTGATTAGACGCTCTTTCAGCCTTGCCTGCCTTTTCGCCTGCCTTTGCATGGCTCGCGGCTCGGTGGACTACGCCAAAGAGCGGCTCGGACACTGGGCTTACCGTCTCCCCGCCCGTTCTCCCGTTCCCGAGACCTCGGCCAAGTGGGGAGCCAACCCGGTCGACTCCTTCGTTCTGGCCACCCTCGAGAGAAATGGCTTGTCGGCTTCCCCGTTGGCGGGCAAGCGGACCTTGATTCGGAGGGCTACCTTCGATCTGCACGGTCTGCCCCCGTCCTTTGCCGAAGTGGAGGAATTCGTAAACGATTCGTCGCCCGACGCCTACCGGAGGCTTATCGACAGACTTCTCGAATCTCCCCGCTACGGGGAGCGCTGGGGCAGGCACTGGCTCGACGTCGCCCGCTACGCCGACACTCAGGGATACAACCTAACCAGGAGCAGCAAGTACCCCTTTGCCTATACTTATCGGGATTACGTCATCCGCTCCTTCAACGAGGACAAGCCCTTCGACCGTTTCATCCTGGAGCAACTGGCCGCAGACATGCTGGAGGATCCGGACAAGAGGAACCTTGCCGCCCTTGGCTTCCTGACCACAGGGGAGCGTTTCATCAACAAGCCTCACGAGATCGCCAACGACAGGCTGGACGTCACCACCCAGGGCTTCCTTGCCATGACCATTGGCTGCGCCCGCTGCCACGATCATAAGGCCGATCCCATCCCGAGCGCCGACTATTATTCCCTGTTCGGGGTATTCATGAGTACGCAAGAACCCAAGACCGAGGAATTACCCGTAATCGGAAAACCTGCCAGCGATGAGGCTCATCGGAAATTCCTGGCCGAGAAGGCGAAACTGGAAAAGCGGGTTGAGGCCAAGCTCACTGAGGTCTTCCGAAAGGCCCGCAAGGAGTGGCCCGGGGTCGTCGACGGCTTGGTGGATTACCTAGGCAAGAACCGCCTGAGCAAAAAGGGAAACCTCCGCGATTATCGCGGGCGCCCCTTGCGCAAGGGACACGTTCTTTTCCTGAAGGACTTCGTTTCCGGTCAGCAAGGACTGAAGAACCCTTTTTACCGACTTCTCCATCTGGTCTACAAAGAGGACGCCGACAAGCGGATCCCTCAGCTTGTCCGGGCCTTCCGCGAGCGTCCCGACGTCCCTCTCCCTCTGGCCGCCTCGCTAAAGTCTCTTGAGCCTGCGACCCGCAAGCAAGTATACGAGGCCTACCGCGACCTTTTGAAGCGCGCTTTTGCCGCGCCCCTGGCCGCTGAATTTGCGCGAGTACGTTCTCTGGTCGATGGAGAGCAGTTCGAGAAGGCCTTTGGCACAGTGGACAAGAACGGGCTTGTGGAGCGTAATGAGCGGGACCAGTTGACTAAGATCAAGAACGGGTTCCCAAAGCTCCTGGCGACCGAGGGCGCTCCGCCACGGGCGATGGTGCTCTATGACAAAGCCAAGGCCTACAGCCCCTACGTTTTCCTTCGTGGAAAGCCGGAAAACAGGGGCCCATCCGTGGAGCGGCGTTTTCCCCAAGTGCTCTCCCTGCGGGATGAGCATCGTTCCTTTAAGCAGGGGAGCGGGCGGCTCGAGCTGGCCCGGGCTATTGCCGACTCGGGTAATCCTCTCACCGCAAGGGTCATCGTGAACCGGGTCTGGCAATGGCATTTCGGCCAAGGCATTGCTCCGACCCCGAGCGAGTTCGGGAAGATGGGGATGGCTCCGACCAACCCCGAACTTCTGGACCATTTGGCGATCTGGTTCGTTGAGAACGGATGGTCGATCAAGAAGCTTCACAGGTACCTCATGAACTCTTCGACCTACCGGCAGCAGAGCCTCGCGGTAGGCGAATCGGCGAGTTCGGACCAGGGGAACCGTTTTTTATGGAGAATGAACCCCCGCCGGCTCGAGTGGGAGGCCATGCGCGACTCCATCCTCCACGTCTCAGGAAGTCTCTTCCATCGAGACAGGGGAGGGCTCCCGGTGGATTTGCTCGCCCTCAAGGAGCGCAATTTTCGCTCCGTCTTCGGCTTTCTTGACCGGGAGAGGATTCCCGGCGTCCTGCGTACGTTCGATTTCCCAACGCCTCAGGTATCCTGTGAGGCCAGGGTCCGCACGGTGGTTCCCCAGCAGGGACTCTTTCTCATGAATTCCAAATTCGTGGTCGAGTCTTCCAAGCGCATGGCCGCCCTCCTTCCCGAAGGTTCCCCCGAAGCTCGCGTCAGGGCGCTCTTCCGCCGAGCCCTAAGTCGGGAGCCAACCCCCTCCGAATTGTCGAAGTCCAAGTCCTTTGTCTTGCGTTCCTCCTCATCGAGGCAGGATGGGACGTCCTTCTCCAGTTGGGATGCGTTGGCCCAAGTCATGCTCATGAGCAATGAATTCCTCTACGTCGACTAAATCATGAAGGCAGGACTCAGCCGCAGAGACTTTCTTGCTTCCACGGGGATGGGAATGGGCCTCCTCGGGCTCGGCTTGCTCGGGGTCCGGGATGGAATGGGCAATCCCTTTCAGCCCCTCCCCTCCCATTTTCATGCCAAGGCCAAGCACGTCATTCACGTCTTCTGCAATGGTGGAGCCTCCCAGATCGATACTTTTGACCCCAAGCCCGTCCTGAGGAAATATGCGGGCAAGAGAATTCCCATTCACCTCAAGACCGAACGCGAGACCGGTGGGGCCTTCCCTTCGCCCTTCACCTTCAAGCGGTACGGGCAAAGCGGGATCCCCATCAGCGAGATCTTTCATCATCTTGGGGAACATGCGGACGACCTTTGCGTCATCCGTTCCATGCATACCAACGTGCCCAACCACGAGCCTTCCCTCATGATGCTCAACTGCGGGGATTCCATCCTTCCTCGCCCTTCCATGGGCTCCTGGATCAATTACGGCCTCGGCTCGGCCAACGACAACCTTCCGGGATTTATCGCCATGTGCCCCGGGGGCGTTCCCATCAAGGGAGGAGCCAACTGGAGATCCTCCTTCCTTCCCGGGATCTACCAAGGCACTCATATCGATACCAAGCACAAGGACGTGGAGAAGCTCATCGAGAACGTCCGCAACCGTCATCAAACCGATGCCTCCCAGCGCTCCCAGATGGACCTGCTGGGAGAATTCAACCGGCTCCATCTCCGTGAGCGCCCGGGGGATGCGGAGCTGCAGTCGCGCATCCACAACTACGAGCTGGCCTATCGCATGCAGATGGAGGCGAGCGATGCCTTTGACCTTTCGCGGGAGCCGGAAAGCGTCCGGGAGGCCTATGGCAAATCGGTTCAAGGCCGCCAACTTCTTCTGGCCCGCAGGCTCGTCGAGCGGGGAGTCCGCTTCGTACAGCTCTACCATGGGGCGGGGCAGCCATGGGACGACCATGATGAAATTGAGAAGGGGCACCGCAGGCTTGCCGGGGAAAGCTCGCAGGGTCTGGCCGCCCTCATCGGAGATCTCAAGCAAAGGGGCCTCCTGGACGAGACCCTCGTGGTGTGGGGAGGCGAATTCGGCAGAACCCCCACGGTCGAGTTGCCAAAGCCCGGAGCCAACCAGGGCAAGGTCAACGGTCGCGACCACAACAACCACGGCTTCACCATGTTCCTTTGCGGGGGCGGGGCCAAGGGAGGTACGATTTACGGGGCGACGGACGAATTCGGCTTCGCGGCGGTCGAGGACAAGGTTCACGTGCATGACCTGCAGGCGACCATTCTTCACCTGCTGGGCCTCGACCACGAGCGGCTTACCTACCGATATTCGGGCCGGGATTTTCGCCTTACCGACGTTCACGGAAAGGTGGTTCCGGGCTTATTGGCCTGAACACCCCGAAGATCGCCTATAAAATCCGTACAAGTTTGTAATTCCCATTTCCGACCTCGCGCCTTAGCCTTCACCCTCCTCCGCCGTTTCCCTTGACACCCCGGGCTTCCCCTCGGCTTCCTTCCGCCTTCATCCTCATTTCCGTTCAACCCGCTGAAATAAAGTATAAGCTACTCTTTAGACCAAGATAGCGTCCATGCATGAAAATCTATCTTCACAAGGATGATTCGCGACACGGACCCTTTACGATCGGGGAACTGAACGAGAGGGTCGGAACCGGGGAATTCTCCCCCGGCGACTTCGCCTGCCATGACGGCAAGAACTGGGTTCGGGTTGATGAAGTTCCCGGGTTTTCACCGGTCGTAGGAACCAAGGGACGGCCCAGCGAAGAACCATCCGCCCCTTCGTCTTTGAGCCACCCCGGCAGGAAGGAACCGAAGGCGCATCAGCTTGTCTTTCATGGAACGGGTTCCGAATTTTTTGGTATCTGGATAACCAACACCTTTCTGACCCTCTGTACCCTCGGCATTTATTCCGCCTGGGCCAAGGTGCGGCAGATCAATTACTTTTACGGAAATACTCTTCTGGACGGTTCCTCCTTCTCCTTCGTCGCAAATCCGATCTCCATCCTCAAGGGGCGTCTCATCGCCCTGGTATTCTTCGGGTTCTACCTCTACTTCCAGACGGTGGACCCCTTGATTTCAATATGGATCATGCTCGCCGTCTTGCCGTTCGTACCCCTTCTAGTGGTTCGTTCCATGCGTTTCCGTATGCAGAATACCGAGTTTCGCGGCCTGCGGTTTAATTTTTCCGGTAGCGTGGGAAAGTCCTATGGGGTCTATCTGGGCGGCTTGATCCTTTCCTACATTACGGCCGGCATCCTTTTCCCATGGTGGGAGTGTCAGAAAAAACAGTTCCTGCTCGGTAACCTCAAATACGGTTCGGCCAACTTCCGGAGCTTTCCTCAAGTCGGAGCCTTCTACAAGTGCGCCGGAATTTGCCTGCTTGCCTCCATCGTTGGCTTTGTCCTGCTCATGGTGGTTGTTATGGGAGTGGGTGCAATTTTTTCCATGGGCTCAGGTGCCGGCTCAGATATCATTCCTCTGGTCCTCGTCCTGCTTTTTTATCTCTTTATGGGGGTCATGGCGGCCTACTGGTATACCTTTACGACCAATCACGTGGTCGAGGCAACTAGCCTGCCTTCCGTAGCTTTCCAGAGTCGCATGCGCACAGGTGAAGTCCTCGGCCTATGGATCACCAACATCCTCCTGCTTGCCGTTACGATTGGCTTGGCTACGCCCTGGGTCATGGTCCGAAACGCACGCTACCGGATCAGTCGCACGACCGTCTTGGCCGAGGACCTTGACTCCTTTGTCGCCGGGCAGGTCGAGAGCACTTCCGCCCTGGGGGAGGAACTGGGGGAGACGATCGACCTGGACATAGGCATATGAAGAGCGAGATAGGCGGCAAATATCAGTATCCCGGTTCATCCCGGTCATCGGAGGCCAAAATGGTTTTCACACAAGGCGAGTTCCGGGTGCTCGACGAGGAGGGTAACCAGCTTGCCGGCGCAAGGAGCAGGGAAGTGAGGGTTTCCTCCCGCTTGGGGAGCGTCCCCCGCATGGTCCGGTTTCCCGACCACTCCTGTTTCGAAACCCCGGACAACGATGGCTTGGACGAGTGGCTGAAGGCCTCGGGCAGGGGAAGTGGCATCCTCTCGGTCCTGGAAGGAAAGTTGAGGTACGCCCTTGTACTGGGGCTGGCCACCATATTGCTGCTCTGGGCCTTCGTCGCCTATGGGATTCCCTCCTTGGCAAAAGTCGCCGCCCACCAGCTCCCGAGGGATTTTCTCGACGAGGCCTCGGATTTTACCCTCGAGACCTTGGACGACCTTGTCCTTGAGCCGAGTCAGCTGGAAGAGGATCGAAGAAAGGAAATCAGGAGCCTGATCGATGCCACCTTTCCCTGGCAGGCGGACAGCGACTACCAACTGCTTTTCCGTCGAGGAGGGGAAGACCTTGGGGCCAACGCCTTAGCTTTGCCCAATGGCGTCATCGTCTTCACCGACGAGCTTGTTGGGTTACTGGAATCGGATGAGGAGATCCTGGCCGTTTTCGCCCATGAGTATGGACACGTGGTGGAGCGACATTCCCTGCGCCAGTTGCTTCAGGACTCGGCTGTTACCGTGCTCTCATTTCTCATTATAGGAGAGGCTACGGATACCCTGCAGGAGGCTCTCAATGCTCTTCCCACAATCTTTCTCCACGGTGCGTACTCGCGGGAATTCGAGACCCATGCCGACGATTACGCCTTCCGCATGCTGTCGGAGGCGGGCCTTTCGCCCAAATCCTTCGGGGATGCCCTCCGGCGACTCGAGGAGGAGCACGGGATGGGCGAGGACATGCAGTATTTCTCCACCCATCCGCCTACCGAGGAAAGGATTCGGCGCGCCAATGAGGCCGAACGGCTTCCTTAACGCTTAAGCTTTGCCCTGGAATCCGTGAAGACCGGCTGAGTCCAAGCGTAGTACTCGCGCAAGGAACCGTCCTTCCCTTTTACGCGACGGGTAACCTTGCACCGCAGGTAGGGTAGGTTGACCGGGCAGGACGCCTTTGTCTCTGAGCTCGTCCGGATGACCTTCCCTCCGGGGCCAATGAACTCGATCCAATAGCCGGGTTTGCCTTCCTTCACCTTGCGTCCCGCAAGGATAGGGGAGTCCAGTTCCTTGTCCGTGGCAATTTCGTCTACCTCGATGGCAATTTTTGCAGGTTGCCGAACGACCTCCTTCAGCATGACCCCGGACGAGGAATAGAAGTCGCCCTTGGTCATCGCATGCGTGAGTGCCGGGGAGGACAGTTCCTCCGCCTGAACCATGACCCACCCGCGGCCCGGGTTAGACTTCTTGGCAGACCAATCGGCAAAGTGATGAGCGTCGTCGGAGCCCACTCCGAAAATGGTCATCCCTTGGGTCAGGAGGTCGTCCCAGAGTTGCTCGGTCGAGGGATGCCTGGGGTTCCCGAAATTGTGAACCGAGGGATGACCGTTGTAGAGCTCGAAGAGGTAAAGCTTCTTGACCGGCAACATATCCCTGGCTTGTACAGCCCATCCGAAGTTGGGATGATTCAGGATGGTGACCCCTCCCGCCTTAATGGTCTCGTCCACGTGTCGCTGAATGATTTTCGAGCGCAGCTGGTGGTTGAAGTTCCAGGGCACGAGCCGGTTTACGTTCATCGCCGTGCTGTGAATCGTCTTGTGTCCAGTCACTTCCTCGCCCGGAACAAGCAGAAAGTCCTTGCGGACACGTCCCTTTAACTTGACCGACTTGGGATCGATGAACTTGTTGTGTTCGCTGAGAATGACGAAATTATAGCCATGGTCGTGGTACCATTGGGCAACGGTTTGGGGGCTGGAGTCCGCGTGGCCGCAGAGCTCGGTGTGGGCATGCGTGTTTCCCTTGAACCACTGACCTGCGTGACAAGGGGCATCGAAGGCGCCCCACGGCAAAAGGACGACGAGCGCGAGCTTTAGGGGGAGATTGGTCCGGTGACTCATGCTTTTATGATCAACCTTTTCCTTATAGGGTCAACGAAACTCCCTGCGCATGCCTGGCTTGTCCCATGTTTTAAAGCCATTCGGTCAATTCGGGTTGATCGACCGCTCTGCGCTCCTATGATGCGGGGAACGATGGCCAACTCCTCTGGCTCCCCTTCCCGTCATTTCTTGACCCATTGCCGCCCAAGCACCAGTTTCATCATGTGAAGTTTTACTCCTTGTTAGCCCTTCTTGTTTCCCCTTTGGTTTCCCTTGCTGATGAGGAGGAACCGGTCGGCAACGATGAGGTCCAATGGCGCCAGATCGGCGATGCCAGCCTGGTCTACGTCAAGGACACCGAGGACTTGTTTACCGGAAGGGTCATGGCATTCTGGCCCGATGGCTCGGCCCAAAAGCTCTACGGTATCAAGAATGGGGTAAGGGAAGGCTTGTGGACGGAGTGGTACGAGGATGGTCAGAAGTTCAAGGAAGTTCACTGGAGGCAGGGAAAGAGGTACGGCAGGTCTAGCTGGTGGTATGAGAATGGCCGTAAATGGAAGGAGAACCACTTCGATGATGCAGGCAAGAGCCTCAGCATCGAGTTTTACGACAGTGGACCCAAGCTCAAGGAAATGCCTTGGAAGGACGGCAAACTCCACGGGAAGGGCAGGTACTTCTACGAGAACGGTCAACCCCTGCGTGAGGTTACCTTCGATGGGGGCAAAAGGACCGGTCCCGTGGTTTATTGGCATCAGAATGGCCGCAAGTGGAAGGAATTCGCCCTTCTAAAGGGCAAAATGAACGGGGTTTATTCGCTTTGGCGGGAAAACGGCCAGCTTTGGAAGGAGTATGGCGTAAAGAACGACAAGTTGCATGGACGAAACACGATCTGGCAAACCAACGGAAGCAAGCTGAAGGAGGTTTTCTACGAAGAAGGGCTACTGAGCGGTCCCCTGACGACTTGGTGGATAAACGGAGCCATTCAGGAAAAGGGTTTTTTCAAGGAAGACCGCAAGGATGGGCTCTTTATGGGCTTTCATGAAAACGGAGCCAAGGCCTACGAGGCCCGCTTTCGAAACGGATCGAGGCTTTCCTTGGAAACGTGGTATCCGAGTGGGGAAAAGATCGGTGAGGAGGAGGTAGCTCCCGGTGAGGCTCCCCTGCTTGAGGATTAGGTTCGCCGTCTTTGCTTGTGGTTGCTTGACGATAAGCCGGGTACTTGCTTTCGTTCTCCCATGAAAGCTTTCCCTCTTCTTTTCCTTCCGCTTCTTTGCATAAACGGCGTGGAGCCGAAGAAAGACGTCTCCACTGATTTGCGGGTCATGAGCTTCAACGTCCGTCTCGGCGTGGCCAAGGACGGTCCCAATGCCTGGGACCTGCGCAAGGACCTCGTGGTAGAGACCGTCAAGCGTTTCGATCCAGATCTCCTGGGTACCCAGGAGACTTGGCCTTTTCAAGCCGCCTTCCTCAAGAAAGGCCTGCCGGGACATGCCTACTACGGGGTTGGCAGACAGGTCGATCCGACGACGGGGGAGCAGTGTGGTCTGATGTACCGCAAGGACCGGTTCGAGCAACTCGAAAAAGGGACCTTCTGGCTTTCCAAGACGCCGTCCAAGCCAGGGAGCAAGAGCTGGGATTCCTCCCTCCCGCGCATCGCCAGCTGGGTTAGGTTGAGGGATAAGCGAGACCGCGGACGGGAGCTGGTTTTAATCAACACGCACTTCGATCACCGTGGAAGGCAGGCCCGGGAGGAAGCGGCCAAGATCATTCGCCGGCGCGTGACCGAGCTGGGATCCGAGGCCCGGGTCGTGGTGACGGGGGATTTCAACGCGGCTGAGGGAAGCGCTCCCTACCGTGCCCTGCTTGCCCCGGACGGCTCCGCCGCCGTCCTGCTCGATAGCTACCGAAAGGCCCACCCCAAGCGCAGGGAGGGAGAAGGCACTTTCAGCGCCTGGAACGGGAGGCGCTCCGGAGGTCGGATCGACTGGGTTCTCCATACTTCCCATTACCGGACCATCTCCGCCTCTATAGACCGCAGTAACGACTCGGGCAGGTATCCTTCCGACCATTATCCGGTTACCGCCGTCCTGAAGCCCCGCTAAAGGGCTTCCTGCACTCGAACTCCCCAGACCACGCACGCTTCGGCCAGTGAATCAATTTCCTTCTTGAGAAAGCCAGGCACGGAAAAAATCGTTCTACAGGCCAGTGGGCAAGGCAAAACCTGGCTGGGTTGCTCCTCGCTTGTGATTTTCGTCTTAGGAGTCGGGCTGACCATGGTCTACGGCATAGGATCGGGAGCCTATTGCTTCCTTCTACTGATTGTCGTTGTCCTTTTTGGGCTGATGAATAACTCCAAGGAGAGTAACATAGTTCTGACTGCTAGCTACGTTTCCGGTGGAACCGTCTTCCGCAAGGTCACACAATGGGATAGGCTGGGCAGGGTTTGGATGGGTCAGTACGACCTTCTTTGGAAGGGAAGAAATGCAAAGGGAGGAAAGCCGTATACCTGCAAGACTGCCTACGGGCCCTTCGGACGGGAATGCCAGCATAACCAAAGGCACGTTTCCATCGATCTCGCCATAGAGTGGATTGAGGCCCTCAGGGATGCCTCTTCCGAGACGGAGCGCCGGGAATTGATCCGCAAGTTCAGAGGCTCGGCTCCACGGAGCTTGAGCGCCATCGCCAGCCTTTCCCCTGAAGAGCAAGCCAAGGCCAACAAGCTGCTCAAGGAACTGAATAGCTTCAGCATCGGCTCGAGATACAGGAAGGAAAGAAAAATGGAGATCAGGCAATACTTCGCCAACAAGGGATGGGAGATTCCTCCAACCACACCTTCCGCTTTGATGGAAGTGTTTTTCTATTTCTACGTCTTCATCCTTATTCCAGGTTGTTTGTTCGTTATCTTTTATATCCTTTTCAAGTACTGTCTTGCGTAGTCCTTAGGGCCCGGACTTACTTGGACGAAGCCTATCCTTACCAAACTCCTTTATCTCCTCCTTCCTTATGAGAAAGCCTGATGCGGAACAAATCGTCCTTCAAGCCAGTGGATCAAAAAAAATCTGGCTGGTTGGTCTCTCCGTATTGATTTTAGTCCTGGGAGTTTTGCTGACCTTGGCCAACGGAATAGAATCGGGCGCCTATTGTTTCTTCATGTTGATTTTCGTAATCATTGGCGGACTAGTCGACACCTCCAAAGGGTCCAACATAGTGCTGACCGGTAAAAGCATTTGCGGTGGTACGATTTTTCGTAAAAGCACGGGTTGGGACAGGCTGGGTAAGGTCTGGAAGGCCCGGTACGATCTGGTTTGGAAGGGAAGGAATGCAAAGGGAGGAAAGCCGTATACCTGCAAGACTCCCTACGGTCAGTTTGGGCGGGAATGCAGGCATGACAACAGGCACGTTTCCATTGATCTTGCCATCGAGTGGATCGAGGCTCTACGGGATGCCGGCTCCGAGGGCGAACGCCGCGAATTGATCCGCAAGTTCAGGCAAGCCGCTCCACGGACTGCGCGCTCAATTGCCAGCCTTGCCCCGGACGAGCGAGCCAAGGCCGACAAGCTGCTCAAGGAGCTCCATGGCGGGAGCTCGCAAAATTGGCGGGAAAGAAAAATGGAGATCAGGCAATACTTTGCCGGCAAGGGATGGGCAATTCCTCAGAATGAGCCTTCCCCGGTGAAGCGTGTCTTTGGCTGCGCCATCCTTATAGGAGTCTTGGTCTTCTGGGTTTTCTTTTTCGCTCTTATGTGCAGCCGAATATAGGCTTTACCCCAAGTGCCAACGGTCGAAGATGGTGCGGGCACCCGGGATCGAACCGGGGACACCAGCTTGGAAGGCTGGGGTTTTACCGCTAAACTATGCCCGCGACAATGAAGCTCTGACCTTTTAATGGGTTGACTGCGTTGGTCAAGTTGTAATTGCTTGCAGAAAAGACAAATCGAACGTTTTGGCTAAGTTGGCAGTCATAAGGTTTACCGCTTGAGAAAGGGATGGGAATCCTGATCTTTGCGGATTGAAGTCTAACAATCAGGAAAAGGGAATCTATGAAGAAGAGCAGTGTGTGGATGTTGGTAGCAGCTGGGTTTGCGTTGAATGCAGCCGGTTTGTTGTGGATCAGGAGTGAGGTCGGACAAGCCGGGAAAAAGAATTTCTTGCGGGAAGACCTCTCCTTGCAGGTCGTTTCCTTCGAGCCGGCCGAGCAAGCCGAAAAGACCGATCTTTTGCAAGTTTTCCTAAGCCGCGACCTGGCATCCGCGGAAGAGGTCGGGAGGCCCCTCGGATGGACTCCATTTACTTTCGAGCCTGCAGTCGAGGGCACCTGGATTTGGAGCCGCGGCAATGCGATGGGACTAAAGCTTTCCGAGCCGCTTCCAAAGGGAACTCAATTCTCCGTTCAGGCGACCGATCAAATTAGCGGAAAGCTGGGCTTGCCCTTGTCGGGAGCAACTAAGCTTTCCTTCCGTACCTCGCCCTTGCGCGTGGAGCGGTGCGAAGAGCTTGGCAAGAGGGGAGACCGTTTCGAGGTCGAGGTTCGCTTTAACCAGGAAGTCGAGCCCGGTACCTTGAGCGAATACCTAGAGGCCATCGACTCGGATGGCGAAAAGCTTGACCGGGTGATCATGGGGACGGGACGGAAGAGGGTCATGAAGGTTGCGGTCGAGGAGCCCAAGGACAGGATTTTTGAGATTAAGGTGAAGAAGGGAATGCCCGGCGTCGAGGGTCCCTTGGGCCTGGAGAGGGATTTCTTTTCCCAAATCTCGCTGGGTCCGTCCTTTGCCGTTCTTAATGCCCGTCCACCCTGGAGGCGTGGTGCGGACGAGAAATGCGCGGTCGAGCTCCGTTTCAACAAGCGGGTCGACGTTCTGCGGGAAAAACCAAGGGTCAAACTGGATCCCGAGGTACCCGGGCTTGTCGTGAGCTGGACCGGGCAGGGTGTTCGTCTCTATGGGGCATTCGAATCACCGGACCGCCACTTCGTGGCTACCGTTGAAGACGACGTGGTTTCCTCAGACGGTGAGGTTTTGCCCGCCGGGGCGCGGTTTTCCTTCGTCATGCCGAAGCGTTCCCCGACGATCTCCTTCGTCCGTCATCAGGGCGTGCTCAGCCCGAAGGGAAACCTCGAGGTAGAGCTCAGGACCTGCGCCGTCCGTAACCTCAGGTTGAGCGCAACGAAGATCTACCCGAATAACCTAGCTTCCCATTTGCGCGGAGATTCCCGGTACCAGCCGGATCGAATCGGGCGGGAATTGTTTTCCGTCGTAAAGCCCCTCAAGGTCGGGGCGAATGCCGTTTCCTTAAACGTGGTCAACCTGAAGGACTGGATTGAAGAACCCCTCGGGTTGTATTACCTGGAGGCGAGCAACGAGGATGGCGGTTGGCAGGACGATCAGGCCGTGGTTGCGGTTACCGACCTCATGATCACCACCAAGAGGCATCCGAGGGGAGTGCTTGCATGGGTGACTTCCCTGAGCGGAGGGTCTCCCGTCTCTGGCGTCGAGGTCTCTGTGGTCTCGACCTCAAACCAGCGGTTGGCTAAGGGTTTGACCGGCGAGAACGGCCTGGTCGAGCTTGATGCTCCAAAGGATCATCCGGACGGCGCTCCATGGGTCGTCTTGGCCCGCAAAGGGGAGGATCTTAGCTTCCGCCGTCTTGATCAAAGAAAATGGGACTTGCCGAAGGTGGCCAAGGATGGGCGGACTCCGGTTTCCGGCCTGGATGCTTGCCTTTATGCGGAGAGGGGGGTGCGCCGACCCGGTGAACTCGTTCGCCTGACTGGTGTAGTGCGTGATGAAACCGGGAATGCGCCCGATGAAAAGACTCCCCTTGAGCTTCGAGTCTTCCGCCCCGACGGCAAGCTTGTGCAGTCCACTCCCCTCAAGCTCGGCAAAGGAGGAATCCTGCACCATGAATACCAAACTCACGTGGAGGCATGGACGGGGGGGTGGAGGTTTGTTCTTTTCCTACCCGGTTCGGATCGGGAGATCGGCTCTCTGCAGACTGGGGTTGAAGCCTTTGCCCCCGTCAGGCTGGAAGTAGGGAGCGAAGCAGTCCGATCTTGGTTCGGTCAAGTCGAGGCGCCCGAGGTCAAGGTTGCCGGTCGTTATCTTTTCGGGGTGCCTGCCTCCGATATGTCTTTCCAAGTGCGTGGAGACTGGAAACCAGCGTCCTTTGAGGCAATCGGTTGGGAGGGTTTTTCGTTTGGCGACCCGTCGGCAACCGAAAAGGTTGCCTTTGAACCGATCAGCGGACGGACGGACGCAGATGGCGAAGCCATGATTTTCCCCGCAACCGACCGCCTGACGCCCGGCCTCTGGAAGGGCACGGGCTACGTCTCCGTGACCACACCGGGTGGCGCCACGGTGAGCGATTCCTTTGAATTAAACAAGCTTCAGGCCTCCAGAATGATTGGAGCGCGCTTGGCCGGGGGAGCCCAGGTGGTGGCCGGGAGCCCCTTTCCCGTTGAACTGGTCGCTTGCCAGCCCCTAGCCGATGAGGTTCCGGTTGGTGACGTGGAGCTGGTCCTGCTGAAGATCGAGTCGGACTGGATCCACAAGCGAGTGAACGGAAAGTGGATTTGGTCTAAGCGGGAACAGGCGATCGAGCAGTCGAAAGCGCTGGTTGGGCAAGTTGCCGGTGGAGAGAAGCCATCGAAAGTGGAGATGGTCTGTGCGGAACCCGGTTTATGGAGCTTGGTTGCCCGTGATTTGTTGAGCGGGGCCTTGACCCGGATCAACTTCGACGTAGCC
>Ga0310343_10000404_pt1 | contig 20434 bp, 16 predicted proteins | sample HC15DNA2025_MG_FD_203519 | JGI IMG/M metagenome (GOLD analysis project Ga0310343, IMG submission 203519) | Marine microbial communities from station ALOHA, North Pacific Subtropical Gyre - HC15-DNA-20-25_MG | ecosystem: Environmental > Aquatic > Marine > Oceanic | place: Pacific Ocean: North... | reverse complement strand
GAAGCCTACGACCGTTATGAATTCCATAGGGTATACCAAGCTTGCAACCAATTCTGCTCGGTTACCCTCTCAGCCCTTTATCACGACGTCTTAAAAGACCGCCTCTACACTTTGGCGGAAGACCATTCGCTCCGCCGCTCATCTCAAACCGCGATCTACCATATTTTCAACGCTCTGGTTCGCGTACTTGGTCCTATTTTACCGTTCACAGCGGACGAGGCCTGGAGCTATTTCCTCTCTGACCAAGACTTCGTTGATCAACCTCTCTCTCTTCAGTCATGGCCAAGTGAAGCCAAGAATTGGCGTGACGAAAACCTAGAGAGAGATTTCCAGGAACTCCTCGCATTTCGCGATCTTGTAAACGAGAAACTCGAGGACCTTCGAAAACGCGGCGATATCGGGCGTTCTTTGGACGCGTATCTAACTATTTCAGGCTCATCAAAAGTCCAGACATTTAAGCTGCTTAGAACCTACGAGAAATTCTTAGACGAGCTATTTATAATTTCGCTAGTGGAACTGAAGGAAAGCGATTTCCCAGACCTTAAGATTAACGTTGCCAAAGCGGAGGGCGGTCGTTGTCCGCGCTGCTGGCGTTGGTTCCCTGAACTCAAGAACGGCGTTGACAACGAGAAACTCTGCTCTCGTTGCGCCGAAGCAATTATTTAACAGTCAAAAAGAATGCCCAAGAAAAAATCTACTGCTAAGAAAGTCGCCTCAAAAAAATCAACCAAACAAGTGGTAAAGAAGGTCGCGAAAAAAGCTGCGACCAAAAAGACCGCGGCTAAAAAAATCGCCAAACAAACCCCGGCAAAGAAAGCCGCGAAAAAGACAACCGTTAAAAAAGCCGCGAAAAAGGTTGTGAGTCCAAAGACTGAATCCAAATCCACTAAAAGCAAGAAATCTGCGTCGAAGAAGACAGTAAAACGAGTAGCAGCGAAATCGGGTACTTCTGCCGCCATACGTCCCGCTGCCTCTGCTGGCTTCTCCCTGGAAGAGGCTCTATCCGTCGCTAAAACGCGACAGAAGGAAGACGATGAACTGGCCAAAAAACGGGCCGCCAGAGAAAAGGAGCGGAAGGCCTTCAAAGAAGCCGAGCAAAAAACGGAGAAGCGAGTCTTAGGAGCTGCCTCTCTATCAGACATCCTGGGTTTCGATTCCATGGTAAGCGCTCCAAAAGTCGAGACGAGGCCCATTCCAAAGAAGTTCAAGAAATTCTATAATCTCCTGATTTCATTGAGAGACCACGTTAAATCGGAACTCAGCATGCATACCGAGGAGACTCTTAAGCGGTCGAGCAAGGATGAAGCGGGCGATTTGTCGGGGTACAGTCAACACATGGCTGATGCGGGAACGGATACGTTTGATCGCGATTTCGCCCTTGGCATGGTCTCAAGTGAACAGGACGCCCTTATCGAGATTGAAGCCGCCATAGAGCGGATTTTTGAAGGTACCTACGGAGTTTGCGAAATGACCGGCAAGAAGATTAGGGACGAGCGATTGATGGCCGTGCCTTTCACTCGGTACTCTGTAGAAACCCAAAAGCAGCTGGAGAAAAACCAAACTCGCAGTGTGCAACGGGGTGGCGTATTCACCGATGCTTCATCAGAAGACGCCATGAATTTCTCCGAAGAGAATCCCGATACTTAATCGGCCTGGCTAGTTAGGGCTAACAACGTAACCAAGTTATAATGACAGGAATAGCAGCATACAAGCGTCTACACATCCTGGCATTCGTTATTCTAGTAGCGGATCAAGTTACCAAACAGTTGATTGAACGAACGCTTCCGTTCGGCAGCTTTTACCCGCCAAACAATGTTGTCGTTATTCCCGAATTCTTCAATCTGGTTCACATTGGGAATACCGGAGCGGCATGGAGCCTTTTCAGCGGTTACCCAAAAGCATTAGCCGCGTTGGGAATTTTGGCTTTGCTTCTGCTTTATTTCTTCCGAAACGCCCTGCGACTTAAGCTTCCCCATTCGCAATGGTCATTCGGATTGATAATTGGCGGAATCCTAGGGAATCTAATCGATCGATTCCGACTTGGGCATGTAACCGACTTTCTCGATTTTCATGCAGCAGGCTGGCATTTTCCCAGTTTCAATGTTGCCGATTCAGCTATCACCATAGGCGTTGGAATGCATATCCTATTTTCCTTCCGGCAATCGGAATCTGAATCCGCGTTGAAGACAGAAAGCTAGTCACTTGCACTATTCGACATTCGCAACCTGCTCCCGAATGCGTTCCAGCTCATTCTTCAATTCGAGAATTCGTTTGGACACCTCGATCGAGCAGGACTTGCTTCCGGTGGTATTGATCTCGCGAGCGAATTCCTGAACGATGAATTCCAGAGAACGCCCTACCGGTTCCTCTTTTTCCAACAGGTCATTGAACTGGCCAAAGTGGCTTTCCAAACGCGTAATCTCCTCGGAAATATCGCAACGATCCGCAAATAGAGCGATCTCCTTGAGAAACCTCTCGTCATCCAGATCTATTTCCAGATTAGCCTGGTTCAATCGGCTTAACAGGTTTTCCCGATGAACGGCAACCATTTCAGGAGCTATCACCTTAATCGCATCTAATGTATCCACCAAATTTTTGCAACGAGCTGCGAGATCGGATTTCAAGGCAGCGCCTTCTAAGGACCTCATATTAACCAAATCCTTAAGAGCGTCCTCAACACAAGTCTTTAGCAAGGGTTCAAGTACTTCCTCTGGAATGGATCCCGGCTCCGGATCGAGTAATCCCATCAAATCGACAATAGTCGTCGCGTCGATTTCCGCTGATCCCCCATGGCGTTGGGCCAACTCTCGGACCCGGGCGATCCCAGCTTCGATTTGGGCGTCGTTAGGCAAGCCTACACTTCCCCCATTCGTGTCCCGCACATCGATAGAAAACTGCAATCGTCCGCGGCCTACAGCCTGCTTAGCCTGTTCAACAACTTTCCGCTCCAAACTTTGAAACTCTTTCGGAAGCGAGCACATGACTTCCAAGTTTTTCCTATTTACGGAGGACACCTGAACCGTCACCGTGATGCCCTGAGCAATTCGCTCGGCTCTACCGAATCCGGTCATGCTCTTCATACGTCCTGTCCCAAAAATTTGGCTACTTGATTAACGTCTTTATCCCCTCTTCCGCTCAAATTCATTACAATGATTTGATTCCTTTCCATTTGGGGGGCACGTTTAATAGTATAGGCGAGAGCATGTGTCGATTCCAGGGCAGGTATAATGCCTTCGACACGGCATAACAGCTGAAATGCTTCCAGAACGTCGTCGTCTGTCGCGTATCCGTAGTCGATTCTCCCGATGTCGCGGTAGTAAGCATGCTCAGGTCCGATCGCCGCATAGTCCAATCCTGCTGAAATGGAGTGCGTCAACTCGATCTGTCCATCCTTATCCTGCAATATGTAGGTTTTGCAGCCTTGCAACACGCCCAAGCGTCCACCCTCGAATCGAGCCGCATGCTCGCCCTTCACGATTCCATGGCCACCAGCCTCCACGCCTACCAAACGAATGTCCGGTTCACCCAGGAATTCGTAGAACAAGCCAATCGCGTTAGATCCGCCTCCCACGCAAGCGACCATCTCATCAGGAAGCCGCCCTTCCTTTTCCAAGATTTGGGACCGCGTTTCCTGGCCGATTACTTTATGAAAGTCCCGTACCATCATTGGATAGGGATGAGCACCCAGCGCAGAGCCCAGAATATAGTGGGTATCCCGGACATTAGTTACCCAATCGCGCATGGCCTCATTGACTGCGTCCTTTAAAGTCTTCTGTCCAGAATCTACGCCTCGAACCTCCGCCCCGCAGAGTTCCATCCGGAATACATTGAGCTTTTGCCGCTCCATATCGACCGCACCCATGTAAACCACGCATTCGAGTCCCATTTTGGCGCAAACCGCCGCGGTGGCTACACCATGCTGCCCAGCCCCGGTTTCAGCAATGATGCGTCGTTTACCCATCCGTTTCGCTAACAAGGCCTGGCCAAGAGCGTTGTTAATCTTATGGGCGCCGGTATGAAGGAGATCCTCGCGCTTAAAATAGATTTTGGCTCCACCGAGCTCTTCCGTTAATCTCTCGGCGAAGTACAAGCCCGTCGGGCGTCCAGCAAATTCCTTCAATTGGAAGGCAAGATCGTTCTGGAAATCGGGATCTTCCTTAGCTCGTTCATATTCCTCCCCAAGTTCCTTTAGCGCCGTCATTAGGGTCTCTGGCACATAGCAGCCCCCAAATTCTCCGAACCGCCCATCGGCGGTAGGCAAACTCGCTTTTTCTATGCCTGCTACTTCCACTTCGCTCATAAGCGAGGCGAATAATTTGAGAGCCTCAAGCCAGAAGCAACTGAAATTGGTCTAGCTGCCGGATTCCGACCCGACCAAATCTACCCAGAGGTTCGTTTATCGATCACTCTCCTGCAACCCGATTCTTCAAGTAAGAGATGACGTCTTGGAATCTCACTTGATTCTCGCGATCGGCTTCGACGAGCTTTTCGTGAGCCTCCAGGCACAGCCTAGCACTCTCGAGTTCGTCCATTTCGCCATTGCTAAGAGACTTTGCCCCTTGTATATCAGAATCTTCCTTGGCACGGGTATCTAGCTTTGCGATTCGATGAAGTCCCAGGCTTCGAACGAGAGCCTGGTTTCGTTCGCTCAAACGCGAGAGAACGACGGATCCTTGGGGTTCCCGTTTCCGCAACTCCAACGCGCACCCAGCGAGAACGCCCAGGACAGTGCTGTCCATGCTCGTGCACTCCGCGAAATCGAAAACATAGCAGCGTTTACCCAACTTGGCTGCGTCTTTGAGAAAGTCCTTGAGCGGCAATACGTTCTGGAACGACGCCCTGCCGACAATCTTTACGGCGACAGGGTCCGAATTCGGATCGACTAAAAAAACCGGTAATTCTTCGGCCATAACAAGCTTTCGGTGATTCAGGACATCAAAGCACGAACAATTTGGCGTCTTAAGAATCAGCCTCAAGACAAATGGTAAAATACTGAGGCAGCCAACTTATTCTACTTAGTCCGATGTGTCCTAGAGAACATTCCGAAATTTTAAGTACGTCATGAACAACCCACTACCGCTTACACTTTTAAAGAATCAGTTTATTTCCCATTGTGACCTGAACGTTGTATATTTACAAAAAGCGAACCCAAGTAAAGGGGTCTCCATCAGGATAGGATTTTTTAAATCGCAGCCCTACAAATCAGAAAACATGTTCGCAATTATTACATACGCCTAATTCACATGGACTTAACAAAATTCAATTAAACCTTCTGGGGTTCAGCTAAAACCGATCGATTCACCAAACTTTAAGGGAGGATATCTGCGAATTCTTCTTGAAACCACTCCCCACATCAGAAGACATTTCTGAGGAAGCCATGAGTTTCTATTCCCAATACTTAAAAGAGATCGACGAACGAAAAGTTCAAGGGTTGAGCCCAAAGCCAATCGACAGCAGCGATTTGTTATCCGAAATCATTTCGCAAATCAAAGATCTTGAAAACGAACACAGAAAGGACTCCCTCAACCTATTCATCTACAACACCTTGCCGGGCACCACTAGTGCAGCAGGCGTTAAGGCAAGGTTTCTTAAGGAGATAATCCTCGGCGAATCCACAGTCGAAGAAATCTCATCGACCTACGCCTTCGAGCTTCTCTCCCACATGAGGGGCGGTCCTTCAGTAAAGGTTCTCCTCGACCTCGCCCTGGGCGATGATGCCTCAGTCGCTTCTGGCGCCGCTGAAGTTCTCAAAACTCAAGTTTTTCTGTATGAAGCGGACACCGACCGTCTCGAAAAGGCTTTCAAAAGCGGTAACGCGATCGCCAAAGACATCCTCGACAGTTACGCTAAGGCGGAATTCTTCACCAATCTCCCAGATGTAGATGAGAATATCGACGTCGTCACTTACATTGCTGGCGAAGGCGATATATCCACTGACCTGCTATCTCCAGGCAGCCAAGCCCACTCTCGCTCAGACCGTGAGCTTCACGGTAAGTGCATGATTTCCGAATCGGCTCAAGCTGAAATAAAAGCTCTCCAGGAGCGGCATTCGGGCAAGCGAGTGATGCTCATCGCCGAAAAAGGAACTATGGGCGTCGGCTCTTCCAGAATGTCCGGCGTCAACAACGTCGCTCTTTGGACGGGCAAACAAGCAAGCCCCTACGTTCCCTTCGTCAACATTGCTCCTATCGTTGCAGGCACGAACGGGATCTCGCCGATTTTCCTAACAACCGTGGATGTCACAGGCGGTATCGGCATTGACCTCAAGAACTGGGTCAAGAAGACCGATGAAAACGGCGAGACTGTCCTCGACGACAACGATGAACCCGTACTCGAGAAGGCTTACTCTGTTGAGACCGGCACTGTTCTAACCATCAATCTCAAGGAGAAGAAGCTCTACAACGGCGAAAAGGAGCTCATCGACATTTCCGCGTCGCTCACCCCGCAAAAGCTGGAGTTCATCAAAGCGGGCGGATCTTACGCCATAGTATTCGGAAAAAAATTACAAAATTTCGCAGCTCAAACGCTCGGCACAGAGTGCGAGCGAGTATTCGCCACCTCAAAAGAAATCTCTCACGAAGGCCAAGGCCTCACCGCGGTTGAAAAGATCTTCAACAAGAACGCGGTTGGCGTTGCCAAGGGAAAGACTTTGCACGCTGGTTCCGACGTCCGTGTAAAAGTCAACATCGTCGGCTCTCAAGACACCACCGGATTGATGACTTCCCAAGAGTTGGAAGCAATGGCTGCGACCGTAATCTCTCCTACCGTCGACGGTGCTTATCAGTCCGGCTGTCACACCGCTTCTGTTTGGGACAAGAAGGCTCAGGCCAATATTCCAAAGCTCATGAATTTCATGCACCGTTTCGGTCTCATCACTGGCCGCGACCCGAAGGACCTTTACCACCCGATGACCGACGTCATCCACAAGGTATTGAACGATCTCACCGTAGACGATTGGGACATTATTATCGGCGGCGACTCCCACACCCGTATGTCAAAGGGCGTGGCTTTTGGAGCCGACTCCGGTACCGTTGCCCTCGCACTCGCGACAGGTGAGGCCACCATGCCAATCCCCGAGTCCGTTAAGGTAACCTTCAAGGGCGACCTCAAAGAGCACATGGACTTCCGCGACGTCGTTCACGCTACCCAAGCTCAGATGCTCCAACAATTCGGAGACAACGTTTTCCAGGGCCGCATTATCGAAGTTCACATCGGCACCCTCCCAGCCGACCAAGCCTTCACCTTCACCGACTGGACAGCAGAAATGAAGGCTAAGGCCTCCATCTGTATTTCTCAAAATGAGACGCTCATCGAGTCGCTCGAAATAGCAAGAAGTCGTATCCAAATAATGATCGACAAGGGCATGGATAATCATACCCAAGTCCTCCAAGGTTTGATCGACAAGGCTAACAATCGCATCGCTGAGATCCGATCAGGCGAAAAGCCAGCTCTCACTCCTGACTCCGACGCCAAGTACTTCGCTGAATTTGTGGTCGACCTCGACCTCATCGTCGAGCCGATGATCGCGGACCCCGACGTAAACAACGAAGACGCATCCAAGCGATACACACACGATACGATCAGAGACCTTACGTTTTACAGTGGAGACAAGAACGTCGACCTCGGCTTCGTCGGTTCCTGCATGGTTCACAAGGGCGACATTAAGATCGTTGCCAAAATGCTCCGAAACCTCGAGGAGCAATACGGCAAGGTCGAATTCAAAGCACCTCTCGTCGTGACAGCTCCGACCTACAACATCATCGAGGAGCTAAAAGAAGAGGGCGACTGGGAGATTCTCCAAAAGTATTCAGGCTTTGAGTTCAACGATGATGCTCCTAAGAATACAGCTCGCACCGAATACAAAAACATCCTCTATCTTGAGCGTCCCGGCTGCAACCTCTGCATGGGGAACCAAGAAAAAGCGGCCAATGGCGACACTGTTCTAGCAACCTCTACTCGCCTCTTCCAGGGTAGAGTCGTTGCCGATTCCGAACGCAAAAAGGGAGAATCGCTCCTCGCTTCAACGCCAGTAGTCGTCCTCTCTGCGAGCCTCGGACGCATCCCCACAATAGAGGAATACAAAAAGTCAGTCAAAGGAATCAGCCTAACGAAATTTGCTCCGCCTCTCGAAGCAATGATCAGCTAGAGAAATTCTCAGAAAGGTGCGTGCTAGCGTGTATTCTTTCTTTTTGACGCCAACATCAAACACGCAAGGTGATCGACGAACGATTCCACAAAGCTAATCCGTAGCAATTTCAACAACGAAACTACCTCTTCGATACCAGCGTTAGTACAATTGACGAAGAATAACCTAAATCCATAAACAAACGATCATTTTCGTAATTGTAAATATAATCGAAGAGCTCCTGCAGCGGCACCTCGTTTTGAAAACTATCGAGACCAAAGAACGTGACCGCAACGGGGATAGAATCGGGACCAACGAGAAAATCGGAAGACTCTTCACGTGCATTAGCACTTTAAAGCCTTTAAAACTTGGATTCTTTTCAGGCGTATTCGCTACGCTCCAAACAGTAGCTTAATAGCGGGAATCACGCTTAAACGAGGGCCGCCTTGATAGCGTCGAAGTCAGGCCATTGCCCTAAGTCGTCACTCGACTCGCTGTAGATAATCTCTCCGTCTTTGCTGACAACAAATGCCGATCGTTTGGCCACGCCCTTCATGCCCAAAGCCTCTTCAAAAAGCACCTCGTAGGAAGCACTCGCCTCTTTGTTGCAATCACTTAGAAGCGGGAACTCAACATTGAGATAGCTCGCAAAGGCCGCCAAGGCGAAAGGGAAATCAGTACTGATTCCGTAAACTTGAGCATTCAAATTTTTATATTCGCTGATCGAATCTCGGATCGAACACAGCTCTTTTTCGCAAGTACCCGAAAAGGCGAAAGGGAAAAATATCAGAACGGTCGCCGTTTTTCCAAAATTATCACTTAACTTCACGTTGGAAAGACCGCTATCATTTTTGTGTAACAAAGTGAAGTCCGGAGCCCTATATCCCGTTGCAATTGCCATAATGATTGGTGGGTTGATTGTTTTGTAATTTCTTAAAAGACCCCGAAATAATTGGGATTAACGAATTCGAGGCAAATCGAAACCGCTGCTCAGCTTCGATTTTCGATCCGTTCGTTCGACTCGCCTAAGATCGCTTAGCGCCTCGCGATCGCCCAGACATTGTCATTCGTCGGTAGGCAATCCCTCAAATTCATTCTCCGAACCTTCAAACCAGAGCTTTCGATGATGCGGATCAACGTCTGGGGCGTGAAATAATTGACGTGGTCAGGATAGCGGAAGCCACACCAGCGCCGTTGCCGAAACCGGCGATTCCAACTTCCGTAGTTCGGCACCTTCACAATCACGTAACCGCCTTTCCTCAACTTGAGCGACACGTTTTGCAGGACTTCTAGAGGACGAATCTCGTGTTCGAGGTAAGAGCAGAGGATGACCAGGTCTACGCTCGCGTCTTCAAGCGATGCCAATCCGTCGATGGCTGACGAATGAATACAGCGTCCTCCAATTGGCCCCAAACATTGATCTGTTTCCTGAGCAAGCTGGGCCGAAATCTCGATCCCGATCGGGCGCAGGCTGGTATCGCGAATCGCTTCGTACTGGCGAACAATACGTAAGAGTTTTTCACCCGATCCGCATCCGACGTCAACGACGGCCAAATCTGTCTCTGCCGGCCGTTCACGGGCAATCTTGTCAAGCAGACTGAAGGACACCTTCTCCAGGCGCTCGCGTTTTCGTAATCGCCTTTTCAACGATTTGCTCAGGCTGCTGGCGAAGGCTACCACAGGCTCTTCTTGGCGACGCCGTTTTGATTCCTCATCGAAAGTTTTTTCCCAAGCGAACTCTTCAACAAGCCGGGAGTAGTCTGGCGGATTCTCTAAAAAGACCATTCCAGTCTCCTGACACTCGACCACTTTCCACTCGCCGTTCGAATACGGAGTTTCCTTCACTGGCGTGACCGTACCCGTTAACGGATTCTCTCTGGGCGATGCCGTGATGTCAGACCTTTGCATTAATTTGAATGCCCCTACTACCTACCACTACTAATTCAACATTTTCGCAAGAATCTTCTTGAGATCGCAAACACCGAATACCGTCAAGATAATCGAACAACCTAGCTAATACAACGACAAGCCCTGAACGTTCCTATCGTTCTCCTTGCAGAACGGGCACGATAGGCTAAGAAATGCATTCACTCCACTCTACCTAATGATAAAACTGATCATTACTCACCCAGGAAGCGCCCACAAAGACGACTTTCTTGCATGCTGCGTTCTCATCGCGGAGAATCCTGTTTCCATCCACAGGAGGGATCCCGCCTCCGAAGATCTCGACGATTCATCTGTCGCCGTCATCGATATCGGCGATCGCCATGAGCCAAACAAGAAAAATTTCGACCACCACCAGTTTCCCAGGGATCGTGTCCCAACCTGCTCGCTATCGCTAGTCCTGCAGGATCTCGGCCTTTATGATGATGCCCGGTCATTCTGCGATTGGCTGGAAACGGCCGAGTGGTTTGACTGTCGCGGGGCGAATGCCACCGCAAATTGGCTAGGAGTAAAGCGGGAGATTATCGGGAGAATGAGTTCCCCCATCGAACTGTCGCTTCTTAGGCGCTTCGCCTCCCAAAACGAGCATCTACCCGGTGAACCCCTATGGGAAATCATGAAAATGATCGGAAAAGACCTGGTGGACTACCTCCGTGGCTTGAGGAGGCGGTTGCAGTATATCAGCGAACATAGCGAAGTTTGGAACATCGAGCGAGAATCGAAATCCTTGATGGCTATTTACCTTCCTCGCACCCACCCCCTGCCTGATGATCCATCGATGGGCCTTCCTCGTTTTATCGAGGAAAACGGCTTGGCTACCAAAGCCCATGCAATGATCTATCCGGATCGAAGAGGCAAAGGGTATGGACTTTGTCGATACAATGACCATCCATCGATGGACTTCAACCGTATCTCCAGTGAGCCGGATGTTCATTTCGTACATGCAGCTGGCTTTATCGCCAAGACTTCAGCAACCGATTCCCAAAGACTACAAGATCTGCTCTTTAAAAGCTATAGCGGCTATTCATAATACCCCTCCTTTGCCCCTAAAAGCCCCATTTTCTATTTTACCTGACAATCCATGACACGCTTGATCGCATCGTTTGCCATCATCGCTTCGACCTCCCTTAATTCGGTTGCCCAGAATATCACGGATCCGAATCCGCCGACGGTAAACGAACTCAAATCGCTAACCTCACCGGATCCCATTTCTCAATCAGAGCTCACATTTCACCAGGCTCCCAAACCTCTTCCTAAAAACGCTATTACCGAGGACTGGATGGATTTTCTTGGACCCACCCACAATGCAATCTCTCGAGAAACGAGCTTGCTGTCTCAATTCGGCGAAAACGGCCCAAATATCGTTTGGGAAGTAAAGAAAGGGGAAGGCTATGCTGCCCCAGCGGTAATTGAAGATCGGTTGATCCTTTTTCATCGCCAATACGATAAGGAAGTTGTCGAGTGCCTCCATACGGAAACTGGGCAGCGCTTCTGGAAACAAAACTACCCATCTGAATACCGAGACCGTTACGGATTCGGCAATGGCCCTCGATGCCAGCCAATTAGCGACGGGGAATTCGTCTACACCTTGGGTGTCGAAGCGATATTCAGTTGCTGGGAAATTGTATCGGGCCAATTGCTATGGCAACGCGACCTAAAGGCCGATTTCGATCTCACGCTCGACTTCTTTGGCGTCGGGGCGACACCGCTAATCGAAGGGGATCTCATAATCGTCAATATTGGAGCCTCTAACGGTCCCTGTGTAGCGGCATTCGATAAACGTACCGGCGCCATGATTTGGGGTTCAGGCGACCAGTGGGGGCCCAGCTATGCCTCGCCGATACCAGCCAACACCCAGGCGGGTCGCCGGATATTCGTTTTCGCCGGGGGTGAGAGCCGGCCTGCTACGGGAGGGCTACTAGTGATCGACCCTGCCAATGGCCATATTGATTGCCGGTTTCCTTGGAGAGGAAATCGATACGAATCGGTCAACGCTTCATCTCCTGTAGTTGTTGGAAACCGCGTCTACATCTCTGAATGCTATGGAGCTGGAGGCGCCATGCTCGAAATCGGTCCAAATGGAACCTGTTCGGAAAGATGGAATAACGAGGTTCTCAATACCCATTTCATGACGGCCATTCACAAAGATGGCTACCTGTACGGTATCGATGGCCATGGGCCTCGAAATGCCCCGATCGTTTGCATCGAGCTGGAGACCGGAAAAGAGATATGGAGAACCGAGCCTGAATGGATCACCCCGTTTACGTCTGGAGGGCAGTCACAGGAATACAATTTGGCCCCAGCGCTAGCTTCATTCCTCCTAGTCGATGGACGCTGCCTAGTCCTGGGTCAGTACGGTCACTTGGCCTGGATCGAGTTGAATCCCGACGGCTACAAAGAACTGGATCGAACTCACCTGTTTCTAGCTCGCCAAACCTGGGCCCTACCCACGATTAGCCGAGGCCTCCTTTACGTTGTTCAAAACGATACAGGTATCGACGATAGCGATACAAGGCTAATTTGTTACGACCTTAGGGCCGCTGACTAGCCATAAAAAGATGAGCTAAAGAATTTCTTCTTGAAACTCCCTATGCCCTGAAGTTCCACCGCCAATTCTCCAAAACGCTTTGCTCCACCCGACCAAGCCGCCCGGAAAAACAATCTTGGTGCTACTAAACGGCTTCTCGTTGAGGGAAAAGTCCCCTCAACTTTTGGGCCTCATTTTAACTTTCCCTTTGCGCGCCTCGGCTTCCAAAGCCTGGTCGAATTTCGGGTTGGGCTCTAAATTGACCGGCGCATCAAGACGCTTTCGCCATTTGTTCAATTGGGCTAACAGCTCCTGAGCCTTCTCCGGCATCGACTCTGACAGATTCCGATCCTCCCCAATATCCAGCCGCAAATTGTACAACTCCAAATCGCCGCTTTCGAAGTACTGGTGCAGCTTCCAATCCCCCACGCGGATTATGCTACAAGGTCGGCTACGAAATAGGATGTCCCGCTGCTCATCCGTAACTGCATAGGACTGGAGGTAGGCAGGAAAATGCCAATACAAGGGACGCTCGGAGAGATCAACGGGCTTCCCTTTCAAAAGAGGCACTAGGCTAACTCCATCGAGCGGATGATTTGAGGGATAGCTGGCCCCTGTCATCTCCATCAGCGTCGGATAAACATCAACTCCGATTATTGGCGTATCGCTTTTCGTTCCCGGCTCGACGACTCCCGGCCACTTGACGAAAAAAGGCACACGTATTCCACCTTCATAGTAGGTACCTTTGTATCCTTTAAGCGGATGCATATCGGTGGCCGGCCCATAGCCGCCGTTGTCAGAAAAGAAAATCACGATGGTATTCTTCTCTATTCCAAGTTCTGCCAAAGTGGAGCGAATTTTCCCGACGCCATCGTCGACCGACTGGACCATCGTCGCCATCGCCACATGGTCATGCAGCTCTCCTTTTGCCTTGTTCTCGTACTTGGCGATCAATTCTCGCTTGGCGTTCAGAGGCGTGTGCACGGCGAAATGCGTCAAATACAAAAGCCATGGACGGGCTTTATTCTCTCGAATGAACTGATCCGCTTGGTCATTAAGGTAGTCGGTCAGATAGGAATTTTCAGGTAAACCTTGAAGTCCAGGAGCATTCGGATGGGGCGGATAATATCCCCTTGGCGGGGATCCCGAATGTGTTCCCCCAATATTGATACCGAATCCATAAGGCAAAGGATCTGAACTCAGGTGCCACTTCCCCATCAAGGCTGTTTTGTAACCCTCCGCTTGGATCTGGTGAGCCCACGTTTTGATTCCCCAATCTAGAGTGTCAACACCCGGTTCATGCAGGAGCCGGCGGTAGGCATCCTTACCTCTCGGTCCCGTTCCCACATTGTAGATCTTATGCCGCGGTGTGTACTGCCCGGAAAGCAAGCAAGCCCTGGCCGGAGCGCAATTCGCAGAGGCCGAGTAGGCATTCGTAAAGATCTTTCCCTCTGATGCCAGGCGGTCCAGATGCGGGGTCTCGTAGAAATCGGACCCCATGTAGCCGGTATCCCTCCAACCAAAGTCATCTAAAAAGATAAATAGGATATTAGGCTTAGAGGAGTAAACAGATCCTGCGGTCAAAACCGTTAGAATGAAACAGGCTAGTCTTTCAATTTTCATAGATATCGTTTTTATACTTCTGGCTTGGATAGCTATCTAACCGGCTCACATTAAAGATCTAGTGCACCAGCGAATCAGTCGATAAAGCTTTCCGCTTAAAGGGCGGGCCACTCCAATCGACTTTCAACATAGGTCCCGGTTCGCCGGATTTCAAAAGATGGATGGCAATCGGATGCCTGCCCTTTTCGAGTCTAATCTTAGTGGTGATCTCGCTTTTCTCGTATCCGAAATCCGCATCAATCAGTAAAGCCTCATGGATACGGACAATCGCTTTCGTATTCGAATTTAGATAGAACGAGTACTCTCCATCCTCCGGGACCTCGATGTAGCCGGAAAACATGACAACGCCTTCGTCTGGACCTAGGCTTGCGTTTAATCCCTTCGCAGCACCCAACTGGTCCGGATTCTTGTTCCAAAATTTGGGTACCCAGGGAAAACTCCCCTTATAGCCCTTCCAACCGAGCCCAGGACGCGAGGCCTCGACATCAACCGATGGCACCAACTCGCTGTCATAAGGTCGCGGATTGTCCGCGTTCGGTCTTCTTAACTGAAGCGAACGGTCTTTCATTCGCTGCTGCAGACCAACGAAATAGTCGGACGTCCCGGCGAGATTACGTGTCTCTTTTAGATCGGATTTCACGTCGAAGATTTCGAAAGCGTCGGCATGGCTTTCGATATTTACCCGTACCCCTTTGTATCCCTCCATAAACAGAGCCTGCATTTCCCCTCTCGGTCGATTTCGATGGGTTGGATGAAAGTCCGCATAGCCAGGCGTTCTGCCACCATTCTGGTACTCGATATATACGGTGCTCGTTTGCCGTTCACCGTTTGCAATAAGCGAGGGAAGCAAAGAAACGCCATCTGAAATCGCCGGGGCAGGCAATCCAGCAGCATCTGCGAAGGTTGCCATCCAATCGTGAAATTGCGAGGGCGTATGGTCCATTCTCCCCTTGGGTATCGTTCCCGGCCACCTTGCCAAGGCGGGCATGCGTATTCCGCCTTCCCAAATATCCCGTTTTTCTCCGTCGAAGGGCCCATAGGATTGGAAATGTATCGGGGTGAAGGGTTCACCTTCAATGTAGCTGACCGCCAATGGGCCATTGTCGTTGGTAAACACAACTAAAGTATCCTCCTCGATTCCCAAGTCATCCAGCAACTGCGTCAAATCTCCGACGCAGCTATCAATCCGGCGAACCATGGTGGCGAACCGACGTTCAACATTGCTCCATTCTGGATTTCTATATTCCGGATGTATCCATGAGTCAATTTCACCTGATGCTGTATTTATCATGCGTCCGCGATCGCCGATCCACTGCAATCCGCCATTCAACCCGCCTCCGTCGGGATAGGCTTGGGTCGGCACCTGTAACGCTGCATGGGGCGTGTCGTAGGCAAGGTAGATGAAAAACGGCTGGCCGGCGTTTTCCCTCCGGTGATCGACTATCCACTTTTTAGTGAATGCGGTAAAGAGGTCCGTCGTGTAGCATTTATCCAATGACGCTGATACTTCCTCGTTGTCGTGCCATAATTCTTTGCCAGTTCTATGCGAATCGCTGTTTCCGATCGGCCATTCATTATTGGGGTAGTGGACATGGCCATCGACGTGCCTTACATAACCATAATACTCGTCGAATCCCCGCTTAGTCGGATAGGCCGGCCATTCCCCCGGATTGCTGAAAGCATCTTTCTTTTCGGAAGGATTTCCTTCGCTTCCTACCGGTCTCAATCCTTGAAGCCCGTATTTTCCAACGTGCAAGGTTCGGTATCCAGCTCCCTGGAGAACCGTCCCCAAAGTATGATTATCCGGTAGGGCTTTATCGAATTCGTTGTTACGAACTTCCATATGCCCCTGATGGAGCCCGCTAAGCAGCGATGCTCGAGAAGGGGCGCATACCGGAGCCGGACAGTAGTGTCTTCGCAATTGAACCCCTTCTTCAGCAAACCGGTCCAGATTCGGCGTTGAGTGCCGTTTGCCTACACGCTCGTTTTGATGAAAGACACCTAGGTCGCCGTAGCCCATATCGTCCGTGAAAATCAGGATAATATTGGGCTTAGGACCATTGTATCCCATCGCCACTTGAGCCGCAACTAACAAAGCTAGTAGGTAAATTCTATGAAGGTGGGCCATAAGATGACTGTGTTTGGCTGAGAAGGGCAACATTTTCAACGATAACAGAAAGAAAGCCCGTCAGGCTACCGACTTCGATTTCCAGGTCAAGGTGTAGGAATTTTCTAGTACTCCTCCTATGCGATCTACAGATTCAAAGACGTGTTCCATAATACACAAAAAAGTGACCTCGATCCTCAATTAAATCTGCGAGAACGGCATCCCGATTTTCAAACCTACTTTGATCGCTACGATACCCTAAGCGAAGAGACCTTGTCCCAATTTCCTTGGCAGACAGACATTTCCTACGGGAAGCATCGCCTGCATACACTGGATTTTGTTGCCGCCAAAGAACCAGATTCTCCCATATTCTTTTTCATACACGGAGGCTATTGGAAAACCCTAGACAAGAGCAGCCATCGGTTTCTTGCCAAGCCATTCTTGGAAAACGGTTACGCCGTCGTCAATGTAAACTATCGGCTAGCTCCGGAGGCTTCAATCGACGAAATCGTCGATGACGTGGTTAACGCAATCCTGTGGGTCGGATCCAATAATCGAGAGCTTCAAGGCGATCCCAACCGAATCTTCATCGCTGGGCACTCCGCCGGGGCTCATCTCGCCCTAATGTCGCTTCTGCAATTGGCTGAACGGAAGGAGGCCATTGCTGAAGCCATTCGTTGCGTTTATTGCGTTAGCGGTCTTTACGATTTGAGGTTACTAATGAAGAGCTATTTGAACGAAGAGCTGCGAGTCACTCCTAAAATAGCCAAAAGCTGCAGCCCGCTTGCCCTCCCGGAAATCAAAGTGAATGCGGATTTACGATTCCTCGTAGGTAGCGATGAAACCGGAGTATTCGTATCTCAAACACATTTGATTCATGAGTTGGCTAGAGCATCGGGGGCAAATGCATCGGTAGGCTCAATAGAAGGGCTGCACCATTTCGATATTCTCTACGAACTCGGAGATCCAATGGGAAGGTTAAGCCAAGAGCTGCTGAACCTTATGAAGGCTGAGCGAGGTTGAAAAAACAGGGGCGCTTATGGTAACGGGCGCTCTACGATTGCCTATAAAGGGTGGAACAGGCAGGATGCCTGTGCTACTTTTCCAATCGGTGCTAGGAGATCGCCCCCTAACATTTCGGCAAAACACATAAGGGCGACCACTGGTCCGTGGTAAGCCAACTCATGTATATCTCTTCGTTCGTTTACACCAATATCCGCACCGAATTCGTTTTAAAAATCGCGTAGACTTCGGATCCGACTGCAAGCTTGAGATCGTCGACGGCGTCTTGAGTGAGTTCCACGATCATCTCGGGCCCTCCTTCTCCGATCGATAACCGGGAAAGAATACGAGATCCAGAATCGGATATACTAACTATCCAGCCTCGTAAGCAATTCCGAGCGGAAAGGCCAACAGGCTCCTGCAAGCTCAGCATTAAGTCGTCAGACGCTATGCTGAAAAGTGCTTTATCGCCAATACCTATACCTGTTACAGGGAGGCGAATACAGGTTTCTTCTTTATCCGATTCCAAGCAAACGATATCCGTTTTCCCGCTATGTTCGAGCACCCTACCATTGAATACATTTTCGAACCCACCCTCTTTGGCCAATTCGAATACGCCTGCGTCTGTGAAAACCCGGTTCGGAGGACCGGCCGTAATCAACTTTCCTTCCGAGATCACAAGAATCTCATCACATAGGGCCTGCAATTCGATTGGATTGTGCGAAACAACTACCATCGGTATTTCAAAAACGTCTCGTACTTTCACGAGATAGGACAAAATCTTCCGCCGCAGGCCCGAGTCAAGAGACGCCAAAGGCTCGTCTAACAACAACAAGCTCGGCCCTGAACACAGGGCCCGGCCAAGAGCCACCCGCTGTCGTTCACCGCCAGACAACAACTCCACTCTACGGTCGAGCAAGGATTGCAACTCCAAAGTTTCAATAGCGTTTCCGAAAACCTCTTCAAATTCCAACCCGTTTTCGAGCAAACGCTTTTTGCCCGATTCGAGATTACTTCTGACATCCCTCTTCGGGAACAGCAAATAGTCTTGTGGGACGTAACCAATATTTCGGTACATCGGCTTAGTTCGTTTCCCTTTCGCCGATTCCAGCCAAACCTCGCCATCAAAAACGATTCTTCCGTCATCAAACTTCTTTAGTCCAGCCAAACATTCTAGAAAGGTCGTCTTCCCTGATCCGGAAACCCCGAATACTCCTAGAGATTTTGGCGACCCAGAATACTCTAGCTCCAGATCAAATTCCTGGAGGGGGACGTTAAGATCGATATCAAATAGGACTGGGGCTTCGCTCATTTCCGCCTACCTCCTTCTCTTGATTGGCGCATGGACAACCATTCCGTCGTGTAGACGATGGCGAACCCGACAAGAAGAGCGACCCAGAGCAACGCTGTCGCGGAGGCATCGTCTCCTCGTTGCTGAGCTGTGAAAATGGCAGACGCTAGCGTCTGCGTTTTTCCGGGTATGTTGCCGGCGATAATGACAGTCGCACCAAATTCCCCCATCGATCTCGCGAATCCCAGCAACGCTGCCGCTACGAGGCCTCTCGATGCGAGCGGCAAGGATACTGAGAAGAATACTCGCCAAGCGCTCATCCCGAGAGTCTTGCCCATGTCTTCCAATCGCGGATCCACTTCGCCAAATGCCAATTTAGCCGTACGAACGAATATTGGAAAAGCCATTACACTGCAGGCTACGACAACCGCCTTCCACGTTAACAGGATACTAAAGTCAAAACCCAACGTCTCAGGCCCTAATAACCCTCTTTCTGCAAAGACCGTTAGTAACAGGTAACCAACCGCGGTTGGAGGCAGAACGAGCGGCAGAGTCACCAAAGCCGACACTACGTGCTTCCCAGGAAAGTCTTTGCGAGAAAGCAAATAGGCTACGGCAAGCCCCGGGACGAAGATGACCACCATCGAAAGCCCCGCCCATCCTATCGTGCGAATTACCGTTTCGTATATCGATTCCAAATCTAACGTTGATTGTGATTAGGGCCGTAGAAAGCGCATCCAAACTTTCAGTTCGGTCAATATATCTGGCAAGCGCTATTCGTTGAACTCAGGCATTGTCGCTATACCAAATCCATATTCGCGAAATACATCCAGAGCGATTTCCGACTGAATGAAGCGGAAAAAAGCTCCCGCCGACTGCTTTCCCATGCCGACTTGGGTAACGGCGATGGGATAAAGGGCTTCCAGCTCTTCGCCTTCCAACAGCATTCGAGCCGCATCCTTTCGATCCAGGTAATCAGTCCAATAGACGATTCCCACCGTATCGTTTCTGCTCAACGTTTGAGCCAAAGTCGCTTTCACATCGGTAGCCGGCGATAGACGACTGCTGAGACCCTCCCAAATGTTGGAACCGTTCTTTTCTTCGCTGATCAGCCAATGTCTGGCATAACGCCCAGCTGGTACAGCATCGGGATCCCCAACGCATAGAATTCTAAAATCCAACTCGGCAAGCTGCGAAACGCCAGTCACCGGACCCCATTTCGCGTCCGTCGAACATATGGCGACGAGGGTATTAGTTAACAGATCGCGGCGAGTCTCTGGATGGATCTTTCCCGATTCCTCGACATAGTCCATCCAGCGATCATCCGCACTGAGAAAAATATCCGCTTCTCCAGATGCAATAATCTGTTGGGCCAAAACATTCGATCCAGCGAAGTTGTAAGCAATTCGATGACCACTTGCCTCCTCGAAAAGACGCCCGATTTCTTGGAGCGATCCATTCAAACTAGAAGCAGCGAACACCGTGATCTCCTCTTGGGATCCGCGATCCCAAAAGCAGCCAGCGAGAATCACTGATAGCATAGGCACTGCGAAAACTCTTACAAAACCCCGGTGTCCGACCATCGATTCAAATGCTCGTCACAGATCCCTTTCCAAGACAACGGAAAACTCTGCGTCCCCGCCAAAACGCCTCGACCATCAGATTGCTACTTTTTCTAGGGTGATTGCTTCAGGCAGATACTCTTCCGGATCCTCGGGTAAATCGATTTCTCCCAAATCGACATACTTCATGGCGAACTCTTCTGCCAATAGATCGCAAGCCGCCTTCCTATTCAAGTAGCCTCTCTGGACAAGC
>Ga0310343_10000403_pt1 | contig 20447 bp, 15 predicted proteins | sample HC15DNA2025_MG_FD_203519 | JGI IMG/M metagenome (GOLD analysis project Ga0310343, IMG submission 203519) | Marine microbial communities from station ALOHA, North Pacific Subtropical Gyre - HC15-DNA-20-25_MG | ecosystem: Environmental > Aquatic > Marine > Oceanic | place: Pacific Ocean: North... | reverse complement strand
CCAACAAAACGCTTTGCAGAATAAAAAGTATTTTCAGGATTCATCACAGCTTGCCTTTTTGCAATTTGTCCAACTAGCTGGTCTTGATTTTTTGTATATGCAACAACTGATGGAGTAGTTCTGAAACCCTCCGCATTTGCTATTACAGTAGGTTTACCACCTTCCATTACAGCGACACAACTATTAGTTGTTCCTAAATCGATTCCTACAACCTTACCCATGGGTAAATTCTCATATTTTATATTCTCCATAATCGGTCATCGGCGTCATTATTGTTACTCAAAGACGGGGTGTGGTTCCCGAACAGGTCTTTATTTTTTAAGAAAAAATTTCTAAAAATGATTTCAAGTAAAACATCTTTTATTGCATTAATCGGTAATCCAGTAAACCATTCCTTATCACCAATTATGCAAAATGCTGCTCTTCAATATTTAGGCCTAGATTTAATCTATATAGCTATACCTTGCAAAGATGAAGATCTAGAATTAGTTATTAATTCTTTGAAAAAAATTAATTGCAAAGGTTTAAATATTACAATTCCCTATAAAGAAAAAGTATTTAACCTCTGTAGTGAAATTTCCCCTATTGCAAGCAAACTGAAAGCAATTAATACTCTAAAATTAAATTCTAAACAAGAATGGAGTGGCACTAATACAGATGTAGAAGGATTTATTTATCCATTAAAAAAATTAAACTTAACAAAAAAGCAATCGGTAGTTCTTGGCTCTGGTGGTGCAGCACGATCTGTTATTCAAGGATTAATTAATTTAAATCTTTCTAGAATTTCAGTAGTATCACGAAACAAATCATCATTAGATGAATTAATAAAAAATTTTGAAAATCAAATTGAACTTCAGTGTTTGTTAAATAATGATTATCAAGCTCAAAATTTAATTGAAGAAGCTGATTTAGTTGTAAATACAACACCAGTAGGAATGCAAACATCTAAACATGAAATGAATGTATTGCCATATGGGGAGTCTTTTTGGAGATCTCTTAAATCAAAAACAATTGTTTATGATCTAATCTATAATCCTGCTCCAACTCATCTATTAAAATTCAGCGCCAACAAAGGATGCATGACTATCGATGGTTTGCAAATGCTTGTTGCTCAGGGATTGAAATCATTATCATTTTGGACAAATGGCCTAGAAGTGCCTTTTCATATTATGAATGACGCACTCAAAAATTATCTTTAGAAAAATTGATGCTAATTTTCAGGGAATTGCACATCATGATGTATCGTTAAAGATGAACAGACGCTCATCACATCAATTTATGAGCCAAAGACCTTGTCTGAAACTATGAATGACCAACAATTTTATTACGAAACCATGTACATCCTCCGACCAGATATTGCGGAAGATGAAGTACCTACCCACATTGATAAATACAACAAGCTTTTAGAAGAATTTGGCGGTATTATCCTCGATAGTCAAATGAGAGGTAAAAGAAGATTAGCCTATCAAATAGCTAAACATAGAGAAGGTATTTACGTACAACTAAGTCATCAAGGTGATGGACAACATATTTTCAAAATTGAAAAAGCAATGAGACTTAGTGAAGATGTTATAAGATACATGACAGTAAAACAAGAAGGGCCTTTGCCAACTCCAAGAACTTCTACTAAGAGTTCAACTAAAGCAGATAATAAAGAAAATCCAGAAACTAAAGTTGAATCTAAAGAAAAACAACCAGTATTAAACTCAGAAACTTCGATTTCGGGCCAGGATGATACTAAAACCAACGAAAATGCAGAATCTTGAATATTAATTTTTTGTTTTTGAATTTAACTCTGCCCATATTTTATTAGACATACCCCAAATATAAATAAAACCCTCTGCTAAAGAATGATTGAAAACATCATCTTTACTGTAAGTTGCTAAATCTTCTCTGTAAAGTGAATTATTTTCTGACATTCTCCCAATGACTGTTGCGTTCCCCTTATGAAGTCTAATTTTTACTCTTCCATTAACTGAAGATTGAGTCGATGCAATAAATGCATCTAAACTATCTTTAAGAGCTCCAAACCAAAAACCTTGATAGACTAATTGACCCCATTTTTTTTCCACTATTCCTTTAAAATCCAAAACATCTGGATTTAATGTAATACTCTCCAATTCTTTGTGAGCTTTGATTAAAAGTAAGAGGCCAGGTGTTTCGTAAATCTCTCTACTTTTAATTCCTACTACTCGATCTTCAATCATATCTATTCTTCCAAAACCATGCGCGCCTGACAGATCATTTGCTTTTTGAATAATCTCTACTGGGGTTAATATTTCATTATTAATTTCAACTGGAAACCCATTTTTAAAAACAATTTCTATATCTTGAGGGGAATCAGGTGAATTATCAATTGATGATGTCATCGCAAATATATCTTCAGGTGGTTCTTGCATTGGGTCTTCTAAAATACCCGCTTCAATACTTCTACCAAGTAAGTTAACGTCTATAGAATATGGTGATTTTTTTGAGACTGGTGCAGGAATACCAAATTTTTCTCCGTACACTATTGCCTCTTCCCTACTCATATTCCACTCCCTTGCAGGTGTAATTATTTTCAAATCAGGGCCTAAAGCATTAATTGCTAAATCAAATCGAACTTGATCATTACCTTTACCAGTGCATCCATGTGCTACCGCATCAGCATTAATCTCTCGAGCAATGTTTACGAGATTTTCAGCAATTAAAGGCCTCGCAAGAGCTGTAGATAAAGGATATTTATCTAAATATAATGCGTTTGCTCTAATAGCTGGAAAAGCGTATTTCTCAACAAAAGTATTAACTAAATTACCAACGATAGATTTAGATGCACCAGACTTTAAAGCTTTTTGCCTAATAATTTCTAAATCCTCGCCTTGTCCAAGATCTGCTACAAAGGTAACCACTTCTGAAATTCCATATTCATTCTTTAAATATGGAATACAAATGCTCGTATCAACTCCGCCAGAATATGCTAATACAACTTTTTTTACCTGCTGCATCTAAGTTTGCTCCATAAATTTAAATTTTTGACGTAATTAAGAATTTGAAAACTTTTTAAAAACTAATATTATTGTAACTAAAAGAGATGGACCAAAAACCAATAACAATAGAAGAAAATTATTAATTATTAAAACATTAGGATTTAAGTATCCAATAAGTTTAAATAATCCAGCCAGCAAAAATGAAATTAGCCAGATCAAAAAGTATTTTAAATTTGCTTTATCAAACAAAGTTTTTCGTGTACATCATTGTGTATTATCTTATATATAGAACATAACCTTTAATGGACTCAAATAAACTAAAACTTAGATTAGACGATATTTCTGAAGTCAACCCCGCTTTAACTTGCTACCACAGAGATGATCCTGCTCCTGTTTTGCCATTAAGAGATGAACCTGATCTGCTCTCTTGGCTTGAAAGTACAGGAAGACTTGTTGCAGAAAAAGAAGGAGATTCGCAAGAAATTAGTACTATAGAAGAAGAAGAACTTTCAGCGCTAATGGGTGAGAAGGAAGATTATAAGACTGAAGAAGACCCTTCAGAAGATGATTGGGAAGATTAAAAAGTTTAATTATAAATCTTTATTAATATTAAATACTTTTGCATTAGTAGTTACATCCTACTTTTTTAATAATTTCCTTCTTATAGGAGTTTTCTTATTATTTTTTTTTATTTGTTTAATAACAACAAAAAATGGTCTAGAAATAATGAGCAAATTAAATTTGCTTCAAAATATAAGAACTGAAGGACCTGCTAATCATTATAAAAAAAATGATACCCCAACAATGGGTGGGATTTTTATGATAATCCCTTTTTTAATTTTTCTATTGATAATAACTATAAATTTAAGTTCTCTAAAATTATTTCTTTTATTACTGACTATTTTTGGTTTCTTTATTACAGGATTTTTAGATGATTATTTAAGTATTAAAAACAAAGAAAATACAGGGTTCAAAACAAACGAAAAATTTATTTTACAAAGTATCATCTCAATAATTTTTATATTTTTAGCCTATGAAAAAGATTTTTTAAGTCCATTAATTACAGTATCTGACTCCTTTGGAATAAATATGAAGATTTTCATATTGCCAATTTCTTTTTTCGTACTAGTTGGCATAAGTAATTCAGTAAATTTGACTGATGGACTAGATGGATTGGCAGCTGGATGCAGTGGGATTGTCTTTTATGGATTAGGAACAGAAATATTAATTAAAGAACAGAAAGAACTTTTTGTTTTTAGTATCCTATGTTATGCAATGTCTGGCATATGCTTAGGATTTCTCAAGTACAATAGTTATCCTGCAAAAATATTTATGGGTGACACAGGATCTCTAAGTATTGGTGCGATCCTGGGTTCCATAGCGTTATTAACCGATAGCATCTTTACCTTATCAATTTTCTCAGGAATATTTATTATTGAATCTTTATCAGTAATTATTCAAGTAGGGTTTTTTAAAATTACAAAAAAATTATTTCAAAGAGGTAAACGCATATTTTTAATGGCTCCACTGCATCATCATTTTGAACTTCAAGGAGTTGAGGAACAAAAAATAGTTGAAAATTTTTGGAAAATCAACACTTTACTAGTAATTTTAGGTATAGTTTTAAAAATCAATCTTTAAAAAAAAGATATTATGAGTTTTTTTACATGGAAAGATAGTGGATTAACGAGTGATTGCTCAAGTCTTGATGCCATGGCATCAAGATTCGAAGAGACTGCCAACTTAATGAAAAAACTATCTAAAAAAGGTTTCAAACTCAAGAAAGCTCATAACAATCAGCTAATTCTTCATTCTGATCCAAAAGTATTTAATCAATGGGGTTTTATTAGTGAAGAACTTCCTTTTAAACAACTTTGTTTAATATCAGATGAAGAATAACTATTTAACCTTGAAATCTCTTCTGTAAGCATTGATAAATAATTGCGTACATGAGTGTTCCAACTAAAATGCCTGTTAACACCCTCAATTCCATTTCTACTCCATAATTTCCATTGATTATTATTAGAAATTCCTTTTTCAAGAATAACTTTCAACTTATTAATATCTGTAACGTCTACTAAAAGTCCATTATCACATTTTGAACGAATTTCTTTTGGTCCTCCATCATTTGTTGATATTATTGGTAATCCACATGAAGAAGCTTCAAGAAGGGTCAAACCAAAGGGCTCTGTTAAAGCTGGATTTACGAATACACCCCCTCTGCTAGCAGCCCACCTATATAAAGCAGGAATCTGACTCGGAAGATGCTTTTTGGGATAAGCTACCTTTCCATATAAATTATATTTATCAATCGTTGCAAAAATTTTATTAAAAACATCTTTTTGTTGAGGGTCCAGTTTTGAAGTACTGTCTCGACAACCCAAAATCAAAATTAAATTAGTTTTTCTTTTTAATTTTTCAGATCTTCCATATGCCTCAATCAAAGCAGGAATATTTTTTCTTCGTACTGCTCTTGAAATATTTAATAATGGAGGTTTAGTAGAATCCTTTAGAAAAGGTTTCATCATATTATCAATTTCAGCTGTCTCTGTCGTCGAGTGAATATGGTGAAACTTATTATGATCAACACCAGGAGGAATTACTCTAGCTTTGTGAGGTGAAAAAGAAGAATATTGGGAATATTGATAAACTGACTCTTGTTTTGTGCTTGTGACAACAATATGTGCGGACTTTAACGCTTTTTCTTCTGCCTCAATCCTTTTACTGATTGCATAAATCTTTTCTATTTGATTAGTTTTTAAACCAGTCTCAAGTAATTTCCTTTTTTTCTCTCGTCCTAAAGAATGGCCAGTAAAAATAAGTGGGACATTTAAAGACTTACTCAGTTTAACTCCTACATATCCAGCATCTGCATAATGTGCATGAATGAAATTAGGCTTTTTATTTTTTTGATAATAAGAAATAAGTATTTCAGTTAAATGATCTAAATAAGGCCAAAGCAATTCCTTTCTCAAATATTTATTAGGTCCAAATTTGAATCTTAAAATCCTAACTCCTGGTTCTACAAATTCTTCTTCTTGAGAATATTCATAATCTACTTTAGGGTCATTAATTAAACGAGTAACTAAATCTACTTGATCAACTTCAGAAGTATTAGCCAAACTTTTAACTAACTCTAAAACATATTGTGTTTGACCTCCTGTATCTGCATCCCTGCCTAATTCGAGATTTTTAGAGCGTATAAGACCATGTAAATGTAAATGTAAAAACTTAAACCTCATTCAGCAAATCCTCTGATCAACGACCTTTAATACAAATAAGCTGAATTTCCTTATGAAAATATTAAGAAAGCATTATGATTTAAAAATTTTTTTTATACGAAAATTATAAAAAAGCAGTTGTAGACTGCTTTATATTCGTCTAAATAAGATTTTCTTTTTGCCGCGATAATTAAAAATACAAAGAAATGCAACAAGAAATTTCTTATTTTAGAACCTTTTTAAGATATTTTGCTGTATGACTAATAGGATTATTAGCTACATCCTCAGGAATACCTTCTGCAATAATTTCGCCGCCTTTATCCCCTCCATCGGGTCCTAAATCAATAATCCAATCAGAACATCTAATGACATCTAAATTATGTTCGATAACAATAACTGAATTACCTTTATCTACCAAACGTTGTATGACATCCATTAATTTATGAACATCATAAAAACTTAAACCAGTAGTTGGTTCATCAATCAAATATAGAGTTTTGCCAGTAGCTCTTTTTGATAATTCTGTTGCTAACTTAACTCTTTGAGCCTCTCCGCCCGATAAAGTAGGAGCTGGTTGACCTAATTTGACATATCCTAAACCGACGTCCACCAATGTAGATAATCTATCAGCAGCTTGAGGTATAGCAGAAAAGGTTTCTGCAGCTTGTTCAACAGTCATCTCTAAAACGTCGGATATATTAAAACCTTTGTATTTAACTTGAAGAGTTTCCCTATTAAAGCGAGCCCCTTTGCATACTTCACATTGAACATACACATCAGGTAAAAAGTTCATTTCTATGACATTAACTCCTTGTCCTTTACAAGCCTCGCATCTTCCTCCTTTAACATTAAAACTAAACTGACCAGCCTGATAACCCCTGGCTTTAGCTTCAACTGTGGCAGTAAATATCTGCCTTATAGGATCAAAAGCACCTGTATAGGTAGCAGGATTTGATCTGGGCGTTCTTCCTATGGGAGATTGATCAATAACGATAACTTTATCAATTGCTTTTATCCCCTTTAGCTCTTCTACCCCTTGAGGAAAAGGAACTTTTAATCCTAGAGAATGACACAAGGCAGGGTGAAGTAATTCATTTATCAAGGTGCTTTTCCCACTACCGCTAACACCAGTTACAGAAACTAATCTGCCTAGCGGAAATTCTACGGATATATTCTTTAAATTATTTTTTGAGCAATTATTTAAAATTAAACTTTTTTTAACAGATGATCTACGTTCTTTTGGAGTTGGAATCGACTTTCTACCACTTAGATAAGCCCCAGTTAATGACCTCTGTGATTTTAAAATATCTTGATATGATCCCTTAGCAATAATTTCCCCACCATAAAGACCTGCGCCAGGGCCAATATCAACTAAATAATCTGCAGATTTCATAGTATCTTCGTCATGTTCAACAACAACTAAAGTATTACCAAGGTCTCTTAAACTTTTTAATGTTTCTAATAATCTGTCATTATCTCTCTGATGTAAACCAATACTTGGTTCATCTAATACGTATAGAACACCAGTAAGACCTGCACCTATTTGCGTAGCTAATCTAATGCGCTGGGCTTCTCCACCAGACAAAGTCATTGCTGGTCTATCTAAAGTTAAATAATCTAGACCAACGTTAATTAAGAACTTTAAACGTAAACGAATCTCTTTTAAAACCAATTCACCTATCTGCTGCTGTTTTTCTGATAAAGATATATTTTCCTTCTTAGACTTACCTATTCCCATGATGCGCTCTATGTGAATTAGGGTTTTTGAAACACTTATAGAAGTTAAGTCAGTAATATTATATGGACCAACTTTAACGGCCAAAGCCTCAGGTCTTAATCTTCTTCCAGAACAAGTCTTACAAGGCACTAAATCTAAGTACTTTTCTAATTTTTGTTTAACTGATTCTCCATTTGCTTCATTCAATTGCCTTTCTAGTATTGGTAAAATGCCCTCGAAAGGTCTTTCAAAACCGCTAGAAGTTTTAAAACGACTATCAGCTTGAATTAATATTGGTTTATCTGATCCCAATAGTAGAACTTTTTTCTGCAAATCACTTAAATCTTTCCAAGGAGTTTTTAATTCAAAACCATAAGCTTGCCCTACAGAATACAGTAAAGAGAAGTAATAAGTATTATCTTTTTCACTCCAAGGCGCTATCGCAGCGTAAACAGGTAATGTTTTATCAGGTATAACTCTATCCGCAGTAAATTTTTTTAAATAACCAATTCCATGACAATCTGGACAGGCCCCATAAGGGCTGTTAAAGGAAAATAATCTAGGAGAAAGTTCCTCGACAATAGAACCATGTATAGGACATGCATAATTTTCTGAATAAAGTTTTTCTCTCTCTAAATTAGGAGGTAAGCTTTCTCCTTTTTTTGGAACAACTTCTACTATTGCTAAACCATCGCCTCTTTTGAGACAGGTTTGTAGGGAATCACTTAATCTTTCTTGAATTCCCTCTCTTGCAATTAATCTATCGACTACTACCTCAATATTATGAATTTGATTTTTATCTAATTCAATGCTATCAGCAAGTTCTCTTACCTCGCCATTGATTCTTACCCTAGCAAAACCCTCAGCAGCCAGTCCACTTATTAATTTTGTGTGTGTTCCCTTCTTACCTCTTACAACAGGAGCCAACAATTGGTACCTTGTTCCTTCTGGCAATAAAAGAATTTGATCAACCATTTCATCAATTGTTTGAGGCGCAATCGGGATGCCACAATGATGACAATGCGGCTCACCAGCACGACCGAACAACAATCTTAAATAATCTTGTATCTCAGTTACTGTTCCAACAGTTGATCGAGGGTTATGACTTGTCGATTTTTGATCAATTGAAATAGCAGGAGACAAGCCCTCAATATTGTCAACATCTGGTTTATCTACTTGACCTAAAAATTGCCTTGCGTATGCTGAAAGACTCTCAACATATCTTCTTTGACCTTCAGCAAAAATCGTATCAAAAGCTAAAGAGCTTTTACCGCTTCCACTGACTCCAGTAAAAACTATAAATTTATTCCTTGGTAGAGAAAGGTCAATGTTTTTTAAATTATGCTGGCGAGCTCCCCTAATGGTAATTGAGTTGTCTTCTTTAAAACTATTATCAATTTTATTAGGCATGTTTAAATCTATTTATGATTTAAAAAGACTATTATAGTGGAATTATTTCATAATTATGCAGCTGCTTGATCGATAAATTTAGAAGCATAATCATTTACTTCGAAAGAGCCTCCACCAATAAGTTCTATTAATTCATTTGTTCTTTGTTTTTTTGTAATTAATTTTGATATTGAAGTATAAGTTATTCCATCAATTACTTTTTTATTAACTTTGAAATGAGCTATTCCTCGTGCAGCTAAGAAAGGCTGGTGTGTTATACATAAAACCTGTTGATCTTTTGAAATTTCTTTTATTAGCTCAACCAAAGAAGATAAAGATTTACCACTTAAACCGTTATCAATTTCATCCAAAAAGAAAGTATTTGGTTTTTTTGAAATACTAGATTTTAAAGCTAATAAGAATCTTGACATTTCTCCACCAGAAATAACATTCGATAATGGAGCAAGTTTCTGATCTGGGTTAGCCGAAAACAAAAAATTTATATTATCAATTCCATCTCTAGAAGGCTTACAGTCGGAAAATTGAATTATAAACTTTGCATTTTCTAATCCTAAATCCCTTAAAATGGTTATTACCGAGTCTTGTAGCTGTTTAGCAATTTTTTTCCTTTCAGTAGATTGAGTAAGAAATAAAGCATTCAACTCGATGTGTAATTTTTTAATTTGATTTTCCATATTACGAACCTCATTATCGTGGTCGGATATTTGAAAATATGACCTTAATTGATCTCGCTTTTCAATTAATTCAGGTAGTTCCAATGAAAAAGTTGTCTCCAAGTTTTTTAAAAAAAATAATCTTTTTTGTATGTCTGAAAGATTAGATTCATTATTATCTATGTCTTGGATATAAGAATTTAAAGCGAAAACTAAATCTTCAACATAAGTTTGGATATGTAATAACTTTTCTCTAAACTCTTGAATCTCTAAATCAAAATCTGCTATTTTATTTAGATTTTTTATCGATTGATTTATCAAAAATGCAACTGAGGGTTCATCTGGTCTAGAATTATTTAAGTTTTCTAAAGTTGATTGAATTGAATTATTGATTTCTAGGTTATTTACAAGTTTATTTTCTAGTGACTTTAATTCTAATATTTCCTCAGTAGAATCTAAATTTGCTTCCTCTAAACTTTTCAACATATGTTTGATTACTAAATTGTTTTCTTCTTGATTCTTCAAAGATGCTATTTTTTCGTTCATTAATCTTTTTAAAACCTGACTTTCCCCCCAAATATTTTGAATCTTTGCACTAGTATCTCTCAGTTCTTGAGAACATAAATCATCAATAATTAATCTTCTCTTATCTTGAGAATCAAATATAAAATTATCTGATTGACCAGCAAAATCTATTAGTAATCTTCCAAGCTCCTCTAATGATTGTTTAGTAATAGTTAAATCATTAAGACTATATTTGGATAAGATCTTATTATTTTTTTTATAAGATTTTCTTTTTATTTTTAATTCTGATGAAGTACTTTCAAAACCATTACTAATAAGCCAATTGTTAATTTGGTAATTAGAAGAAAATCTTGCCTCAATAATACAATAATCTTTTCCTAGACGTATTAAGTGTTTTAAAGGTATATTAGTTCCACCAAATAAGACATTTACAGAATCTAATATTAGTGATTTTCCAGAACCTGAATCTCCAGTAATGACATTCAAACCTTTTTCGAAATTAATTTCTATAATTTCAATTAATGCAATATTTTCTATTTTTAGTTGTATTAACATGATAAATCTTCTATATAAAAAAATTAACTTCTTTTTTAAAAAAATAAAGGGTTTGAATATATAAAGTTATGAAAGAAGATTTTACCGATTTTATAGAAGTATCCGGACTATTGGAGTACGACCCAGATACAATTTCGACAATTTATAAAAAAAACCCACAAAGACTCCTAAAAAGACTTTGGCAAACGTTAATTCCTATTTTTGCCTACATTTTTTCTGTTGGATGGGATAAGTTGACAGGCAGATTAAAGAATGAACTACATGCAAGATTTAGAGCAAAAGAGTTAACAAATTTATTGGTAAAACTTGGGCCTGCATTTGTTAAAGCTGGTCAAGCTTTATCAACAAGACCAGATATTATTCCAGGAATTCTTTTAGAAGAATTATCTGAATTACAAGATCAACTACCTGGATTTGATGGAAATAAGGCAATGGAATTGATAGAAGAAGATTTAGGATCCAAAATAGATGACTTTTTTTTAGAAATTGATAAAGAACCAATTTCTGCTGCTTCTTTAGGACAAGTACATAAAGCCAAGCTTAAAAATGAAGAGATTGTTGCGGTTAAAGTCCAACGACCTGGTTTAAGAGAACAAATAACTTTAGATCTTTACATAGTTAGAAATATTGCTTATTGGTTAAAAAATAATATTGGATTGATAAGAAGCGATCTCGTCGCATTAATTGATGAATTAGGTAAAAGAGTTTTTGAAGAAATGGATTATTTAAACGAAGCTGAAAACGCAGAGAAATTTAGAAATATGCATAGCCATAACAAAATGATTGCTGTTCCAAAAATCTATAAAGAAATAACCTCAAGAAGAGTTTTGACAATGGAATGGATCGATGGTGCAAAATTAACTAATTTAGAAGATGTAAAAAAATTAGGTATTGATCCCGACAAAATGATTGAAATAGGAGTTCAATGTAGTTTAGAACAACTTTTAGAGCATGGTTTTTTTCACGCTGACCCACATCCAGGTAATCTACTAGCTTTGAAAGATGGCAGGTTATGTTATCTAGATTTTGGGATGATGAGCGAAGTTTCTAGGGAGTCCAGATCTGGTTTAATACAAGCAGTAGTTCATTTGGTAAATAAAAACTTTGATAAATTGTCTAAAGATTTTGTAAAATTAGGCTTCTTGTCAGAAGAAGTAAATCTAGAACCCATTGTTCCAGCATTTCAAGATGTTTTTATAAATGCCGTTGAACAAGGAGTATCAAAAATGGATTTCAAGAGCGTTACAGATGATATGTCTGGCGTTATGTATAAATTTCCTTTCAAATTACCTCCATATTATGCGCTCATAATAAGATCACTACTGACTTTAGAAGGAATTGCCTTAAGCGTAGATCCAAACTTTAAAATATTAGGTGCTGCATACCCATATTTTGCCAAAAGATTAATGGAAGATCCTGACCCACAACTTAGAGAAAGCTTAAAAGAAATGCTTTTTGTTAATAAGAAATTTAAGTGGGACCGTTTAGAAGATCTGCTTTCTAACGCTGCTAAGCAGACAAACCTTGATTTAGAAAAACTATTAGATGAGGTAATAAATCTTCTCTTTTCTCCAAAAGGAGGGTTTCTTAGAAATGAAATAGTTGAAAATCTAACAAATCAAATAGATGTAATTAGTTTAAAAATTTTAAAAAATTTAAATAATTACCTTCCAAACTCAATCAAATTAAATACAACTAGTGAAAACAACAGCTTAGGAGACCTAGTATTATACGTAGAACCCTTAAGAAACTTTTTAGAAATTTTAGAAAAAGTACCTGGGTATTCAATCGATATTTTCCTCAAAAGAGTTCCTAGGCTTATAAATGAACCTTATACAAAAGAAATGGGTATAAAAATTGCTAAAAAAATAACAGAAAAAGGAATGGTAAGACTGGTAAAAATTGCTGCTGGTGCAAATATTTAAAATGAAATTAAGTAAATTTTTATTTGCAAAGATATTTTTTATTTTATTAAGTTCTCAACTAATTTTTAAGGTTTCAAAGGCTAATAGCGCTGAAGAAATAAAAATTATCTATCATATATTTTCTAGAACAATTAAAGTTGACTCATTAAAAACATTTGCTGAAGAAGGTAAATCAACAAAAAAATTAAAAAGAATTTTGAATGCAACCGGATCACCTGATAGTGAAATTAGATCTGTATTAAACAAAGATTTTGAAATTCCTATTACTATTGCAAGTAAATTAGTAAATTCAGAAATAGGGAATGTTTTTCTAACTAGACTTTCATCTATTATTCATCCACCCAGAGCGGATGATGAAATAACAGGTACACTAGCTCTTAGAGCAAGTTTAATTCAGGGTTTATACAAAGGAGATGGAAAAATAAATCTAATTAAGTTTTTTGAATCTTACCCAACTAAAACTATTGTTTTAGATGTGAACGCTTTGAGCAAAGTAATGAATAAAGTAGAATCAATTTCAGAACTATTAGACTTTTTTACAAATTCTCCTCTAGAAAAAATCAAAACAAATTAAAGAACTATGGTGTTATTTAATACAATCAAAAATAAATTACGTCTAAATTACAGTAAAAAAAAGTGGCCAGGTTTAATCCACGCTTATAAACAATATCTCCCAGTTACCAAAAAAACTCCTATTATCTCTCTAAATGAAGGAAATACTCCTTTAATTCTTAGTGACATAATAAGTAAATTAATTGGAAATGGAACAAAGGTTTATCTTAAATATGATGGGTTAAATCCCACAGGTTCTTTTAAAGATCGCGGAATGACCATGGCTATTAGCAAAGCAAAAGAAGAGGGCCGTGAGGCAGTAATTTGCGCTAGTACTGGGAATACTTCTGCTGCTGCTGCTGCATATGCTGCTAGGGGAGGATTAAAACCTTACGTTTTAATCCCAGAAGGATATGTTGCTCAGGGAAAGCTGGCACAGGCATTAATGTATGGAGCTGAAATAATATCAATCAATGGAAATTTTGATAAAGCTCTAGAAATCGTAAGAGATTTATCATCAGAAAATCCAATAGAGCTTGTTAATTCTGTTAATCCATATCGAATACAAGGCCAAAAAACAGCAGCCTTTGAGATAATTGATGACTTAGGTATTGCACCTGATTGGCTTTGCATTCCTATGGGAAATGCAGGAAACATAACTGCTTATTGGCTAGGTTTTAAAGAATATTCAAAAATAAAAAAGAATTTAACATTACCAATCATGATGGGTTTTCAGTCTGAAGGATCTGCCCCACTAGTAAAAAATATAATAGTTAAAGATCCAGAAACGGTTGCAACAGCTATAAGAATAGGTAATCCTGTTAACAGAGAAAAAGCAAAAAAAGTAAAGAAAGAAAGTAAAGGAGACTTTCAGTCCGTTACAGATGAAGAAATAATTAGTGCTTATAAGATTCTTGCTAAAGAGGGAGTTTTTTGTGAACCTGCTAGTGCAGCATCAGTTGCTGGACTAATTAAAAATAAAAATAGAATTCAAAAAGAATCAACTATTGTTTGTGTTCTTACTGGAAATGGCTTAAAAGACCCTGATTGCGCAATTAAAAACAATGATGCTGTTTTTAGAAAAAATATTGAACCTTCTTTAAAAAATATAAGTAAAATCTTGGGATATTGACATCCAAAAAAATTAGTGTCTGTGGAAATCCTTTAAAAACAATTTTTTTTTGTTTAAAAATATCTTAAAAATAATTTTATTTGTTGAATAATTTTTATAAATTTTAGAAAAATGGAAATTACTTAACAACTTAAACATTTTTTCCACTAGTCTATTTTTTTTAAAACTAAGTGAGAAAGGATTTAAATTATGATTTCCACAGATTCCACAATTACTACTACTACTATATATATTTTTTTAATTTCTTTTTTTAATAGAAAGAAGACAATAAATTAGTTTATTGAATTTAATTTACGAAAAAAGTATATTAAATATATAAAAATTCCAAGTATCTATGGAGATTATTTGTAATCAAAATGAATTTAATAATGCTATACAACTTGTAAGCAAAGCAGTTGCTTCAAGACCAACTCATCCAATTCTCGCAAATATACTCTTAACAGCTGATCAAGGAACAAATAAGATTAGTTTGACAGGATTTGATCTTAATTTAGGAATACAAACTTCTTTTGATGGAACTGTGAATAATAGTGGAGCTATTACGATACCTTCAAAACTTTTATCTGAAATAGTAAATAAATTACCTAATGAAACTCCTGTTTCATTAAAAGTAGTTGAGAGTTCAGACAATATTTTGATTAAAAGTGATAGAGGTTCTTTTAACATCAAAGGTATACCATCAGATGATTATCCAAATCTACCATTCGTAGAAAGTGGTACTTCTTTAAATATTGATCCTAGTTCTTTTTTAAAAGCTTTAAAATCAACTATTTTTGCTAGTAGTAATGATGATTCAAAACAATTACTCACTGGTGTCAATTTTACCTTTAAACAAAATTATTTAGAGTCTGCTTCTACAGATGGTCACAGATTAGCGGTTGCGTTAATTGGTAACGATGAACAAATAGAACAAAAAAATAACTTACTTTCAAATGAAGGTGATTTATCGGTAACTATTCCAACAAGATCATTAAGAGAAATTGAAAAACTAGTATCTTTGAGAAGTGCAGAAAACTCAATAAAGCTCTTCTATGACAAAGGTCAGGTGGTTTTTATTTCTTCTGATCAAATCATTACAACAAGGACTCTTGAAGGAAAATATCCGAATTATTCACAATTAATTCCTGATGATTTTTCTAAAATTTTTAACTTTAATACTAAAGATTTAATTGATGCTTTAGAGAGAATTGCTGTTTTAGCTGATCAGCAGAGTAGTGTTGTTAAGATAAAATTGGACAATAATGATTTAGCTTCAATAAGCGCAGATGCCCAAGATATTGGAAATGCAAATGAATCAATACCTGTTTCCTATACTGGAGAAAATTTTGATATCGCATTTAATGTAAGATATCTTTTAGAAGGTTTAAGAGTTATTGCTTCAGAGAATGTAATTTTAAAGTGTAATCTTTCTACTACTCCAGCTGTTTTAGTTCCAGAAGATAATCTTAATTCTTTTACTTACCTAGTCATGCCTGTTCAGGTTCGTGCATAACTTGAAATTACCTAAAGAAATATTATTAAGTCAATTATTAAATTACAATGTCAAAGGCAATATGGCCCTTAATTATGGAACGGGTGAAAATGTTTGGATGCATCCCCCAGTTCATCGAATTTTAGGCTGGTACTCTCGTCCTTCAAATTTTGATTTAAAACGAAATGTTTGGCGACTAAATCAAATTAGTCAAATAATAGATAATGAAATTTATGTTAAAGGTGATCCGGCAATTTCTGATTTGGCAACTTTAAATAGGTTTCCAACTTTAATAGAAGCTAATCTGATAAATATAAATGGCTCAAAAATAGGAGTTATTGCAGATTTTTTATTTGAAATGAAAACGGGCAAAATTAAGTATTATTTAGTTTCGCGCTCAAATCCGAATATTCCAGGTTCTAGTAGATGGAGATTAAATATTGAAAATATTAATGATCAACAACCTGGCTTAGTATTTTGTGAAAGTAATTCTTTAGAAGGTTTAGATTTAATTAAATCAAGTATTAAAAATGAATTTTTGCAAAAAGGAAAAAAAATTATTGATAAATTTGATGATATGAAAAATATAGCCTCTAATAGATTAGAGAATTGGCTTGAAGAAGATGAAGATATAAATGAAAACTTAGGTTATAAACAAAATACTTTTTATAATAATGAAAGAAAAACAAAATCTTTTAGTGATAAAAAAGAAGATGATCCATGGATTTAAAGAATGATAAATCAAGAAAATACTGATCAATATGATCTCAATGAATCACTAAAAGTTGAGAATTTAACAATTAATGATTATGAAGAAATTTGCAAAAGATTAAATAGAAAACCTAACAGAACCGAATTAGGTATGTTTGGTGTTATGTGGTCTGAACATTGTTGTTACAGAAATTCAAAACCTTTACTATCTAAGTTTCCTACTAAAGGGAAAAATATTTTGGTTGGTCCTGGAGAAAATGCGGGTGTTATTGATGTTGGAAATAATCAAAAACTTGTTTTTAAAATAGAAAGTCATAATCATCCTTCTGCAATTGAACCTTTTCAAGGTGCGGCAACAGGTGTAGGAGGAATATTAAGAGATATTTTTACAATGGGTGCCAGGCCAATTGCTGTATTGAATTCATTGAGATTTGGCAATCTTGATAAATCATCAAATGTCGATCTACTTCGAGGTGTTGTATCAGGTATTTCACATTATGGAAATTGTGTAGGTGTGCCTACTATTGGTGGTGAAATTGACTTTGATGAAAGTTATTCCGGTAACCCACTTGTAAATGTAATGGCTTTAGGACTTCTAGAGACTAATGAAATTGTTTGTTCTGGAGCTAGAAATGTAGGGTCGCCAGTATTGTATGTTGGTAACACTACTGGCAAAGATGGAGTTGGTGGTGCTAGTTTCGCAAGTTCAGAATTAACCACTTCTTCTTTGGATGATAGACCTGCTGTTCAAGTAGGTGATCCATTTATTGAGAAAAGTCTTATAGAAGCTTGTTTGGACGCTTTTAAGACTGGAGATGTAATTGCAGCCCAAGATATGGGTGCAGCAGGTTTAACGTGCAGCACTGCTGAAATGGCTTCAAATGGAAATTTAGGTATATCTATTAATTTAGATTTAGTTCCTTCAAGAGAAGAAAATATGTCCTCTTACCAATATTTATTATCTGAATCTCAAGAGAGGATGTTATTCGTAGTCAAGGAAGAAAAAATTAATAATCTTGTTGAAAAATTTAATAAATGGGGATTATTTGCAAATGTAATTGGTGAAGTAATAGAGACTAATGAAGTAATTATTTCTCATAAAGGTAAAATTGTTGCTCAAATTCCTACGTCTGCTTTATCTGACGATACTCCTGTGAATGTTCATAATGAGATTAATAATCCGCCTGATGATTTGTTAAAGAAATGGGATTGGAGAGAAAGTAATTTACCAGAAATTAATGATCAAAAAATAATCTCACTGAAGGAAAATATGAGTTTTTCTTATTCACAAATTATTTTAAAACTTCTTTCTAACCCCTCAATAGCTTCTAAAAGATGGATTTATAAACAATATGACTCTCAAGTTCAGGCAAATACAGTTTTCAAACCTGGTGTGTCAGATGCTGCTGTAATAAGACTAAGAGAACAAAATGAAAAAAACAATAGTAAAGTATTTTCTGGCGTTGCTGCTTCAGTTGACTGTAATAGTAGATGGGTCTCTCTTGATCCTTTTAGAGGGGCTATCGCTGCAGTTGCCGAATCTTCAAGAAATGTTAGTTGTGTTGGGGCTGAGCCATTAGCAATTACAAATAACTTGAATTTTTCTTCTCCAGAAACTGATATAGGTTATTGGCAACTTGCATCTTCATGCAAAGGAATTTCTGAAGCATGTAAAGCTTTAGAAACCCCTGTGACAGGAGGAAATGTTTCTTTATACAATGAATCGAAAAATAAAAATAATGAAATTACTCCTATTAATCCCACTCCAGTTATTGGAATGGTTGGGAAGTTGGATAATGTTGAAAAAGCCATAAGCAGTGAATGGAAAAATATTGATGATCAAATTTGGTTAATTGGCTCATATAAATCAGAAACAACAATTGCAGCAAGTTCCTATTTGGAGTATTTTCATGGACAAATTACAGGTCGGCCTCCAAAAATAGATTTGTTAGATGAAAAGTTTTGTCAGACTTTTTTAAGAAATGCAATCTTAAAAAGTTTTGTACTTTCTTCTCATGATATTAGCGATGGGGGCTTAGCTATAGCTTTAGCAGAATGTTGTATTTTATCAGGAAAAGGCGCAACGATAGAACTAACCAAAGGTCTTAATAGAGAAGATAATTTATTGTTTGCAGAAGGAGGTTCTAGAATTATTTTTTCAATAGACAAAATGAAAGAAGAAGAATGGCTTAATTATTTAAAAAAAATTCAAATAAATTTTCAATCAAGTATTTATATCCAAAAAATAGGATATGTTTCTAGTGAGACTCTTGAGATAAAAATTCAAGATAAAAATATTTGCAATATTAGACTTGAGGAATTAACCGAAAAATTTAATAATAGTATTTCGGGATATTTTAAAATATGAAAAACATTTCCCAACTATCAAAAATACTAAGAAATTAAGTTATGTGCGGAATAGTTGGAATTGTTTCTTCAGATGATGTAAATCAACAAATTTATGATAGCCTTTTGCTTCTTCAGCATAGAGGTCAAGATTCCACAGGTATAGCTACAATGGAAAATACTATTTTCCATATACATAAGGCTAAAGGTCAGGTTAATACTGCTTATAGAACCAGAGATATGAGGAATTTAATAGGTAAAGTTGGATTAGGTCATGTTAGGTATGCAACTAAGGGATCAGCAGAAAGTGTTGAGGAAGCTCAGCCTTTTTATGTTAATGCTCCTTATGGTATTGTTTTGATCCATAATGGCAACTTGACAAATACTAGAGATTTAGAAAAACAATTATTTAGCATTGATAAGCGGCATACAAATTCTTCAAGTGATACCGAAATGCTATTAAATGTATTTGCGACAGAATTGCAAGAACAAATTCATAATCAAGAATTAGAACTTGATATTATTTTTGATGCTGTCAAATCTTTACATAAAAGAATTCAGGGATCATATGCTTCAATTGCCTTAATTTCAGGGCATGGTTTATTAGCATTCAGAGATCCTTTTGGTATTAGACCTTTAGTCATAGGAAAAAGAATTTCATCAACAACAAAAAAAGAAGAGTGGATGGTTGCGAGCGAATCTTTAGTGCTTGAGAATAACGATTATCAAGTTGTGAGGGATGTAGATCCTGGGGAAGCTATTTTTATAAATCTAAATGGCGAGTTTTTTGCAAAGCAATGTTCTGAAAATCCAATTTTATGTCCTTGTGCTTTTGAATATGTTTATTTAGCCAGACCAGATTCTATTATGAACGGAATTTCCGTGTATAAAGCTCGTTTAAAAATGGGAGATTATCTGTCTGAAACAATAAAAGAAACAATTGATTCTGGAGATGTCGACGTTGTAATGCCTATTCCTGATTCTTCTCGACCTGCGGCTATGCAAGTTGCAAGACAATTAGGTATAGAGTATAGAGAAGGTTTTTTTAAAAATAGATATGTTGGAAGAACGTTCATAATGCCTGGTCAGCAAAAAAGAAAAAAATCTGTTAGACAAAAATTGAATGCTATGAGTGCTGAGTTTAAAAATAAAAATGTATTAATTGTTGATGACTCGATAGTAAGAGGTACTACTTCAAAAGAAATTGTCCAGATGGCTAAAGATGCAGGAGCAAATAAAGTTTTTTTTACATCAGCAGCTCCT
>Ga0310343_10000401_pt1 | contig 20526 bp, 17 predicted proteins | sample HC15DNA2025_MG_FD_203519 | JGI IMG/M metagenome (GOLD analysis project Ga0310343, IMG submission 203519) | Marine microbial communities from station ALOHA, North Pacific Subtropical Gyre - HC15-DNA-20-25_MG | ecosystem: Environmental > Aquatic > Marine > Oceanic | place: Pacific Ocean: North... | reverse complement strand
GTTAAAAGAGGTAGATTGCCTTTAGAATCTTCAACTGTTTCGTATGCAACAGCAATTGCATTTGTCTCAATAAATTTTTCCAATAAATGCTTATCAGCTGCAAAATGAAAAAATGTAAATATAATTTGAGAGTCACGGATAAGTTCAAGCTCAACATCGAGCGGCTCTTTAACCTTAATAATTACATCAGATTTTTCATAAACACTATTAATATCAGGAAGAATTTGTGCGCCTTCTTTTTCATATTCAGAATCGGAAATACCACTTTCAAGACCAGCATTTTTTTGAACAACTATATTATGACCAAGAGCTACTATTTGACGAACTGAGTGGGGTAAAAGAGATACTCTTTTTTCATTCGCCTTTATCTCTTTTGGTACCCCAATGATCATAATTAATCTTTAAATTCAGGCTTAGGCTTTAAGGCTTTAATGCTAAAGCTGATTTTTTTAGTAGCACTGTCGATCTTAATCAACTTAACATCAACCGTTTGCCCCTCTTTTAGTGCGTCAAACATATTTTCAGTCCTCTTCCAGTCAACCTCTGATATATGAACTAGTCCCTCTACTGATGGAGCTATTTTCACAAAAGCACCAAAATCAAGAATCTTAACTACTTCACCAGTATAGCTTTCTCCAACTTTAGGAACCAAAGAGTAAGATTTAACATAATCAAGAGCTTCCTCAAGTAGCTCTTGATTGTTTCCTAGCACTGTACAGCTACCATCATCATCAATATTAATCTCGCAATCGTACAATTCCATTGCTTTTTTAATATTCTTTCCACCAGGACCAATGAACTCACCTATCTTATCGACAGGTAATTTTGCTTGATAGATTTTAGGTGCATGAGCTGAGAGTTTTTCTCTTGGCTCAGATATAGCCTTGCTCATTTCTCCCAATATATGCAGTCTTGCCTTTCTTGCTGCTTCAAGTGCTTCACTAAGTAATTCGTAAGACAATCCATCTATTTTAAGATCCATTTGAATAGCCGTAATTCCATCAGCAGAACCGGCTACCTTAAAATCCATATCACCAATATGGTCCTCTGTTCCAAGAATATCTGTAATTATAGCTGAATTACCATCATCATCAACCATTAAGCCCATTGCAACACCTGCTATCGGAGCCTTTATTGGCACACCTGCGTCCATTAAAGCTAATGATCCACCACAAACAGAAGCCATAGATGATGAGCCATTTGACTCTAGTATTTCCGAAACAACTCTAGTAGTGTATGGAAATTCTTCAAAGTCAGGCAATGCATATCTCAACGCTCGCTCAGCAAGGTTACCGTGACCTACTTCTCTGCGAGATAGACTAAACTTCATTCTTGCCTCTCCAACACAAAATGATGGAAAGTTATAATGAAGCATATTGTTCTTGTATTCTTTACCAAGTATTGAATCGAGCATCTGTTCATCAGATTTTCCACCTAATGTAGTGACAACCAATGCTTGAGTTTCTCCTCGAGTAAATACTGACGAACCATGAGTTCTTGGCAAGACAGAAAGCTCGATATTAATATCTCTTACTTTATCAAGTGATCTACCATCTGCTCTATTCCCTTTCATTGTCTCTTCACGCAAATGCGAATTTATCTTATCATTAACATAAGATTTAATTGCAGAAGAACTATCTGGAAAAGATTCTTCAAGTTCAGTACAAACTTTTTCAAGATAAATCCTAATATCTTCATACCTACTGTCTTTGTCTTTTGCTGAATTAAGATTCTTGTAATCATCATTAATTAAATTATCAATCGCATCAATTAGCTCCTGATCAGAAACGGGTTGAACTACTTCACGTTTTGAGATACCAACAGATTCTGCTAATTTATTTTGCATAGAAATCAACTGCTTTATAACTTTATGAGCCTCTTCAATACACTCAACAAGCTCTGACTCAGTTACAAAATCACATCCACCTTCAACCATCACGATAGAGTCTGAGGTTCCAGATACTACGACGTCAAATTTAGAATTAAGCATTTCTTCAGATGTTGGATTAACAACTAGCTCACCATCAACTTTCCCCATTCTAACTGAGGCAACAGGACCATCCCAAGGAATGTCAGAAATATGAAGAGCGGCAGATGCACCAATAGTTCCTAAAATATCAGGTTCATTTTGTCCGTCATATGATAATACATTTATAACAATACCTGTCTCGTTATTAAAACCTTTAGGGAAAAGCGGTCTCAAAGGCCTGTCTGTTAGTCTAGCAGCTAATATTTCTCTTTCTGAGGGCCTAGCCTCTCTTTTAAAAAAACCTCCAGGTATTTTCCCCGAGGCATAAAATTTTTCTCTATATTCAACAGACATTGGGAAAAACCCTCTGTCATCCTCATGGCCTTTTGAAGATGTTGCGGTTACCAATGCAATAGTTTCGCCATAAGTTATCAAAACAGATCCGCTAGCTTGTTTTGCAAGAAGACCTGTTTCAATAGTTAGTTCTCTTCCGCCAATTTCTATACTTTCTTTTATTTTTTTCATTATTTTCTTATACCCAATTCCTTTATTGTAGATTCATATTTATCTACATTTTTTCTTTTCAAATACGTTAATAATTTTTTCCTAGTAGATACTAAATTAACCAAGCCTCGTCTAGCACTATGATCTTTTCGATTTGACTTGAGATGCTCTGTTATATACTTTATTCTATCTGTTAAAATACTAATTTGAGATACCGGATCACCGGTATTCTTTGAATCTGCACCAATTTTTTTCAAGCTATTAGCACGATCAAACTTTATAGTCATTACTTATTTCCTCCATTTTTTCATTTCTCTTCGTTTTAAGAATCTTTATTTTAAACATTATTATATGAATATTCTAAACATTTATTCTTATCCTTAATTAATTGCTTTTTTAAACAATTAATATCCTTAAATTTTTTTTCCATTCTTATAAATTCTATGAAATGGATTTTTAAAGTTTCACTATATATATTTTGATTAAAGTTAAAAATATGGACCTCACAAGTTTTTTTTGACTTAAGGCTAATAGTTGGATTAACTCCAATGTTACACATTCCATAATGACATTCGTTTTCATGATTGTATATTTTTACAAAATACACTCCATCACTAGGCAGTATTTTTAAATGACTAAGTGCGATATTGGCTGTGGGAAAGCCAATAGTTTTCCCAATACCCCTACCCTTTGAAACTTTTCCATTAATCTCAAATGGCTGTCCAAGAATTTTGGACACGGAATTTACATCCCTATTATTTAAAAGTAATCTTATCTTTGAACTTGATAGCTTTTCGTCGTTTAGAAACTTTTCATTAATTTTTAACAATTCGTACCCATACTTTGATTTATTATTTTCTAAAAATTTAAAATCTCCTTCCCTATTAAATCCAAATCGATGATCATAACCAACAATAATAAGTACAGGTTTTAGTTTCTTAATTATTATGTTTTTTAAAAAATCTTCAGCGCTCATATTTTTAATTTTATCGTTAAATTCTAATAACACAAATTTATCTATCTTCTGATATGCTACTTTATCAATTTTTTCAGAATCTAAATCAATGTGTCCTTGAAATTTTTCTGGATTAATCATCATAGCAGGTGATGGATAAAAAGAAAGTACAACTGAGCTAGCAAAAAGACTTTTAGCATTTCTTTTAACAGATTTTAGAATCTCTTGGTGACCTAAATGCACTCCATCAAAATTGCCTATAGTAACAACAGATTTACTTTCAACAATATTATCAGTTATGTCTCTAAAAACTTCCATCTAATATTTCTTTATATAAATAACTATTATCAAAATTATATTTTCCAATATATTCACGTTTTAAAGAATGGAGATATCCACAAGTACCAAGAGCGTTTGCAATATCTCTCGCTAATGCCCTTATGTAAGTTCCACTTTTACATACAACTTCAATAATTAAAAAATTGTTTTCATTTTTTTTTAAAGTTAATGAATCTATAAATACCTCTCTAGGTTTTAAGTTTAAAAAAATGTCATTTCTAGCCAGAGAATATAATCTAACATTGTTTATCCTAATAGCTGAAAAAGCTGGCGGTCTTTGCATTACTTTTCCAGTAAACTGTCTTAAAACCATATTAATACCATCTATTGTAAGACTTGGGATATCTTTTCTGAAAATAATTTCCCCATCAGAATCAAGCGTATCAGTAACACACCCTAAATTTATTTTTGCAGTATATTTTTTTAATTCAAGTTGCAAGACAGATATTTCTTTTGTTTTAGCACCAGTGCATACAAGAAGTACTCCCTCAGCAAATGGATCCAGTGTACCTGCATGCCCTGCCTTAACATTATATTTTTTTCTGATGGCATATATAATATCGTTAGAAAGTATACCTGAAGGTTTCCAAACAGAAAAGATTTTATTATTAATATCCCTAAGCACTATTCTCCAATTGGCCTATTAAAAACTTGATCTTCAAAAAATTTAATATTTGGAATTCTTTTGAGCCTAATTTCTTTTCCAATGAGAAACTTATAAATATTAGATTTTTTATTTAATTGCTTAATAATAATATCAGATGATTCTTTACTATTAATAAAAGTAAGAAAAACCTTAGCGTGTCTAAGATCTGGGGAGACGTCGACTCTGGTAATAGTTATCATTAGATTGGAAAGGCCATCAACATATAAGCCTTTTCTTAGAAATACATCGCTCAGAACAGATTTAATTTGTTCCGCAAGTCTGTCGCATCTTTTATATGGCTTAGCTGAATATATTTTTATAGAGTTCTTTTAATTTCTTTAATTTCATAGATTTCTATGATATCGCCATTTTCAAACTTAGAAAAGCCATCCACGCCAATTCCACACTCAAATGATTCTTGGACTTCAGAGACGTCATCTTTGAATCTTTTTAATGAAGTCAGATTTCCTTCATGGATTACATCATCATCTCTTTTTACTCTTAAAAATGCATTTTTAACAGCTTTTCCTTTTGAAATATAACATCCAGCAACAATACCTATCTTTGGAACCTTAAATGAGTCTCTAACTTCTGCTAAACCTAAAACATCTTCAACCTTATCTGGCTCAAGAAGACCTTCAAGAGCTAATTTAATTTCATTTATAGCCTCGTATATTATACTGTAAGAACGAATATCAACACCATTTTCCTTAGCTTTTGCTTTTATTTGCTTAGGAGTAGCCAAATTAAAAGTAATTATTATAGCGTTAGAGGCTTTAGCTAGAGATATATCGGTTTCATTCACAGTACCAACTGACCTATGGATAATTTTAACATTTACTTCATCTGTTGAAATACTCATAAGAGAGTCACTTAAAGCTTCAATAGAACCATCAACATCACCTTTTATAAGAATATTTAAATCTTTAACAGCTCCTTCACTTATTTCTTTTCCAATTTGTTCTAATGTTGTTTTCTTGAATCTTCTATGCTCAGCCTCTCTCTTATGCTGAGATCTTTGGGCAGCTATTCTTTTTGACTCTTTTTCATCATGATGCACAGAAAGTGTGTCACCGGCATTTGGAACAGATTGAAAACCTAGAACTTGAACAGGATCAGATGGACAAGCAGAGTTAACTGGTTTACCTGACTGATCTAGCAATGACCTAACTTTTGAAGACTGGCTACCACAGTTAAAAATATCACCCTTTTTTAATATCCCTTTTTGAACAAGAACAGTTGCAATTGGCCCCAAACCCTTATCAAGCTTAGATTCAACAACAACTCCTACAGCATTTCCTTCAAAGGGAGCTTTTAAATCAGAGACCTCAGCTTCTAAAAGTATTTTATCTAATAATTTATCTATTCCTTCTCCAGTTTTAGCTGATATAGGTTGATATTGATACTTTCCACCCCATTCTTCTACTAAAATATTTTTTTCAGATAATTGCTTTAATATTTTATCAACGTTTGCTGCAGGTAAATCAATTTTATTAATTGCGATTATAATTGGAACACTTGCTGCTTGAGCATGATCTATAGCTTCAATAGTTTGAGGCATAACATCGTCATCTGCTGCAACAACTAAAACTACAATATCAGTAATTTTCGACCCTCTTGATCTCATAGCTGTAAATGCAGCATGACCAGGAGTATCTAAAAAGGTAATATGCTTATTATCATGAAGAAAAACTTTGTAAGCGCCAATATGCTGTGTTATACCACCAGATTCTCCACTCACAACATTTTCTGTTCTAATATAATCAAGAAAGGAAGTCTTACCATGATCAACATGCCCCATTACAGTAACAACCGGAGCTCTTTCAGTAAATTCAGACTCTGGAACATTATTTTGATCAGAACTAAAAGATGAAACATCTTCAACAGAGGACTCTTTGATTTCAAAACCAAACTCATCAGCTATCATAATCATAGATTCAATATCAAGGCGCTGATTAATTGTTATAACCATTCCTAAATTCAGAGCTTTCATAATTGCGTCTTGAACTTTTACGTTCATTGAGCTAGCTAACTCTTCAAGAGTACTAAATTCAGGCATGACAAGAATATTTTCTAAGCTTTCATTTGTTGAAACATCTTCAATAGTTTTTTTTATCTTTTTACGTTTCTTCTTTTTCGTTGAAATATTTAAATTTTTACTAAATAGCTGATTACTATTTTGGTTTGGGTTTTTTTTGTTTTGAGATATTTTGTCTGCTATTTCTGCAATATTTATCTTTTTAAAACTTGTTTTCTTTTTTGGTGCAGAGGTTTTTGCAGATTCCTTTATTTGGCTTGCTTCGCTTGATTTTTTTTGTTTATTTGCAATTTTTCGATCTTCCTCAGAAGGCATTTCTATAATTTTCAATCCAATTCTCGGTTCGATTTTATTAGATTTTTTTTCTTCCTTAGACTTTTCTGCCTTATTTACTTCCGCAACCCTTGTTGTTTGAGCAGTATTACGCGCTTTTTCCTTTGCATATACCTCTTGTCTTTTTTTATCCTTTGAATATTTTGATATAATTTTACTGTATATACCAGAGCTAACCTCAGACATATGACCATAGCCACTCTCTCCAATTCCTTCTAAGAAATCTATAATATCAGAATGAGATATATTAAGTTCAATTGCTATTTGATATATTCTTTTAGGCTTGCTCATTTTCAGATATTTTTTCCTTAATTTTCTCTAAAGTTTTAGGACCAATTCCTTTTAACTCACTAATATCGTCCTTATTAGCAATCAAGTCTTCAATGGTATTAATATTATTTTCAGTTAGAATATCCTTTATCTTGGAAGATAAAAAATCTAAAGAATCATCTTCATTGTCAGCTTTATCATTTCCATCATACTGATCTTTACTCATAGCATCAACTGTATACCCCGTAATTTTAGATACTAGTTTTATATTTTGACCATTTCTTCCAATTGCAATTGCCAAATCCTCATCTTCAAAAACTGCTACAGCATAAGATCTGTCTTCATCTATGTATAAATCTAATGGGCGTGCTGGAGACAAAGCTCTACTAATTAAGATTTCCGGCTGCTCGCTCCAATTTATAATGTCTATTTTTTCACCATTTAACTCTCTTACAATTGACTGAATCCTCATTCCTTTCATACCAACACAAGCACCTACAGCATCTATTCGCTTATCAGATGAATAAACTATAATCTTACTTCTATCTCCAGGACATCTTGAAACTGTTTTTATCTCAATTATATCATCATCAATTTCAGGAACTTCAAGAGCGAATAGTTTTTCTAAAAACTGATTATCTGATCTTGATATTATAACTTCAGGACCTCTTGATGTAATATCAACTTTTTTTACTACTGCCCTTAGAGATTCACCTCTACGATATCTATCGTTTGGCATTTGCTCACTTTTGGGGAGTATCAATTCTTTATCTTCGCAAATTACAAAAATTCTATCTTTTTGTATTTGATGAACATTTCCAATTATAATATTTCCTATTTTATTAGAATACTCGTCGTAAATACTTTGTTTTTCAATATCTTTTAAACTCTGACTAAAAAATTGCTTTGCATTATTAATAAGTCTCCTTCCAAATTTTTGAGGATCTATAACATCAATATACATATCACCTAACTCAAGACCGCCTTCAACTTTTCTAGCATCTTCTATAGATATTTCGGTGACCAAATCAGTAACATTCTTGACTACCGTCTTATGTTGATATATTTCTATCTCACCTTTTTCCATATTTACAATAACATTAAAATTAGAGTAATCCTCACCGTATTTTCGTTTAATTATATTTACAAATAGGTTTTCTATTATAGAGCTTAAATTTGTTCTATCAATGTTTTTTGCTTTAGCTACAGTTTTAAATGCATCAATAATATCTTTATTAACCAACACAAACTCCTTTTATTCTTTTTTAATAACAAAAATGGGGGAAAGTATCCCCCATTTTCAATCGCACTAACTTAAAAAATTTGTTCTAAATAAAAAAAACTTTTATTTCACTATTATTTAGCAGAAGTACTTAATAGATGTGCAAGCTTAGAATTTAAAATATCAACATCCTTAGAAAGAGAAGTGTTTTGATGCTCACAATCTTTAGCATAATTAAGAAATTTATTTGATTCAGCAAATTTATTATCACTCATAAGAGCGATGGCAATTTTATAATTTACCATAGCATAAGATTCATTTTTGCCATCTATTAAAGTAAGCGCCTGCTTATACTTATCTATCCCAAGATCAAAATCTTTGTTATCTACCAATAAATCACCATAAAACCTTAGCAGTTCAAACTCTAGAAACTTTGACTCAATATTACTAAAATCAAATTCGTTCAATGATTTAAGCTTTTCAGCTGAAGATTTAGATGAAAAGTCTGATAGAAATGATAATATGTACTGATTCGAAGATTTATCATTCTTTATATCAGCAATAGCATTTTTTACTTCATCATTTTCACATATAGACCTTAGATCAGAATCCTGCTCAATATTATAACAGAAACTATAATCTGGCTCATTAGAATCCTCAAGGCTTGATAGAAAAAATACTAAGCATGAAACAACACCTATTGCAATAGCAACGGAAACAGATAAATTCTTTCTTAAATAAGAGAGAATATTAAGCATATTCTCTCTAACCGGATCGTGTCTTAAATCATCTTTTTTCATAAATTATTCACCTTACTTTATGTACCCTCGCCCCGAGTCGAACGGGGATCTATCGCTTAGGAGGCGACTGTTCTATCCTATTGAACTACAAGGGCTAATTTAAATAAAAATAGCTTACTAATTTATAAGCGTGGCTTACTTTATACAACATTAAAATTCACTTCTGAGTTCTCTATTCATTAATTCATCAATTGCTACTTTCGGGTCTTTATTATTATATATAATTTCATAAACATTGGCGCATATAGGCATTTCTATTTTGTATTTTTTGGCTAGTTCATAAAGTGATTTTGATGTAGATACCCCTTCCGCGTTCATGTTCATTTGCTCAATTGTCTTTTCAGCGGAAACTCCTTTTGCAATATTGATACCTACTTGCCTATTTCTACTGTGCCCACTAAAAGCAGTAGCCATCAGATCACCTAAGCCAGCCAGTCCATTAAGCGTATCTTCTTTAGCATTTAAGGCAAAACCAAGTTTTTTTATTTCATGCAAACCTCTGGATAAGAGAGCCGATGTTGTATTTTCTTTATAACCTAATCCTTCGACAATCCCTGATGCTATAGAAATTACATTTTTAACTGCACCACCTATTTGAACGCCAATTATATCAGAATTTAGATATACTCTAAAATGACTGTTTGAAAAAAGCTCTTGCATATCTAAGGATAAATTTTGATTATCAGATGATACAACGACACTAGTTGGATGTTTAACAATAACCTGCTCCGCATGACTTGGTCCAGATAATATTGCTATACTTTCTTTTTTAAAGCCACAGTCTAAAAGCAGATTTAAAGGGAAATTTAATGTTTCATTTTCAATACCTTTTGAAAGTATTAAAATAGGCATAGTCTCTTCAATTTTATACTTTTCAATAACTGATTTTATATTTTGAACAGGTACAGCAATTACACATAAATCAGAATCTATCTTGTTCGAATATGAATAAACAATAGAATCAGGTATTATAAAATTTTTAATATTGGGGTGTTTATTTTCTTCTTGAATTTTCCTAAGTGAGTTATTGTTGTAGTGAAAGATTTCAATTTTAGCATAAGAAGATAGATGAGAGGCTATTGCTATACCCCATGTACCAGCACCAATTATAGAAATTTTTTTATACAAGTTCCCCAATTATAGAAAAAGTTTCATTTCTTTCTTTTAAATGTTCAGTAAAAGTATCTACTTCAGTTTTATTAACAATAAGTATCATCCCGATACCTAGATTAAAGCTTCTTCTCATATCTTCAACAGGTACATCGCCTTTATTTTTTATTAGATCAAATATAAAAGGTGTATCCCAGCTATTCCAATCAATATTGATAGAAAGTTCTTTGCTTAAAACTCTAGAAGTATTTTCTAAAATACCTCCACCAGTGATATGTGAAATAGAATGGAGGTTTTTATTTGATATCAATGGGTAGACACTGTTCAAATATGATTTGTGGACAGAAAGAAGAGTTTCTCCAATTGTACCTCCTAATTCATCAATATATTGATCTACTGAAAAGTTTTCCAGCAAAACTTTTCGTGCAAGAGAATAACCATTCGTATGCAATCCTGACGAATGGATACCAATTAGAACATCTCCCTTATTACAAGATCTTTTGGACATTAAATCACTCTCTTCTGCAACACCAACTATCGTACCAGATAAGTCATATTCATTCTCGCCATAAAAACCAGGCATTTCAGCAGTTTCACCAGCGATTAAAACACATGAATTCTCAATACAAGCTTTAGACATTCCTGAAATAACATCAGAGAAAGTTTCTGATTTTAATTTATCAGTTGCAAAGTAATCTAAAAAAAATAGAGGCTTTGCACCTAGAACGAGTATATCATTAACACAATGATTAACGATACATTGACCTATAGTAGTATGTGTATCAGTTAAAAATGCTATCTTAAGTTTCGTGCCTACGCCATCTGTGCTAGAGACTAAGATTGGAGAATCGTAATCATTTTTTGGAAAGCGATAACAGCCACCAAACGCACCAAGATTTGACAAGGTATTGCTATCAAAAGTTTTTTTAACAGTTTTTTTGATCTTCTCAATTGACTTATTAGCCAAATCTATATCAACGCCTGCTTCTTTATATGTAGTCATAGTTTATTATTTAGTTAATTATACATAGAGTCAATTACAGATTGGTAGTTTAACTCAACAACTTTTCGTACAACTTTTAGTGAAGGAGTAATCTCACCCTTTTCAATGGTCCACAAATTTGGTAAAAGCTTATATTTCTTTACAGTTTCAAATTTTGCAAAACCTGCCATAGAGTTTTTAATCTCACTATCAAATAGTTTAAGGACTTTTTCATGATCAATTATTGCTTCTGAACTTGAACAGGAAATACTATTTTCAGTTAAGAAGACCTTAATCGCATCAAAATTTGGAACAATTAAAGCAGAGACAAAATTACGTTTATCTCCAATTACAACTGCTTGCTCAACATAAATAGAATTGCAAATTGCGTTTTCAATTGGCGCAGGAGCAATGTTTTTTCCTCCTGATGTAACTATTAAACTCTTTTTTCTATCAGTAATTTTTAAAAATCCTTGCTCATCAATCTCTCCAATATCACCTGTATGAAACCAGCCGTCTGAATCTATAGCTTCTTTTGTTTTATCTTCTTTTCTATAATACCCTACCATCACACTTGGAGCTTTTGCAATTATTTCTCCATCATTAGCGATTTTAATCGTAACATTATTCAGCGGCTTACCTACCGTTCCAAATTTAAAAGCTGAGGCACTATTACAAGTTAGAACTGGACTTGTCTCCGTCAATCCATAACCTTCAACAATTAAAATACCTAAGGAATGAAAAAATTCAGCCAACTTTTCAGATAAAGGAGCGCCCCCAGAAACAAAATACTTTAAATTTCCTCCGAATCGATCTCTAACCTTACTATATATTAATTTATTTGCAATGCCATGTTTTATTTTTAACAAAAATGGAACTTTTTGACCGCTTCTTATAAGCAATGAAACTTTCTTTCCTATATTAAGGGCCCAAAAAAACAGCTTCTTCTTGATGGATGGTGCGCTTTTTAACCCGTTAATAATTTTTGCGTGAATTTTCTCATAGAGTCTTGGAACACTAATTACAACAGTTGGCTTTGCCTCTCCCATATTATCAGCGACTTTTTCAATACTTTCGGCATAATATGTTCTAGCGCCAATAGAAAAACCTGAAAAATGACCAGTCATTCTCTCAAAAACATGACTTAAAGGTAAAAAAGATAGAAAGGTTTCATCATTATTAAACTGTTGCATTTCAATAGTTGCCTTAATATTTGAAACAAGATTTTTATGTGTCAACATCACACCTTTAGGAGTACCTGTCGTGCCTGAGGTATAAATTAATGTTAACAAATCATCTTCCTTAATTGATTTGCATGCAATGTCGAAAGAGTTTTTATTTTTTTTGGAAAAGTCCATACCCATATCCAAAAAAGATGAGTATTTAACAATTTTTTCAGTTTCTTGATCAAATGATTCATTCATCATTACAACTAGGCTTAGAGATGGACATTTTGCCCATATTTCATTTATCTTTTCAAGCTGATCTTCATTTTCTAGGAAAAGTATTTTTAGCTCTGAATCATTGATTATATATTCAGTTTGCTCTGGTGTCAATGTTGGATAGATACTCACTGTTACGCAACCTGAGCAAATAATTCCATAATCAGCCATCGCCCATTTTGGAGAATTATTAGAGATTATACCAACTCTATCACCTTTAGATAGGCTCTGTCCAAGAATAGCATTTGATAGGTCTGTTACAGTGTATAATATTGTCTTGCCATTAATGGAAGACCAGTCATTTCCCTTTTTATAATAGAAAAGCTCTTTGTTTCCATGATTAGAGACAGTATTTAAGAACATTTCTGCAATAGTATTGTAATTCATAAGCTATTAATTTTATGATATATTTAGAAATATTCTAATATTTTTTTTAAACAGTAAACAAAAAAGGTCCAATGAAGGACCTTTTTGTTAAACATTGTAATTAAGGAGAAAAACAACAATGTTACCCTTAATTTAACAAAAAAAATAGCAACAAAATGTGACCTATTACATATTTTTACATTATTTAATAGATGTAGTTAGAGTAAAGTCAGCTATATGCTCTCCATCTTTTGAGTGAGCATTTACCAACAATTTAAAATTAACTCTATTATTAGTTTTTATATTTTCTAAAATAGATTGCTCAATTATTTTATAATCTGTACATGTAAAAATAATATCAGTATCTCCTCTCATTATAAAATTAGCGTTAAAGTCTTTAAATAATAGCCTGGCTTTGGATTTATTTTTTTTTAATAAATTCATTACAAGCAAACCCGCTGTAAAGTCAGCGCCAATTGAAAGAGCTCCAAAGTACATAGAATTAAAGTGATTTTTAGTTCGCCTAAATAAAGGAATTACGACTTCTGACCTACTGTATGACAGGTTGATTATTTTTGGTTTACAATACGAAATTAATGGGAGCTTAAAAAAACAATAAATTTTTAATAGAAGTTTACTCTTAAAACTTAATTTTCCATTAGCAGAAATCATATGTGGCGGCGCAGGGACTCGAACCCCGGACACCCGGATTATGATTCCGGTGCTCTAACCAACTGAGCTACGCCGCCTTATTATATCTTATTTTCTATAAAATCGTAAATTAATCTTACTGCAACACCTGTAGCACCAAACTTAGGATTATAGCCTGTAGGCTTTACACCCCATGCAGTACCAGCTATATCCAAATGACACCATGGAGTATTACCAACAAACTCCTTTAAGAATGCGCCTGCAGTTATTGTTCCTGCACCTCCAGAACCAATATTTTTGATATCTGCATATTTAGATTTAATATCATCTGAATAATCATCCCATAAAGGAAGCTCCCAAACTTTCTCACCAGTTACTGAGCTTGATTGTTTAATATCTGATAAAAGAGCCTTGTCATTACCCATTAAGCCAGTAGCTCTATGACCTAAGGCAACAATTACTGCACCAGTTAATGTAGCAAAATCAATCATACATTTCGGACTATAATTATCATTTACATAAGACAATACATCAGCAAGAACAAGTCTTCCCTCTGCATCAGTATTCAATACTTCTATTGTCTTGCCATTATGAGCAGTAACTATATCACCTGGCCTCTGCGCATCACTTCCAGGCATATTTTCTGTTGAGCCAATAGCAAAAATAATATTTATTTTAGGCTGAAGCATTGCAACTACTTTCATAATTCCCAAAACAGTAGCGCTTCCGCACATATCAAATTTCATTTCATCCATTTTTGCTGGTGGCTTTAGAGAAATACCTCCAGTATCAAAAGTTAACCCCTTTCCTATTAATCCGATTGGCTTTTCAGACTTGTCACCACCTTTATATTCTACAATGATAAGTTTAGCAGGTTCTTTAGCACCTCTAGCAACGCCAAAAAAACTACCTAAATTCATTTTTTCAAACTCCTTTACGTCAAAAATTTTTGCCTTCATATTTTCTGATTTAGCTAAATCAATAGCAAAATTTGAGAGATAAGTTGGGGTGCATAAATTAGCAGGCTCATTGCCTAAATCTCGTGCAACAGATACGCCCTCTGCAATAGCTACTGCGTTTGCAATTGATGTATTAGTCTTCTGTTCATCCATACCTTCTATCAATAACAATATCTGTTCAGTCTTTTTTACAGTATCATCATGGCTACTACCGTGACCTTCGAATCGATAAGAACCGAGAAGAGCACCCTCTAATAAAGATTGGCAATAATCATTTTTTTCTAAGATAAAAGTGTTTAAATGCAGACTTACTGAAGGCAAACCAAGAGAGTTTGCATAATTATAAATATTGGCCCCCGTAGACCTCATTTTATCATATGACATCTTTTCTTTATCTCCTAATCCCCACAATAAAATTCTTTTACTTTTTCCTGTGGTATAAACTAGAATTTTGTCATCAAGCTTTCCTTTAAATTTTTCAATATTAACAGCATTTATAGTAGCTTCCCTAACTTCTGAATTATAACATGTTAAATTAGGCTTTTCATTTAAAAAAACACCAATAACAATAGCATCAGAGTCTACATTTGTGTAGTCACTTATTGTAAGGTTATTCGTTTCTAATCTTGAAGATATCATATTTATTTCTCATTTATTTGTTGATAATTCTTAATTTAATCAATAATTGTTGCTCTGAAATTATTAAGTTAAATTTAATCATAAAAGTTTTTTAAAAATAAAATGGAAAAAAATCTATGTACAATCAAAGCATGCTAAAAGAGAATTCTTTCAAAAATAAGTCATTTATAGTAACAGGTGGCGGCAGTGGTCTTGGAAAAAGTATGACATCTTATCTTTTAAAATTGGGGGCGAATGTTATTATAGTTAGCAGGGATGAAGAAAAGTTAATGAAAGCAACTGACATTCTAAGTGAAAATTGCAACTCTAACAATCAAATAACTTACAAAGTATGCGATGTAAAGGATAGCGACATGATTAAAAATGTAATAGATAGCTCCTTTTCTGAGTTTAATCATATTGACGGTATAATAAACAATGCTGCTGGCAACTTCATATCTCCTACAGAGAACCTCTCTCCTAATGCTTTTTCTGCAATAATTGACATAGTTTTAAAAGGAACCTGCACTTTTTCACTTTTATATGGCAAAAAATGTATTAATGCTAATCTTAAAGGAAAAATTGTCAATATCATAACTACCTACGCATTCACTGGTTCTGCGTATGTGGTACCCTCCGCAGCTGCTAAGGGGGGTGTTCTTTCCTTAACCAGATCTTTAGCTGCCGAATGGTCTAAATACAAAATATATTCAAATGCCATTGCTCCAGGTCCCTTTCCAACGGAGGGTGCATGGTCAAGGCTCTTCCCTAAACCATTTTCAATGCTATTTGATATGGAGAAAAAACATCCTCTAAAACGATATGGACACCATCAAGAACTAGCTAATTTAAGTGCATATCTTTTGTCTGACTATTCTGATTATATAAACGGTGAAGTTATAACAATAGACGGCGCTGAATGGGTTCACAACGCAGGTCAGTTTAATAAACTTGATAAAGTTCCCAAAAAACTTTGGTCTGCTATAAAAAGAATAACAAAAAAATAAAATGATACCAATTGGGTTTATTGGACTATTTTTACTTTTTTTATTTTACAAAATTAAAATTCACGACAACCCCGTCAATGTGAAATATTTTCTTATGGGTCTATTTTTACCATCGATAGATTTTTTTCTTAATGTTTTTCTATCGTTAGATTATTCATTTGCTAGCTCACTTTTTACTATTCCTAAATCTATATATCTTTTTCACAGCATATTTATCATTTTACTTATTATACTTTTAAATAATATTTTAGCTATCATGTATAAACGGGGAAGCTCACAAAAAGATACTACATCAATTTTGTTTGGCTTTCTTTTTTACGTATTACTAGAAGTTTTGTTTACATCAAATAATGTTTATATTTTTTGGCCCATAATGGACTATGAATTAAAAATTCAAGGACTATCCCTTTTACCTATTGATATTAATACTTATAAAATTTTAATAATTTTAATAACAATTGAAATATTCAGCCACTTTCTAATTAGCAAACTTTTATGCAATATACTTTTAGAAGATAATCTAAAGTCTGAAAAATTCTTAATTGTATATCTTTGGAATAAAACTTTAAAAAAATTAAATATTTTATTTATAACTATGGGTTTTTTATTTATGGTAGGGTTTTTGTCAAATAAAAATATATTATTATTTATTTATATGTTATTTTACACGTTATCAACTGCAAGATATTTATCTGTTACATTGAAACTAAACTTAGGAAACCAAATTGCAAGAAGTCATTAACCAGTTTTTAGAATTTAGGTGGCTTGGTATAATCTTTAGCTCCACTCACATGCAAGTTAAGGTTGGCGCAACAATCTTTGCGCTAATACTTTTTCCTCTTATAAAACGGTTTGTAATATTCCCTCTTATAAACAATATAAAGGATACTAAAAAACGCTACTTATGGACAAAAAGAACATCTTATGTCATTTATTTTTTATTATTTATTGTAATAGGTAGTATATGGTTTGAAGGTTTCGAATCTATTGCAACATATTTGGGATTTGTCTCTGCTGCAATAGCATTTGCATTAAAAGATCCAATAGCAAATGTAGCGGGATGGATGTTTATAAGCACTCGCTCACCATTCAAAATAGGTGATAGAATAGAATTAGGAACAAATGCTGGCGATGTTATTGATATAAATGTTTTTAATTTTAGTATTATGGAAATGGGTAATTGGGTTGATGCCGATGATATGACTGGAAGGATAATACATATTCCCAATGCTAGAGTTTTTACAGAATCATTGGCAAATTATGGAAAAGGATTTCATTTTATATGGCATGAAATTCCTATACTTGTAACTTTTGAAAGTGATTGGAGAAAAGCAAAAAAAATACTTAATAAAATAATCAAAAACAAATCTAACAAGTTTAAAATTGACGCATCTAAAATGATAAAAGAAGCTTCTAAAAAATTTATGATCCATAAAACATCATTAGAACCTATAGTATACACAACTGTTGAAGAGTCTGGTGTTCAACTTACAATACGTTTTCTATGCGAACCTAGACAGAGAAGAGAGATTGAACAAGACATATGGCAAGAAGTTCTTGATGTCTTTGAAAAAGAGGCAAATATGGATTTTGCCTACCCTACTCAAAGAAGATTATAATTCAGGCTAATTTAAACAATGAAAATTTTAAGATATACAACTAAAGACACGCTTACGAAAAAATCATCTTTCGGTGTTGCTATTGATGATAATTCCTTTATTAGTTTTAATGATATTTTTGAGGATGATATTTCTAAAAAAATATCCATTACCGATATAATACTAGAGCCTTCTATAAGCACTAAGATTCGAGATGTTTTTAATTCTAAACAGATAAAAAACACTAAAACTTACAAAATAGCTGAGGTTGAGTTATTATGCCCACTAGACAAGATTTCTTCTCTTAGAGATGCGTATGCTTTTAGACAGCATGTTAAAACCTCAAGAGAAAATAGAGGTTTGAAGATGATAGATGAGTTCGATAGTTTTCCAGTCTATTATTATTCAAACCATAATGCAGTGAGTGGCCCAGGATTAATTGAAATTAATAATGCATTCATAGATAAATTAGACTACGAACTCGAAATAGTTATTATTATTGGGAAAAAGGGACGAGATATATCTCTTGATCAAGCAGACTCCTTCATATACGGATTTTCAATAATGAATGATTTTAGTTCTAGGCAAATACAAATGGATGAAATGAAATTAAATCTTGGTCCAGCTAAAGGAAAAGATTTTGCAACAACAATTGGTCCTTATATCGTTACAAAAGATGAATTAAATGATAGTATCATAAAAACGAAAAAAGGAAATCAATACGATATAGAGCTATCATGTACTGTTAATGGTATAAAATATTCTAATGATAATCTTAGAAATATGCATTGGACGTTTGCTGAAATCATATCTCAAATCTCAATAGGGACAACACTTTATCCTGGTGACGTAATAGGGTCAGGGACTTGTGGGACTGGATGTTTTTATGAAATTAATTCGTCAAAAAGTTTATCCAATCAAACATGGCTCAATAATGGAGATATAGTAACCATATCTACAAATAAAATTGGAAGTCTTTCTAATGAGATTAAAATAGTTTAATCTTTCATTTCCCTAACTATATTTCTACAAATATCAATTGGTATCTTCGTATCTCTTGATATTTCTATTTCTGTTTTTTTCTTAAGCTCAGATAGTGAGCCGTATTTACTAATAAGATTTTTAAATCTCTCTTTTCCAACTCCCCTTATTTTCGTCAATTTAGATTGGAATAAAGACTTGCTTCTTAATGATCTGTGAAATTTTATAGAATATCGATGCACCTCATCTCTTATTTCTCTTAACAACAAAAGAGCCGGAGATGTTTTACTTATTGATAGAGGATTATTAGAATCAGGTATGAATACCTCTTCAATTTTTTTGGCTAGTGCTATTACTGGTATGTGATCTAATTTTAGGCTAACAAGAGATTTCTTAGCAGAGCTTAATTGACCTTTACCTCCATCAATTAAAATCAAATCGGGAAATACTCCATTTTCATTTTTTATTCTCGAATATCTTCTAAAAATAACTTCAGAGATTGAAAGATAATCGTTATTTCCTTGTTTGTGATTGATTTTAAATTTTCTATATTCTTTCTTACACGGTTTCCCATCTATATACGAAACCATACCTCCTACCTGAAAGTTTCCTGAAATATGAGATATATCGAATGCCTCAATTCGTTTTGGGTATGTCTCAATATTTAAAGATTTTTTTAATGAGGTTATTTTTTTTGAAATATGATCAAATGAGTTACTTTTTTTAATTACAACTTCCTTAATATGTAAATCGCAATTTTTTCTACACATCTTAACAAGTTCTTTTTTTTCACCTCTTATTGGTTTAAATATTTTTACTTTTGTTTTTTTTAAATCCGAAAGCCATGTTTCTAATTCAGATTTTTCATTAATATCTACATCTACTAGAACCTCTTGAGGTAAATCGAATGTGCTAGAGTAATATTGCTGTAAAAATATTTTAGTAATTTCACTAATATCATCATCATTGTGTATTTTTATATTAAATTTATTACTTCCGATTAAATGTCCATTCCGAACTCTAATCATCATTGCCAAGGCAGTGCCTGATTTTGTAGATACGCAGATTATATCACGATCCTTAAAATCATGAGATATTTTCTTCTCATTCATAATAAAATTATTGATTATATTTAGCTGATCTCTAAACTTTGCAGCATCTTCATACATCATATTTTTGCTAGCTTGCTTCATTTCACTGTATATTTTATCTCTAACTTCATTACTTCTACCCTTCAAAAATAAAATAATCTTTTTAATGATAGATTGATAAATATCTTTAGATGGAGGAGATGTAATTTTTAACCTTCTATAATTTTCATTTGTTTCAGGGAAAACTCTATTAATCAATTTCATGACTTTTCTTAAGTATTTAGCATCTGAATAGGGGCCAAAATATATATGTTTATCTTTTTGTAAATTTTTACTCCTTATAATTTCTATTTTAGGATAATCATCATTACTTATTTTGATATATGGAAAGGTCTTATCGTCTTTCAAGTAAACATTATATCGAGGTTTATGCTGTTTTATCAAATTTGCTTCTGTTAATAAAGCTTCAGTTTCAGTTCTGACTATTAAGTAATCTATTTTAGATATATTTTTAACAAGCACTCTAGTTTTGGGATCTGTTTTTATAGACGAGCTAAAATATGATCGAACTCTCTTTCTAAGAGACTTTGCTTTTCCAATGTAAATTATTTGATTATTTGCATCCTTAAAAAAATAAATACCTGG
>Ga0310343_10000400_pt1 | contig 20532 bp, 23 predicted proteins | sample HC15DNA2025_MG_FD_203519 | JGI IMG/M metagenome (GOLD analysis project Ga0310343, IMG submission 203519) | Marine microbial communities from station ALOHA, North Pacific Subtropical Gyre - HC15-DNA-20-25_MG | ecosystem: Environmental > Aquatic > Marine > Oceanic | place: Pacific Ocean: North... | reverse complement strand
CGAAATATTGAAGTCAAATGTTATAAGTATCGCAAGACAGTTAAAGAATGATGAAAGAAAAGCTGTTAGATCTCAGGCACAAAAAATTTTAAAAGACACCTAAAAGACACCAAAATTTTCTAAAACTGTAGATACTGATCTTATTGACTAATCAATTATTATGAAATTATGAAATATAAAAAAGAGTTAAGTGTTTTACTTATTTTTTTAACTTTTGCTTGGCCAGTATTTGACATTCTTGACCCTAGTTACACTCCAACTCAAGTAATTTTAACTGTTATATTTGCTTATCTTGGAATGCGTTTAACTTACTTCGTTTATTCAAAAAATAAGTAGCAATTGTTCTTATTGGTTAGTTAATTATCTTTTATTGAAATAAAAAATACAGCCAAGGTTACAAGTCCAAGAATCGGTGATACTGCCCCAGGAGGTGCATCTTCTAAAATTAAAGATTTGTATAGCCCAACCCCTCCTCTTAAAATATTCTCCAAAGCAACAATAATCAACATAAGAGGTATGAGTTCTCTCATTTTTATAATTATGATTAACAAAAAACAGGATAAAACTAATTGAGAAAAACCCCACTGAGCAAATATTGCAATTATATTGGCGGCAGCTTCAGTTGAATAAGTACTAAGCGGTATGCCAGCTATAGATTCTGCTCCACCATCTTCATTAAATATATGCTCTAAGCTTCTAAAAAAATTAAAACCTACTAACAACCAAGCAAAATAGTAAACAAATCTATTATCAGGAATTTTATTTTCTATTGAATTAGGAATTACTTTTTTCATATAATTCGATATTTTATTGTGTTAAACAAATATAGAAATCCATCATAGGTTCTAATTTTCTTTCCTTCCTCATAAGTTCTGCCTTTGTAGCTTATGGGATGCTCAATTATTGAGTTGTTATGCTTTAGATATTTACTTAATAATTCAATTTCAATTGAAAAACCTTTTTCTTTTAAATCAAAATTTTTAAATACTTTTGTAGGTAATATCTTATAACAACTTGCTATATCAGTAATTTTTTTTTGAAAAACAATTGAAAAAAATAAAGATAGAAGTTTATTTGCATAGAAAGTTCTGGAATATCTGTTTTTTCTATCTTTGTCCCCAACAAACCTTGATCCTAAAATCAACGAATCAGGATTATGAAGAGTATGATTGAACATTTCACTAAGGTCAGAAGGGTCATACTCCAAATCTGCATCATGAACAGCAATATGTGATGTGGTCACTAAATGTTTTATAGATGATAGTGCTGCTCCTTTTCCTTGGTTTTTATCAAGTCTCATATAATTAATACTTTTATATTTGCTTACAAAATTTTTTGCTATTTTTGAAGAATCATCAGTAGAACAATCATCTACCAAATATATTTCATCCGCAATTTGAGTTTTAATTAATCTATTAACTGACGTTTCTAAAAATTGTTCTTCGTTGTAAAAAGGAACTATTACAGTTAAGGAATTCATCTAATAATACTAATATTTTAAAACATGAATAAGCTTTCATGAGTTATATTTTTGCTACTATTTATAAAACAGTTGTTAACCATGAATAATACAATTTTAAACAAATTTGAATCTCTAACATTTGGAATAGTTTCAATTTCAATTTTATATGTTCTTATTTACAATTTACTTCATTATGACCCAATTCAAGGATACGATGGTGATGCACATCATGCATATGTTCAAAACTTTTTAAATCTTTATACACCTGGAAGACTAAATCAACCTTCATCAAATTTGACATATGAATTTTTCAGCCCTCCCTTTCCATACTTATTTCCTGCATTTGTAAATGAAATTTGTAAAAGTTATTTTTCCTTTGAAAATATATACGAAACCTGTCAAAAAATTTACGGTTTTATAAATATAATCTTTCAAAGCTTTATGTATTTAGCACTTCTTTATATGTACATGAAAATTGTGAAGCTGTTTAAAGGAACCGATAAGAAAATTTATCTGTCTGTTTTACTTGTATTGGGTTTATTCACTGCAAACTATAGAACGATTGCGATGATAAGGGCTGAGACTTATATATTGCTTCTAAATTCATTCTTACTGTATAGATTTTTATTATTATTAAAAAAGTCTTTTGCATACAACAAATTAGATATATTTTATTTTGGATTCACCATTGGGCTCTTGGCTCTAAGCAGACAATGGGCTTTCTTGTTATTTCCTGCCTATTTTCTTTTATACTTTTTTATAAAAAAAGAACATAGATTAAATTATTTTAAATTTTTAACTTACACTTTTTTGATTGGTTTCTTAATTTCCTCGTGGTTCTATATAAATTTATTTGTTGAATATGGTTCTTTTACAAAATTTAATCAAGAACCAATACCATTTAGATTTAATAACCAACCTTTAAGTTTTTATTTACCAATTGGGAATGAAGTATCAATGGTATTTACAAAACCAATTAGACCTTATTTCAAAAATCAATTTTTACCCATTTTATACTCTGACTTGTGGGGTGATTATTGGGGATATTTTACGTTCACAAGTAGAAATCTAGAAATTGGAAGGAACCAAATGATAATCGGTGACTACCTTGCGAGAGTCAATGTTCTTTCAATATTTCCAACAATAATGTTGATTATTGGGTTCAAAAATAGCTTTATATCAAGGAAGGTAAAGGAAAAAATATTTACTGATTATTTTGATTTGTATTTAGTCATGGCAACACTTGTAACAATATTTGGATATTTATGGTTTTTAATAAGTTTTCCACAAGCTGAGGGTGATACTAATAAGGCTACGTATATAATTCATTTATTTCATCTTCTTGGGTTAATGACCGTTTTAAAATTAGAAGATATAAGAATTAAAAATTATAGATATTATTCAGCGACAATAATGGTATTACTGATCGTTTTTTTACATAACCTATCTGCAATGATGAGTCATTTTCCTTTAAATAATATATTTAGTGGACTATAAAAAAGGAGGGTTTGAATTTTTTGATATTTTTTCTGATAGAAGAAGAAAAATTGACATTGTAATTAAATAAATCAATAGATTTAATCTTGAGTAACCAACAATCCGTAGAACGATAAAAATACTTGATATTGAAACTAAATTTATGAAAAAATAATAAGAAACTTTAAAGTAATAAATTAAATACATCTCTGAAAAAGGTCGAAAAAAATAAATAAGAAATAAGCTTAGAATTGTAACTAAGAAAGATATAAAAACATATAAGCTTTCATAAGAAAAATTTGTGCTCATATTTAAAGATTCAAAGTCTTTTATAAGCTGGTCAACATCTACATCTTTACTAAAAAATAAAGTAAGAAAATTAGCAATTAATAAGATGAAAAACCGAGTAAAAGTTCTAAGCATATATGATCAATTTTAAGAAGAATTGATTTTCCTGTAAGCTGTTTTAAAAAAACCATCTTCAATAGTTATGTCAGCTTTGGCCATGCTGCATTTTAGATTTGCCCAGCATTGGTCACCTTCATTTGGTATTACCCAATTATCATTAAAGCTACTGAATCCAATATCAGTATATATTTCTTGATTTATTCTTGGATCAAAAAGTTGAAAGGTCTTAAAGTCTAAAAATGAATAATAAGAATTCATTCTTACAATAAAAACTAGGGAAAAGATTGTAAAAAAATATATCAGTTTTTTATCAATATTAAATTTTGAACTATCAACAAAGAAACCAATTATAGAAACTGACAACATACAAAATCCAATTGCATATCTTGGAATAGGTCCGTAAAACAGAAGGTAAGCAAAGTTTAAAATTAAATAACCAAACACAAAGGCATTAAAGCTTACTGAGTTCTTTTTTTTGTTGAAAAAGATACTTTTTATAATATAAATAAGAAAAAGAGAAATAATAAAATTTAAAAAGACTGATCTTCTATATTCAAAGGAACCAGTAAATTTTATCCATTCAGCAAAAGAAGTGCCGATTTCGTAATTATAACTTGCAAACTTTGTAATACCCTCATAATCAGCTGTCGAATTCTTTACGTACCAATCGAAACTTTCAAAGCATGTGATATTTACTGGAAATACGATACATCCTGTTGTTAATATACTCTTCAAAAACCATAAAGCACCAAAAAACAATGCCGGTGACAAGTAGCTTATAGTTTTGCTAAGAGTAAGTTTATTTTTTTTAATCATCACAAAAAGATATGTTATAAAAAGTGGAAATATCATTAAACTACTTACTTTTATCTCATATATGAACAAAATTAATATAGAACATAAAATAAAATCTAAATCGTTTATCTCTTTATTTTTTATTGCAGTAATCATATAAATAGATAAAAGAAAAAACAATACGCCAACAGCTGTATCCTGTTTACCAACACCCTGTAAATACAAAAATCCATTTCTGCCTCCATCAAAACCAAAATTATCAAGAATTGAATAAATTAGAACAAATATGGAAGCAAATTTTAAAGTATTGAATTTTGATTTTAAAGATTGAAAAAATAAAAATTGATAAAGTATTTGTACAAAAATTAAATTTAGAAAATGTAGTAAAACAAAAGATTTATCAAACCAGAGAATTGCTGACAAATATTCGTAAATAGATGACATGCCGAATGGCCAGAAGATATTTACCATTCCAATAATTAGATTACTGTCCCTTAACCAGGCTTGATGTAACAAATGATAATATCCTGCATCATAATTAAATGGAATATCAAATGTAGAAAAAATTAATATAGAGGGAAATAAAATAAAACTTATTAAATTTTCAATGTTGATATTTATTCTTTTTTGAAGGTTTATCAAATTTGATGAAACTAAAAATATGAGTATGCTTGCAACAACTAAACTGTTCAATTTAAAAAAATAATTCAGAAAAATAAGTACGTTTCCTACAACAGCCATTCCTAAAGCTGGAAAAATAATAGAAGATTTAGTTAACAACAAATACTTTGGTATTTTTTTTATTTTAAAAAATCTATAATTGACTATTAAGATTGTGCCTCTTCCTACGAAATAAAAGTAAAGATAAAGTAGTAAGTATTTAACGAATAATAATCCATAAAGTATCATGAATGTTCAAATTCTAATAGACTTAAATAAAAATTTATATTTTTTTATACTTATTAACAGAGAATGAATTTAATCAAATTAAAAAAATTAAAAACAATCCTTGTTTATTTTACGAGCGTTGTTTTGGATATTATTAAAGTTTTTTCGTACTGCATAAAGAACATAATTAAAAAAAGAAAATTATTTGATGACAACTTAACAATAGTTACAGGTTCAGATTTTACTCATTTTCAAAGTATAAAAAACTTGCTACATTCAATATTAGAACATGAGCTGAACTCAAAAATTATTGTGTATGATCTTGGTTTCACGAAGGAACAAGCTGATTACCTAAATAAAAATTTTAAAAATATTAAATTCCATAAGTTTAACTTTGAGAAATATCCAAAATTTTTTTCAGAACGTACAAGCGAAGACAATAAATTAGGATCTTATGCATGGAAAAGCGCCATAGTTAAGGAAGTAGTGTCTAAAAGTAGAGGCTCAGTTGTCTGGCTTGATGCTGGTGATATAGTAACCAAGAAACTTACATTACTTAAAGTTGTACTTACATCTCAAGGAATTTATATACCTAAAAGTGCTGGAAAGATAAAAGATTGGACGCATCCCAAAACAATTGAATTATTTAATTATGAAAAATTGAATGAAAATAAAAAAAATTTAGCATCAGGTATGATCGGATTTAACAGTGAAAATAATCTTGCAAAAATTATTGTCAATGAGTGGTTCGAGGCATCCCAAAATAAAGATCTAATAGCTCCTTCAGGAAGTAATAGATCAAATCACAGACAGGATCAATCTTTACTAACTCTAATATCTTATAAATTTCAATCAGTTAATTTATCTCCAAGTACACATAAAATCTTTGGGATTATCGTTCACCAAGATCCAAATAAAATTTATCTTTCTCCAGTAAGCCAAAATAAAGAACTCAAAGAAACTAGAAATAAATGGTATAAATTTCATCACGATATTTCAACAAATACTCTAATTAATGCGGATATAGTATGGATGCTGGACTTCAGCTCAATAAAAAAGTTTCCTGAAAGATATTTAAAAAAAGTATACCTGATTGTGAATCTAGATAAAAAAGATAAGTTTCTTACAAAAAAAGTGTTTGATAAATATTCGAAGTTCTTCGATTTTGTGTTTTTATATAATGATTATGGTCCCGTGACAAAAGACTTTTCTCATAAATCCCAAATTTCTAAATCAGATTATCAAAAAATTTTTGATGACATTAATAGCTTAATTTTCAAACACATAGGTAAAGAATAATTTAGTTATTTTTAAAAATTCCTAATTTTGGCGTATCCTCCATAGATAAAATATAAAAATTTTCTTCTTGTATATATAAAATATCTCTTATTCTTTCGCCAATTTTATATGATTGGATTAATTTAAGCCCTGAATAATTTTCATCAAAGGATATGTTATAAATTCTTCTATTATTTAGTGAAGCAAGGACAAATTCATTATCTGGTCCTTTTTCAATTTCACTTATACCAATTGAAGGGATAAAGAAATAAATTGGCTCTACAAATCCATAAATTTTATGTGATTTTTTTAAAGGTGCTCCGTCAATTTTTACATTGCCATAGTGTTCTCCATAAGAAGAAATAGGCCATCCATAATTTTGGCTTTCATTTCTTAAATCTAATAGATTAATTTCATCCCCTCCCATTGGTCCATGCTCTGTTGATAGGAAAAGGTTCTTATTATCGGTTTCCGTAAGTCCTTGAGAGTTGCGATGACCTATTGAATGAATTTTTACTTTTTCGCCCAGGCTATTTAATATAATTGTTTTTCCAAGATTAGATAATGAATCTTGTGCTAAGTTTCTATTTAGATATTCACCCGTAGTGAATAAGTATCTATCTTCATCTATTTTTAAAAGCCTACCTCCAGCAGAATGGCCACTAAAAGATGGTTTGTTGTTCTCATTCACGCATTCGTTGTGTGTAAAAAACTCATTAAATTCAAGATACTTTAAGTCCATATCTGCAATTAATACAGAAGTGTTGTAACAGCCTTTTGTGTGTAATTTTGAATAAGAAACTAATATCTTACTTTCATCAATAAGAATGTCTTTTACACCAAACCAACTAGGTTCATAGATATTTTCATCTAAAATAAGTTCTTCAAAATTAGATTCAATTATTTCATAAGTAAATTGTTCATCGAGCATATTTTTAATTTCAATATAACCAATAATCCCACTACCTAAACTAAACACTACTTTATCTTTATATTTGTCAAAATACATAAAAGATTTTTGTCCAGTTTTAAATGTGTTGAAAAAAGAACAACAAATATTACTCTCCCTTAATGTTGAATTGTCACTGAATATAGATATTTTGTCTAAGCAAACATCTTTAGTGTCTGAAAAAATAGTTACTTTCTCTTCATATGACAAACTATTATCGTCATAATCTTGAAAATTTATTTCTTCACAATTATTTTCAAAGTTAACTTGTTCTTTTAACTCAATTATCTCCACATATCTTTGTGACTGACAAATAAAAGGTACTTTATATTTATTACAAATTTGATCGAAGAGAGGAGAAGGTTTATTTCCAACGCTAGTGCAAGCAGGTATCAAAATAGAAATTATTATGATATTCTTAAAAGAAAATTTACTCATTTAATCCTTAATTACAAACCAAGAATTATTTTCAACATTAAAATTTTCAAATGATTTCTTCACTGCTTCTCTTACACCACTAAATAATTCATAATCATCACCAACAATAATCCCTCCTTTTTTTACTTTGTCTTTCCATGATGTAATGTCATTTAGTACTCCTTCATATGTATGGTCTCCATCAATGTATACAGCATCTACACTCTCATCATTAAATAGAGGTGCAATCTTTTCGGAAGTTGTTCGGTAAAGTTTGAATTTTGGATTTTGGATTTTTTTAAGAACATATGAGTAACAGTAATCCATTTCTTCTTGTTTTTTATGAGAAAATATATCAGTTTCATCATAACCTGATATGTAAGGATCAATGCCAATAAAGTATTTGATGAATTCATCAATTCTAGCAAAAGTATCCAAGATGTTTCCACCTCTAGCAACTCCAACCTCGATAAGTGTTAAATTTTCCAATGGATTTATGTGATTTTTTATCAACTCCGAAAAAATTCCATACTCCCAATTAGTATCACTATCTTCACTTAAGAAGTGTTTTTCATATTTTTTAAAATCATTAATAATATTTTCTTTGGAAAGTACATTTTTTGAATTTTTATTTTTAGTTAAATTCCTTAATTTTTTCATCTTGATTGATTTGTTTAAATATGATTATTATTGATATGCATATAACATTTATAATAATGATCTTTCAAAAATTTAATTGGTTATAAAGTGAAATACTTAAATCCATTTAAGTATTTCTTATTTTTAAAAAGAAAAATAGTTGAATCCAGAAAAAGATATCGATTATTTTCATACAAAAGAAAACTTAATAAAGTAGAAAATGTTGATGAACTTATTAATTTGCACTTTAATTTTTATTCAAGTTTTAAACATATAAATTATGAAATGTTTAAGTTTTTATTTTCAAATTTTGATAATAAACCTTTAAATATTTTAGAAACAGGAAGCTCAGCATATGGAATAAAAAGTTCATACTTATTTTTAAATTATGTTAAAAAATTTGGTGGAAAATTTACTACAGTAGATCTCAATCCAGATATTAGAAATGAATTTTTATCCTTTTTAAACGAAAATATAGAATTTGTTGTTTCTGATAGCGTAGAGTATCTATCAAGTATGAATAAGGCTGATATAAAAGAACTTGATGTAGTTTATCTTGACAGTTACGATGTTGACCTAAACAATCCTGAGCCTTCAGAAAATCATGGATACAATGAATTTCGTTCAATTGAAAAATATCTAAAAAGTGGATGTCTTATTGCCATTGATGATACCCCAAAAGATTATTCCATGTTTTCAAACTTGACAGAAAGTTCAACAAAAATATATAAAGAAAGAAGAAAACAATTTGGTAATAACTATACGCCTGGAAAAGGGGCAAAAATAATTTTGAATCTTGAAATTTTTGATGATTTTAAAATTATTTATCATGAATACTCATTAGTCTTACAAAAGGTATAGGAATATGAAAAAACCATTTTTTAAAAAACAAACTTTTTATTTTAATTTGTTAATTTCACAGTTGCTTATTCATATTGTATATAAATTGACTTATATAGATTTCATTGAAAATCACCTAGAAATTAGTAAAAATCTTTTTGACAGAAACTTTGAAAAAAATCAGTTTTATATAGAGTCGCCATTTTTTATTCTTTTATCGAACATATTAAAAATTACAAATATTGATATATTTTTAATATTTATATATATAATTACTCAGATTTTCTTGTTCCTTATTTTGATAAATATAGATTTTTTAGGTAATTATTCTACAATTTTTTTATTCTCAGGTTGGCTAGTTACAGTTTCATGGTTTATGGGATATGTTGATATTATAAGTGTGTTTCTAATTGTTATTATTTCAAAGCAAATTTTACAGGATAATGAGCAAATAGATTTTAAAATATTAATTTACTTTGCTTTATTAAGTATCAACCATTACGGTATAGCAATTTTTGTCTTTGTTAATATTCTTTTGTTATCAAGCAAGAAAAGAAATAAAGAATTATTTAAGTATTCTCTTATTGGTCTCACGATTGGTTATTTTCTAATAAATTTATATTTAAACTTTATAAGTTTTAGTGGAAGATCAAGAATTAGATTTATATTTAATGATGGAATTTTAAAAAATTCTATAGATTTCGTATCAAATAATCTCCTTGAGCTATTTTGGTCTGGCTTGCTAGGAACAATTTTTATACTGTTGTATTTTGTATTTACGTCCGAGAGACAGCAAATAATAAAATATTTATCCGTCGTGATTGTCAGCCTTTTTGCTACAAGTCTTGGTTTAGACACAAGTCGTATATTTAGCATAATCATATTGCCACTAGTTATAAAAATGATTATCGATTTTAAAAATAAAAGAATCTCAAATACGACATTTGAGAGGACACTCATACTATTAATAGTTGGAGTTACATTTTTATTTCAGGAACAGTACATATACGGAAAAGTTAATTTAATATCACCAAATCAAATATCTCCAAATTTTTATGATTTGATAACGAGAATTGTCAATTCTTTATTATCTAATATATGGGTATAAATTTTTATCCTTGTTTGATAAATACACTTATTTCCTTGTAAGGGTCGTAGTAAAAGTTAAGATTTTCATTATTTTTATAAGATAAAGTGTTAAGTTTTACATAATTTTTCTTATAATCACTTACTTCACAATTAAATTTTGATCTTAAATCAACAGGCTCACCTCTAATGATTAATCTTGGATTGCAAATTATTACATCTGGTTCTTCATTTATTAATGATTCAATATAATTTTTTTCAACTTTATCCAAGTCTGAAAGAACATCAATTATAAAATCTTCAAAATGATTTGATGGATGAACAATATAGGCAAAATTTGGTTTATCTAAATAGAAAAGAATTAAATTGTAATCTAATGCAAGTATTGTATAGTCATTATCAAAATTACTATCAATCACTTTGGATAAGTTGTATAGAGGGTAGCCATTTTGGATAGAATCATAGTTTTTTAAATTATTGAATGATTTCTCAAAAGAGGTTTGGAATACTGTTAAAAAAGCTAAGAAAGTAAAGAGGAAGAAAATTTTTTTTTGCTTATCATAAAAAATATTACCAACTGAAATGGATACAAAAAAAATAAAAAATATTAAATGATGATAGTAATTATGAGAACCAACAAAATAAAAAATTAAACCAAATAAAACATTTAAAATATCTATGTTTGATAGTGATGTTTTAATTTTAAAACTATAATTTTCAAAGAATTTTTTGAACATAAAAAAGAATAAGGTTAAAAACGAAATATATAAATATAAATTATATTCAAATAATTCTCTTGAAAATACAATGAGTTCATAAAACGTAGAGTAATTTGCACTTATATATCCAAGAGGAATTGTTACAAATGTTGCAAAATAAATATCTATTAAACCTGTCATTAAATAAAGAATAAGAAAAATCAGGTGCGGAATTAAGAAGCCAAATAAAATTCTTAAACTATTATTAATAAATTTTTTCTGATTACTACGAAAATATTCAGAAAATAGTAATGGTATTAAAAAAATGACTGTTCCTTGGTTAATTAATGTTGAAATGGAAAATAAAATACCTATAAAAACAAATATATTTTTAGAGTATCTAAATTTTAAAAGTAGTAAATATGATATGGATAAAAATAATAAAGAATAAATTTCAGAATAACCACTTATCGCCCATGGCTGACTCATAAATAAAATGAAGAATAAAGAAGCTGAAAATCCAGTATATTTTTGACTTGTCTTAATGTATGTTATTTCATAAAGAATTACAGAGATTGTAAAAAGTAACAAATCATTTATAAGTTTAAAAATTACAAAGCTTTTTCCAGATACAATTGAGATCAGATAATAAAGATAAATAAAAATTGGTCCTTTTGACTCCCATTGGTTTTGATTTGGAATATGAAAGTTTTTTATATCTTGCGAAGCAACTAAATAAGAAGAAATGTCCCACTCTATAGTTTCATAATTAAGTAGTTCGTTTTGAGTCACTATAAGAATGAATAATAGAAATAAGTAATTTGCATACTTAAAAATAATATTTTGAAAGTCTAAATTCATAATCAAACTGAAAAATAAAATTTATCAATAAATATTAATATTAAAAAAAACAAAGCCGTGCTAATTGTAAGTTTGTTAGTGAAAGTTAATAACGAATAGCTTAATTGAAAAATACCAACAAAAAGAAGTCCCATAGTCAAAATTTTTAATTGCTCAGTTTTCATGTTTGAATTTTCAAATTAATTAAGTTATTTATAATTAATATATTGCTTTTCCTCCATGATTTCTGAACCAAATGTTTTATTAATCAACTTTTTTTGTTCAAAACGTTCATCATTTACAATATAAACACTTCTTGCTAGTTGAATAAATTCGTCATTAAAATCTTTGTTTGCTTCAAGAATTCTTATTTCATCCTCAATTTCCCATAATTTTTTATTTATTTCAATTAGTCGTGTGTACAAATCCTTAAATTCCTCTTTGTAATTCTGTTCTATTGTATTTGATAATTTTTTCAAAATATTGAATTCATAAACAACATTTTCAAGTTTATTTTTATCAGATATTTTTTCTTTTTTAATTTCGAGAATAGATAGTTTGTCTAGTAATTCACCGTATGATATTGGGATTTCAATATTCATATTTTATATGATACCAATCTTTTCTTAATTCAATAGATGCTCCGAATAAATCATGAAAATATAATTTGGCTTTAGTCTTTGATCTCTCGACGAGATTTAGAAAACTACTATCAACACAATGAATTTCCCTTGCTATTTCTATAAGTCCAGTGTAAAAAAACAAATTACTATAAATATCACTTTCTTTCGTTACATAAATTGAAGAATCATTTATTCCTTTTAAATCAAATTTCCCCTTCGAAGATTCATTGTGAATTAAAGTTAGTCGATTTTTGTCTTGTATTTCATAGAAATTAAGTAAATGAGCTGATAGTTTCATTTCCATATCTAGATTTCTTGGAAAATCAAAATTTGTAAATGATTTAGAGTAAGGAATCTTGAGTTGTTTATAAAATGATAAGTTAAATGGGGTTCTTTTTACATTTTCAAAACCAATGTTTAGAATATCTATTTCTTTTTTACTGGAAAATCTTTCAAGAAATTCTATTTTATTATTTTCAAACATAATTACTTTTACATTTTTTGATTTGGAATACAAAAATTTTATAACATCATAGATTTTTGGGTCAACTGGCAAATATATCTCTTTAAAATCGGATGATATTTCATTTACTAGTCCATTTAATATTATTTGATCACCAAGACCTGTATGTGTTTTTAAAATGACAGATTGAGATTTTATATCATTTAATTTATTTACTGAATTTTGAATTTTTGATGTATAGTAATTTTTTTCATGATTAAAATTTTCCATAATGATTTAATCATAAATACATTTTCTTATTTTTGATTCAATAATCCTTTAAAAAAATTAGTTAATATATGTAAAAAGGTAAATGTTGATATTTCAATTAATAAGACTTAGACAGTGGAGCAAAAATTTAATTATCTATGTAGTGATGTTTGCATCAAATGAAATTAGTCAGGAAAATATTGTAACCCTAATTATTTTATTTTTTGGATTTTCTTTAATTGTTTCCTCTTCTTATATATTTAATGATATTGTTGACAAAGATTCAGATATAAATCACCCAACAAAAAAAATGAGACCAATAGCGTCGGGGAAAATATCAGAAAATATTGCAAAATTTGTAATGGTCTTTTTGTTTATAATTGGTCATGTAATAATTTTTAATCTAAATGTTCAACTCTTAGTTTTTACTTCGATATATATAGCTTTTACATTTCTGTATACAACAAAATTAAAGTACATTAAATATGTAGATTTAATAAATATTACTTCTTTATTTCTAGTGAGACTCATTTTGGGAGGAGTTGCATTAAATATTGATATCTCTGTATTTTTATACTTTTTTGTATTTTTTTCAAGCTTAGGAATTGTTTCAGCAAAAAAATATTCAATACTAAAAAGTGATCAAATTTTTGACTCTAGCTCTAAAGTGAAAAGTTTTTTAAATCAAAATTACAAAGATATTGAATTAAAAAATATAATGGACTGGTCGTTTTTATTATCATGCATAACTTACTTACTTTGGATATTTATCGATAAAATAAGTGCGATCAACTTTTATGGAATATTATTATTACTATTTTCATTGATTTCATATATGTTCTTTATTTACTTTTTTAGAAAAGATACTATTCAAGCGAAGACTGAAGAAATTGTAGAAGTAATATTTACAAATAAAAATATCTTATTTTCTTTAATTTTCTTTGGTTTATCCTTTTTTATAGGGGGGTTATAAAAATAAGATATAAAAACTTCGCACTTATAGGTGCTTCATCAGAAGTAGCTTTGGAATTTTCAAAACTATTAAATACAAATGAAATCAACCAAGTATTGATAACGTCTAATGAAAATCTGAATTTACAAAATAACGAAAGTCTTTTAGTTAACGATTATTTAAGTGACGTTCAGAAAATTGCTGATTTCTTAAAAAATTATGATAACTTAGTTATTATTTTTTTTAATGGCTACCTCGCCGAAAATAGAGATTTAAAAATTCCTTCACATGAGGAAATTGAAAAGACTCAAAAAATAAACTTTTTAATACCATACTTTTTAACATTTGTATTAAATAAAAATCTTTCGGATAAAACCAAATACATATTCTTATCCTCGATGGCTGCTGCAAAGCTTAGACATAAGAACTATATATATGGCATGACCAAAAGAAATCTTGAAAACTCAATTATAAAATTGAAACTCGAAGATTATTTGATATTTAGATTTGGAAAAATTACAACAAAAATGTCTGAAGGTCATAAAAATCCTCCTTTTTTACTTTCAGCAAAAGAAGCTTCAAAAATAATCTTCAGAAATTTAGATAAGAAAAAAATATTTTATCCAAAATTTGGATTAAGAATAATAGCAAGTGTATTAAAAATTACTCCTCAAAAAATAATTGACTTATTAAAGTATTAAAAAGATGAGGTTCATAAAATAATGAAAATACTCGTAATTGGAGATTCATGTACCGATATATTCAGTTATGGAAATATCGAAAGGATAAGTCCAGAAGCCCCGGTTCCTGTTTTTCTGCCTGAGTATGAGTCAAAAAACCCAGGTATGGCAGCTAATGTTGCTAGAAACATATCCTCGATGGGTATTGATTGTGACCTAATAACAAACAATACAATAATTGAAAAAATTAGGCTTGTTGATTCAAAAAGCAATCAAATGGTAGTAAGAGTAGACAAAAATGATAAAATCCCCGATGATGATAACTTTGATTTTTATATCAATGATTATAACTTTAAAGGTTATGATGCAATAGTTATATCAGACTACAATAAAGGTTTCCTTTCTGATAAAAACATCAACAAAATTCTTGAGTTAAATAAAAATACATTTTTACAAACAAACAAAAAAATTGGTGATTGGTGTGAGAGTGCTAAATTTTTAAAAATAAATGAGATGGAATATAATAATTCAAAATCCTATATTGATAAAAAAGAGAATCTAAAAGATACAAACCTTATCATTACCCTAGGTAACAAAGGATGTTTATACAAAGATAAAATTTTTAACATTAATAATAAAGTTGAAATTAGAGATTTGTCTGGTGCTGGCGATACATTTCTCGCTGGATTGGTTGTTGAATATTTGAAATCAAAAAATATAGAAATAGCAATTAATTTTGCTCAAGATATGGCTACGCAAGTGGTTCAAAAATCTGGTGTAAATGTTGCCGGAACAGAAAATAAAAAATATACAAAAATTAATTAATTTTCTTTAGCCAATAATTCAAGAGATCTTCCAGTGTTTGGTCAATATCAATTTCTGGCTCCCATTTAGTTATCTCTTTTAAATTTGATGAGTCACCGTGTTGATAGTGAATATCAATATCTCTATACAACTCTTTAGAAACTTCTTTTTCTATGTCTTTATCTGAAAATTCGATCAATTTATCTGTAAAATAAGCCATTTTTTGTGGAAAGTCACCACATACATTAAAAATTTTGTTTGATGAATTATCATTTATCATAGCTAAATAATACGCATTGACAGTATCTCTTACATCAATGACTACTCTTACACTTTCAAGATTTCCTACTTTTAATACTGGGTCTTGTAAACCTTTCATAATTCTCGCAATTTGGTATGCATCTGAAGAAATTGAAAAGTTTTTGCCTCTACGAGGGCCGGTGTGCGAAAATGCCCTAGTAATAAAACCATCAATAAAATTATTGGTCATTCTTTCTTGCATAAATAGATCAATTGCTGCTTTCGAAGTTCCATATGGATTTGATGGTTTCAAATTTGAGTCCCAGTGAATTTTTTTACCGTCAACTCCAATATTTCCATAAACTTCTGAAGTAGAGCAAAACATAAATTTACATTTGGGTTGATTTTCAACAATTGATTGAATTAAGTTCGCACTGTTTATTATATTTTCATTAAAAGTTCCAACTGGATCAAGAAAGCTTGTAGGTGGGTGTGATTGTGCAGCTAAATGAAAAACTCCATCGAATTCATTATTTATAAATATTTCATCAAGTAATTTACGATTATTCAAGTCAGAATAATGAAATATTAAATTTGCGTATTCCTCGTCATTCATTACATCCCTAATGTCTTGCTCTCTACCATTAGAGTTTCTTATTAAACCATGAACCTCATGATTTTCTTTTAGAAGAAGATTCGCCAAATGTGGACCGGCAAATCCTGTAATTCCAGTAATTAAATATTTTGACACATGTTAAGTATATTTATTTGAAGACTATTTATTGAGATATTTTAAATAAAATTTTTCATATCTACGTTGTTTTTTATCATTTTCTGGACCCCTGTGGTAACCTTCTATTTTTTTATATTCTACATTATCAAACATAAACCTTCCCTCAGGGTGGTCAACATCTTTTGCTCCTGGAATATAGCAAATAATATTATCAGGCTTGCCAATATATTTTTTTAAACTAGCTGCAATAATATGAGATCCAGAATTTAAACAAATGAAATATTTTGTCTTTGAAAGAATGCTTATAAGATCATCAAATGAGGAGCATATTAAGTTATCTTTTTCATCAAACTTTTTTGGTGAGGATGTAAGGTCTTTTACATGGGGAAAAGAAAGATTTTTTAAATGTGTATTTCCAATTTCTTTAAATATTTTTTTCCACCCTTTCTCAGAAGGTACTAAGGTTATTGAATTGAAATCTGATATGTATTCAAATTCATTTTCTAGATTTATGTATTTTTTATTTAGTTGTATAGTTGGAAATCCGTCACCTTCTGAGAAACCATGTATTAAATTATTTTTTTGAATTATATTTATGTCTTTTCTATCTTTATACTTTTCTAAATTTTTAATCCAAATATTCCATCCGATATTTGGTTTTTTAAATACTTTACCGAGAGTATCAGGGTTATTTTTCCAACAAAAATTATATATATTTTTATTTCTCTCATGATTCAACACTGATACCGAAAAATTATCCCCCTTAGTGCTGTATAAGCTTGGTAAGTTTGAGTATTGTAAATTATCACCAAGACCTCCCCAAGGTTGCCCTAAAACATAATTATTTGCTATGGATTTTATCATCAGTTTCTTTTTTAATTTGCTAGGTTGATATTAGTATATGTTTAACAATTTAATTTTATGACTGAAAAATTTGATTCTAAACAAATAAATAAAAAAAATATTGAAGACTATTTGACTGAGTCCAAAAAAATTTCAGAATATCAATTAGAACTCGCTGAAAAAATATTAGAAATTTCAAAAATATGTATTGATGTACTAAATAAGGGTGGAAAAATTTATTTTTGTGGAAATGGTGGATCGGCATCAGACTCTCAGCATTTAGCTGCTGAACTTGTTGGAAGATTTGAAAAAAATAGATTACCAATCCCAGGAATAGCTTTAACAACTGACACATCCGTTATTACATCAATAGCGAATGATTTTGGGTTTGAATATATTTTTTCAAAGCAGGTCGAAGCACTTTGTAGTGAAAAAGATTTTTTATTTGTATTATCTACGTCTGGTAAAAGTAAAAATATAATTGAAGCTCTTAAGACAGCAAAAAAGCTTAATATGAAAACATTTAGCTTAGTCGGTGAAAATGATGAAAATGTACTTGAGTATTCTGATAATACAATAAAAATTCCTACATCTAAGACTGGGGTTATACAACAGGCTCACATCACAATAGGACAGATTATTTGTATGAATATTGAAGCTTCAATAATTAAATGATCAAAATTGATTCTTAAAACCACTAAAGAGCTTTTGACACAGGTTAATAAAATAAAGTCCGAAAGTAAAAAAATTGGAGCGATAAGTGGTTCTTTTGATGGCTATCACAAAGGTCATAAGTATGCTTTAAAATATTGCTCTGAAAAAGTGGATTTTTTGTTTGTTTTAATAAATAGTGATCAAAGTATAAAAACATATAAGGGAAATCAGAGACCTTTCAATAATTTGGATAAAAGGATAAATAGTATAAATAATGACTTTAAAGAATTATATTTATATTCATTTGATGAATTAATACCAAATGATACTTTAGAAATTATAAGACCTGATTTTTATTTTCTGACAAATGAATGGATAACAAATCCAGTAGAAAACGTTGTTCTAAAAAGATATGGAACAAAAATAGTTGAACACCCAATGTTAGAAAATATTTCAACTACAAGTTTATTTGCAAAGGAGGAGGCTTCTAGAGGAGCTATTTTTTTTGACAGAGATGGAACTATAAACGATGACGTAGGATATTTAGATTCATTAGATAGTATTAAAATTCAAAAAGAAAATTTAGATGGATTAAGAAAATTAAGTACTCTTGATTTTATAAATATAATTATTTCAAATCAAAGCGGCGTTGGACATAAATATTTTAGTATTTCAAAACTTAATGAAATAAATGATGAAATTATTTTAAGAATCAATAAGAGTGGTGGAAGAATTGACAAAATTTACTTTGATGTTTCTACAAATGAAAACCCATCAGAAAACAGGAAACCTAATATTGGAATGATATTGAATGCAAGAAAAGACTTTGATATTTCTTTAAAAAAATCTTGGGTTATTGGCGATAAACATACAGACATAGAGTTGGGGAAAAAATGTAATATGAAAACTATTTATATTAAAAATAGAAAATACGAATATAAAAGTGACTTCAAACCAGATTTCATTGTTTCTAGTCTGTCAGAGACATATGATATTATAAAAAATTAAAGTGAATTTATATTTTTAATCAATGAAGTAACAATAAATTTTTGTTTTTTCCTATTGATATGAGGACCTATTGGTATATATAACCCATTTTTGCCAATTTTCTCAGAATTTGGTAATGATTCATCTTTTCTATATTTTTTAGGTAATGCATTTTGTAAGTGAAGAGGCCAAAAAAATGGTCTTGTTTCAATTCCATTACTAAGCATTAAGCTTATTAATTCATCTCTAATATTGTCTATTTTTAGTACAATCCCAAAAACCCAGTAATGGTTTGGTTTTTGATAATAAAAATCTGGCTGAGTTTGTGTAATATTTTTATGGTTTTTTAAAAGGCTTTGATAGAAATTTCCCTGTTTTCTTTTTAATTTTATAGTTCTCTCTAAACTTTTAATTTGAGACAAACCTAAAGATGCTTGAAGTCCACCCATTCTATAATTCCAAAAAAGATTTTCATGTTTAAACCTTTCACTACTTCTAAAATCTAGATTTCTAAATTGAAGTAATGATTCATAATATTGTTTTGAGTCTGTTAATACTATTCCGCCTTCTCCGGTTGTTATATGTTTATTGGCATAGAAACTAAACGTCGAAATATCACCAAATGAACCACACAATTGATCTTTATACGATTGTCCGTGTGCTTCCGCAGAATCTTCAATAAGAAAAATTTTGTTTTCGTTACAAAACTCTTCTATTTCTTTAGCTTGTGCTGGTAAACCAAAAGTGTGTACCATTAAAATTGCTTTTGTATTTTGACTTATCTTTGCTTTTACATTGTCTAGAGTCATGTTCCATGAAATAGGATCAACGTCACAGAAAACAGGTGTTGCATTTGTTCTAATTACTGCTGATAAACATGAAATTATTGTGTGAGAAGGAAGAATAACTTCATCGTTTTCTTTAAGATTTAATGATTTAAATGCGATATCAAGTGCAACACTACCATTTGAAACAGCTACACCATATTTACGATTAAACCTTGAAGCAAAATTTGTTTCAAACTCTTGAATTACAGGGCTTGTTCCTGATATGTTATTTTTTGCTAGTGTTTTTAGAACTGAGTATTTGTCATAAATTGTTGTTCTTGGTTCAAATACTCTTATCAATTTAAAATCTCTTTTTATCAATATCTTCTTTATAAGGACCCTGTTTAACTTCGATAAATTTTGTATCTTTGTTACAAGTAATTCCGTGACCACCATCAACAAGGGCAATAGTATCTTTCTCTTTAAGCAAAACTTGATCTACAAAATTTAGATCGTTATCATAAATTTCAATTGTTAATTCTCCATCTAAGACAATTAAAACTTCCGTTGTTTTTAAGATATTTCGATTTTGTTCTGGATGATAATGTCTTTCAATTACTGTATTTTCATCTAAACCAAAAGAAGCAAGCTGAAATTCAGATTGATTATCAGTGATAAAGTTTTTTCCACTAGAAATATCCTGAAATCTTATGACTGTAGCTAGTGTATTGCCATCGTCATCATGTATATCCATTATTTTA
>Ga0310343_10000399_pt1 | contig 20602 bp, 17 predicted proteins | sample HC15DNA2025_MG_FD_203519 | JGI IMG/M metagenome (GOLD analysis project Ga0310343, IMG submission 203519) | Marine microbial communities from station ALOHA, North Pacific Subtropical Gyre - HC15-DNA-20-25_MG | ecosystem: Environmental > Aquatic > Marine > Oceanic | place: Pacific Ocean: North... | reverse complement strand
TTTCAGATACCATACATTCAGTAGTTATCATCATTCCACCAAGAGACCCAGCCGCTTGTAGTGCGGTTCTAGTAACCTTTGCTGGATCTAAGATGCCCATTTTCAACATGTCGCCATACTCTCCTGTAGCTGCGTTAAAACCATTATTACCTTTGGATTTTTTAACACTTTCTGCTACTACTGATGATTCTTCTCCAGCATTGCTAGCAATAGTTTTTAGAGGGTATTCAAAAGCTCTTAAAGCAATATTTATACCTTCTTGCTGGTCTTGATTATCTCCTTTAAGTTTTCCAATTTTTTCTAGAACTCTTATAAGAGCAACTCCGCCACCAGGAACTACACCTTCTTCAACTGCAGCTCTAGTTGAATGTAGTGCATCTTCAACTCTTGCTTTTTTCTCTTTCATTTCAACTTCTGATCCACCACCAACTTTTATTACAGCAACTCCGCCAGCAAGTTTTGCAACTCTTTCTTGTAGTTTCTCTCTGTCATAGTCAGATGTAGTATCTTCAATTTGTGTTCTGATCTGTTGAACTCTGCCTTCAATTGTTGACTTGGCTCCAGCTCCGTTGACAATAGTTGTGTTTTCTTTATCTAGTACAACTTTCTTCGCTGTTCCCAAATCTTCAACTGAAGTCGTTTCTAGCGATAATCCAACTTCCTCAGATATCACCTTCCCACCAGTTAAAATTGCAATATCTTCGAGCATTGCTTTTCTTCTATCACCAAAACCAGGAGCTTTACATGCTGCAACCTTAACAACACCTCTCATATTATTCACTACTAGTGTTGCAAGAGCTTCACCTTCAACATCCTCTGCAATAATTAAAAGAGCTTTTCCTGCCTTAGCAACAGCTTCAAGTAATGGAATTAAGTCTTTTATATTTGATATTTTTTTATCGAAAAGAAGTATGAATGGATCTTCTAATGCAACATTCATTTTCTCCTGATTATTAATAAAGTATGGAGAAAGATATCCACGATCAAATTGCATGCCTTCTACAACATCCAGCTCATTATCAATCCCGCTCCCATCTTCAACAGTAATAACCCCTTCTTTGCCAACCTTATCCATAGCTTCGGCAATTATCTCACCTACATCGGTATCTCCATTGGCTGATATTGAACCAACTTGTGCAATTGCTGAGTTATCCTTGCAAGCTGTTGATAGTTTTTCAACTTCCTTAACAGCAGCAGCTATAGCCTTATCAATTCCTCTTTTAAGATCCATTGGATTCAAACCAGCTGAAACTGATTTTAGCCCTTCATTTACGATTGCTTGAGCAAGAACAGTTGCTGTTGTTGTTCCATCACCTGCCTGATCATTTGTTTGAGAAGCTACTTCTTTGACCATTTGAGCTCCCATATTTTCAAATTTATCTTCTAATTCAATTTCTTTTGCAACAGAAACACCATCTTTGGTAACTGCTGGTGCTCCGAATGATTTATCTAGAATTACATTTCTACCCTTTGGGCCTAGTGTAACTTTTACTGCATCTGCAAGAGTGTTAACACCTTGAAGTAATTTTGCTCTTGCTTCTTCGCTAAATTTTACGTCTTTCGCTGCCATATATCCTCCTACTTAACGACTCCATATATTTCGCTTTCATTTAAAATGAGAAGCTCTTCTCCGTCTATTTTTACGGTATTACCACCGTATTGTCCAAATATCACATGATCACCCACTTTTAAGTCTACTGGTGTAGTTTTTCCATCCTCGGATTTCTTTCCAGGACCAACAGCAATTACTTCTCCCTGCTGCGGTTTCTCAGTAGCTGAACCAGGAAGAACTATTCCTCCCGCTGATGTAGTTTCTTCGTCTTGTCTTCTAACGACAACTCTATCTTGTAATGGTCTAATTTTCATAAATTGTTATCCTCCAATAACATCTAATATTTAGGATTTAGAAAGATTTTTTCAAGTTTTTTTCTTGAAGAAAATAAAAAGTAAATCCCCCAAATACTCCTAAAGAATTGGCTATTATATCCATATACTCAAAATTCCTCAAACCTGAAACTGATTGGATAAACTCAAGAGAGATTCCAAGAGATAAAATTATCATTAATAAAATGAATATTTTTGTCTTTCTGCTTGCTATTAATGTTAAGTAGGTAAGAAAAGCATATACAGAAAAATGTAACAGTTTGTCATTAATTTGAATCGATGCATCACCAAGATCTGCTAACGAGAACAAGGATATGCTTAGGGCTAAGGCGATGGATAGAGTTTTAAGTACACTATTAACATTCCACTTAAATTGATCTGTAAACAAAAGATAGGAAAGGCACACAGCTGGTATTCCTAAAAAGCCCATGATCATGAAAAAATTATAAAAACCATAAGCATCAGCAATAAACCCAGAAGAACCCTTCATTAATGTTCCCGGTATTATTACTAGTGAAGCAAGAAATGCATATTGGATAGCTGTAAATCTTCTATCAACCAAACCGACTAAAAAAGTTATAAAACATACAGCAGTAAAGGCTTGAGCAATAGTGTCAAGAAAATTAATTGCAATAAAATTTTCAAAACTTGGGTATAGAAATAGAAAAGAAAATAGTACGTTTGTGCATAAGACTATGATTGCACCGAGGAACATAGAAAAATTTATTTTTAAAGCTTTTATGCTCCAGAGTGCCAACCCGGAACCAACGAATGTTGCAATAAAATTAAAATAACTCTTCTGAACATAAAATTCAGGCTTATCTAGCCCTACTTCGGTATATAAAACTGCTGCCATAGGGCCCAAGATAATATCTGAAATCTTGTAGATACCAACAAGAATCAGAAGCATTATGATGCTATTTTTTTGTAGAAGTTGTTTGAATGCTGCAAGGAATTGATTAATCGTGCTTTGGTTTGATTTAAATTCATCGACTCTTTTAGAAATAATTGTAACTATGGGTAAAGCAAACATTAAAAATGCTATATAAAAATATGTTAATGACCATGCATTGAATGTTGTAACAGATAGACCTCCTGGACCAATAAATTCAACAGAATTTGCTGCTATCAAGCCATACACTTGAGCTCCTATAAGAAAGGCTCCTACTTTGTATCCAATTTGATATACAGTTGCTAAGCTTTCTGCTTCAAAGTATTTATCGTACTCAACCCTATATGCATCAAGAGCTATATCTTGAATTGAAGAAAAGAAATATATCAAACAAGCCAGAATTACTACTTGAGTCAATTGTTCTTTTGGATCAACAAAGGATAATGTTAGGAGCAAGCATCCTAGTGAAACTTGAGCCAATAAAAGCCATGAACGTCTTAAACCAAGCAACTTATATAAAATAGGAATTTTTAATTTATTTACAAATGGGGACCACAAAAAATTTAAGGCGACTATCAGTGAAGATACCGTTACTAAACCTACAGCTTGCTTACTAATTCCAGCTGTAGATAACCAAGTGCCTAAAGGAATTCCCAAAGCAAAACTTGGCATAGCTGCAGAGATGCCTAAAAAAAGAAAATTAAACTGTGTATTTTTTAATTTGCTAATCATTTAATTTATCCCAGTCAAAATAAGGTCCTGGATCAAGCTTACGATCTGGAGCTATATCGCTATGCCCCACTATGTCAGTTATTCCATATTTTTCTTTTAGTTTTAAGATAACAGGTTTTAATGTTTCATATTGCTTATTAGTAAATTCTTGATCTATCGTGCCTTCAAGCTCTATTCCAATAGAAAAATCATTGCATCTTTCCCTGTCATTAAATAATGATTCTCCCGCATGCCATGCGCATTTATCAAAAGGCACAAATTGTATTATTTTTCCATCTCTTTTAATAAAAAGATGAGCAGAAACTTTAAGCCCTTTTAAAGTTTCAAATGTTGAATGTTTATTGAAATCAAGTTTATTTTTAAAAAGATCTACCACATTTGAATTTAGGAAATCTCCTTCAGGCAAACTTATGCAATGAATCACTATTAAATCAATTGAACAGTTCCTTTCAGAATTATTTGGAGATTCAATAAATTCTGCAGGGCCAATAAGATGGTCTTTTATCTCAAAATCCATAACATAGATTTTAAACTGTTGAAAACAACAATACGAATTAGTCTTCTATAAGATCTGATATAAACTTTCCAGCAAAAGCACCCATAGTCCAGCCTAGATGTCCATGACCAGAGTTATAAAATACATTCTTTCTTTTAGATTCTCTCATTATAGGCACCATATCTGAAGTCATTGGCCTTAAGCCTGCCCATGTAATAATATTTTCAGTATTAACTTCGGGAAAGCAGTTATTAACCCATTTTATTAATGGTGTTATTCTCTCTTCTCTTACTTCTTTATTTTCCCCTGCTAATTCTGCTGTACCAGCCACTCTTAAACGGTTTCCTAGTCTAGAAGAAACAATTTTATTATGATCATCCTTAATAGATACATGCGGAGCTGCACTTTTTGAAATTTCATCATCTAAATCTATAGTAATTGAGTAACCTTTAACTGGATAAATTCTAAAATTATCTCTAAATTTATTTCTGAACTCTTGCGTTTTTACCCCTGCACAAATAACAACTTTATCAAAAGGAATATCTTCTTTATCTGTTGAAATTATTGGAAAGCTGGTTCCATTTATATCTTTTACTTTTTCATTAAATCTAAATTTTACTCCATACTTAGATGACAGAACTCTACTAAGGTCGACACAATATTTATGTATATCTCCAGAAGCATCTGATTCTGTATAAATGCCTCCCGCTACTTTTTTTTCTTTATTCAAGGCTGGCTCTATTTCAAAAACTTCATCTTTTGACAATTCTGTCCACTCACAACCTACATTCTCAATCCAATGTTTTTTTAATTTAGCTTTTTCAAAGTCAATAGCATTGTCATAAATCTGTATTGCTCCCTTTCTTGTTAAATCAAAGTCAATATTTTCGTTTTCCGCAATTTCAAAATATAGTTCTCTAGACTTTACTGATATTTTGAAAGCATTTTCAGAGTTAATTTTGTATTTGCCTGAGACTGAGGTATAGAAAAAATTTGCCATCCACATATATTTTGAATATGTATCAGCCCAATCAAAAAAATTTGGCATTGGATTGAACAATAGTGGTGCATCTTGTTTGAACATCCACCCAATTCCTTTTTTAACGTTGTCCCATTTGGTCCACATTTCAGCACTTGAAGCACTTATTTGGCCTCCATTTGAGTAACTTGTATCCATGCCTGGTTTTTCTTTCGACTCAAAAACAAATACATCATACCCCTTCTTGGTAAGATAATATGCTGTATTTATTCCTAGTACTCCAGCACCTATTACAGCTATTTTCATTAGTCAGTCAGCTCTCTAGGTAACTTGAAGGTCATGTTTTCTTTATTTTCTGATAAATTTCTAACATGGTTATAACCTAGTGGAATCAAGTAAGAAATTACCTCTTGAACTATATCTTCAGGTGCAGAGGCTCCAGCAGTAATACCTACAGAAGCAACCGATTTAAGCTCATCTATTTTTATATCTGCTTTATCATCAATTAAAAATGATTTTGTACCGCACTTCTCTGCTAGTTCTTTAAGCCGATTAGAATTTGAGCTTGTTTTTGAACCAATAACCAAGACAACTTCGCATTCCAAAGATAGTTGCTTAACTGCATCTTGTCTATTTTGGGTTGCATAACATATGTCATCAGCACTTGGTCCAATAATTTTTGGAAATTTTTTCTTTAGGACATCGATTAGCTCTGTTGTTTCATCTACAGAAAGAGTTGTTTGAGTAACATAAGCTAAAGAATCTGAATTTACTTTTAATTTATCTATATCTTCTCTTGTTTCTATGAGATATATATTTGTGCCTGAATTTTTTGGATGTCTTCCTAATGTTCCAACAACTTCAGGATGACCCCTGTGCCCTATTAGGATAATATCTCTACCTTTCTTAGCATGTTTTTGAACTTCAAGGTGGACTTTTGTTACAAGAGGACATGTAGCATCAAAGTACATAAAATCTCTAGATTTTGCTTCATTTTCAACTTCACTACTTACTCCATGCGCACTAAAGATAGCTACTGCATTATCTGGTATTTCGCTTACTTCTTTTACAAATTTAACGCCTTTTTTTTCTAGGCCTTCAACTACTCTTTTGTTGTGTACAACCTGATGCCTTACATAAACTGGCTCATTATATTTTTCTAATGATTTCTCAACTATATCTATAGCTCTATCAACGCCGGCACAAAAACCTCTGGGATTTGCTAAAACAATTTCCTTAATCTTTTTGCTCATTTCCGCTTAACCAAAGAAAAATAATTATACACGCACCTATAGTTATTAAGAGATCGGCAAAATTAAAAACAAATAAGGAAAAATTGCCTAAATGAAGATACAAGTAATCAGTGACATATCCAGAAATTATTCTTTCAATGAGATTACCAAAACCACCAGAAATTATTAATGTAAATGCTGTTTTTTCAAGGCTTCCTTTAGCATTCAAAAAGCTATAAATAAGAAATGCCAAAGCACATACTATTATTAAAATTAATGCTCCTTGTATGAGAATATTTGAAGAGCTTAAAAAACTAAAAGCCACTCCGGTATTTTTAACAAAAAGAAAATCAAGAACAGAAGGAATTATAGTAAAAGTTGAATAATCCTGAGTATTAACACAATATTTAATTCCTAGATCAACTAATAGCAGAATTACAAAAACGAAGAAAAATTGATACTTCAATTAGAAAAACCTCCTGATCTCTCCTTCTCCATTCATATTATTTTCGCATCTTGAACAATGATGCCCCATTTCTGTCCCTTCTACTCTATGCCAACATCTTGAACATTTCTCATGTTTTGATTTTGAAACTTGAATTTTTTGTTCTTTGCCTAAAACTAACTTACAACCTGAAGATATAAAAAATTTATGAATCTCAGGAGATAAGTGTTCTAATAATTCAAATTCTTCTTTTATAAGAGTGATAGAAATTTCTGCATCTAGTGCATTTTTTAATATATCTTTTTGTCTTTTGATCTCTATTTCCTGATAAACTGAGGATCTTAGCTCTTCCAGAACTTTAAATAATTCTATTTCATCTTTAGATGCATAGTCACCCAGCTCTTCATATTCTTCAAGAAATATCCTATCTCCTTCCCCAGGAAACATTTGTTCATAAAATTCATAGGCAGTGAATGGAAGAATAGGAGAAATATTCTTTATTAATGTTATTAAGACTTTTTTGATTGTAAACTGAGCTGATCTTCTGCCTACTGAATCATCTTTCATTGTATACAGTCTGTCTTTAATAACATCTAAATACATTCCTCCTAGATCGTTTACACAGAAATTTAAAATTTTGGAGGTAATTAGATGAAGATTATAGTTTTCATAGCTTGATCTAATTTCATCTTGTAATTCTTTAGTTTTACTGAGAATTACCTTATCTAAGAATAAAAGATCTTTTTCGTTAAAATCATCTGAATAATCATATAAATTCGATATCATAAAACGCATTGTATTCCTTGTGCGCCTGAAACCGTCGATGGATCTATTTAGTATATCTTTAGAAAACGCCATTTCTCCTCTAAAGTCTGTTGATGCAATCCAAAACCTTAGAATGTCTGCGCCAGACTGATCTATTACTTCTTGTGGAGTTATAACGTTGCCTATTGATTTAGACATTTTTTTTCCTTCTTCATCGACAACAAAACCATGTGTTAAAACGGATTTGTAAGGCGCTATACCTTTCATAGCAATTGAAGTTAAAAGAGATGATTGAAACCAACCTCTATGTTGATCACTACCCTCAAGATAAAGATCTGACTGTGTATTTGATCCATATAATTCATCTACAACACAAAAATGAGTTATTCCGGAATCAAACCACACATCAAATATATCTTTTGATTTCTCATAGTCTTCTGAATCACTTAGTTTTAAATCAATCGAATTCCAAGAGTCTATACCTTTATCTTTTATCGACTTAGAAACAGCATTGAAAATATTATCTTGCTCAGGATGAGGCTCGCCTGTATTTTTGTGATAATAAAGAGGTATTGGTATGCCCCAGTCTCTTTGTCTTGATATGCACCAATCAGGCCTATCATTAAGCATTATATCCATTCTTTCTTTGCCCCATTCAGGAATAAATTTTATTTCATTCAATGCTCTGGTTGCTCCATCCAATAAACCAGACTTTGTCATTGAGAAAAACCATTGTGGAGTAGCCATAAATGAAAGAGGGGTTTTATGTCTCCAACAGTGAGGATAACTATGAAAATACTCTCCATGATTAACAAGTGCATTTGATTCATTTAGCTTTGATATGACTTCAGGGTCGACTTTTCTTACATGCATTCCCGAAAAATATTTAATTTCTTCTTTATAACAGCCGTTAGCTAAGACTGGGTTTTCTACAGCTATACCTTGTTTGGAACAAATATTGTAATCATCTACACCATGGGCAGGAGCAGTATGAACAAACCCTGTTCCAGTCTCTGTTGTAACATGATCAGCTGCAAGAAGTGGAGATTCTCTATCAAAGAGAGGATGCTTAAGAACTAGACCCTCAAGATCTGAACCTTTTATTTTAATTTTTGTAGGTGATATTTTTTTATCGCTCCATCTTTCAGAGCATTGTCCCTTAAGCTCGGATGCAACTAATAAAAATTCTCCATTAACTTCTAAGACTTCATAGCTAATATCTGGTTTAAAGCAAACTGCCTGATTTCCGGGAATTGTCCAAGGTGTTGTTGTCCATATAACTACATGTACTTCATCTTTGATTTTATTGGCTAATCTTTTATTTAATTCTTTTGCTGAATCTTTTGTAAACGCAAATTTAACATCAATTGAATTTGAAGTTTTATCCATATACTCCACTTCAGCCTCTGCTAAAGCAGAAGAACATTCTAAACACCAATGAACAGGCTTAGAGCCTTTTTCAACATGTCCATTGTGATAAATTCTAGCGAATCCATTTATTGCTTCTCCTTCAAAAGAATAATCTAAACTCGCATATCTGTTATCCCAGTCCCCAAAAACTCCCAGTCTAATGAAATCATCTTTTTGGATATCAATTTGTTCTTTTGCATATTCTCTGCACATTGCTCTAAACTCAGACTGGCTTAACTCCCTTCTTTTTTTTCCTAGTTTCTTTTCAACCTGTAGCTCTATTGGTAACCCATGACAATCCCATCCTGGCACATAGGGAGCATCAAAACCTTCTAGTGATTTTGATCTTATTACTATATCTTTTAAAACTTTATTTACTGCATGGCCTATATGAATTTTTCCGTTTGCATATGGTGGTCCGTCATGAAGAATAAACTTTTCTTTTCCAGAGTTTTGCTTTCTTATCTTTTGATAGACATCTCTTTTAGACCACTCTTCTAACATCTTAGGTTCTCTTTCATTAAGATTTGCCTTCATTGGAATTTCGGTCTTTGGTAAATTTAATTTTTGATCTTTTTTATCACTCATAATTTTTTAATAGACTTTCCGCTTTTTTTCTGTCCTTCTGAATCTGATTTTTAAGGTCATCAATTGAATCAAACTTGATTTGATCTCTAATTTTACATAAAAACTCAATACTTAATATCTCATCGTAGATATTTTTATCAAAATCTAAAATGTGGGCTTCTAGTGACTGCCGATAATCACCAAAAGTTGGCTTGGGACCAAAATTTACAATACAGAAGTAATCTTTTTCATTTATTTCTGTTTTGCATAGAAAGACGCCACTAAAACAAAAATCTACATTATCAATTTCTATGTTTGCTGTTGGAGTAGATATTCTTTTGCCTATGTTTTTTCCAGAAATGACTTTTCCTGTTATTTGATATGGTCTTTGCAGAAGTTCAGTTACATGGCTAAAGTTTCCCTTCTCTAGATGAGATCTGATAAGAGTGCTGCTAATTTTCTCTTCTTTGTACAGTACGTCTTCGGCAATATCCAATACAATGTTATTCTTCGCACAAAGATCTTTCAAAGTAGAGATGTCTCCAGATCTATCTATACCAAATTTAAAGTCTTCGCCTACAATTAAATATTCTACCTCTGCATTTAGAATATATTTTTGAAAAAACTCTTCGGCGGTTAAACTTCTAAAGACCTCATCAAATTTTATTGAATCGATTGAATCAATATTCAGATCATTTAAAAGGTCAATTTTATCTTGATTTGCAAGTATTCTTTTTTTATCTCTTTTAAAATACTCAAAAGGATAAGGATTAAAGGTAATAACTTTTGATTTAATATTATTTTTTTGAGCATAGGTCAGAACATGAGATATTAATCTCATATGGCCCTTATGAATTCCATCAAAGTTTCCTATTGTTGCACTAAATTTACTTTGCATAAGATATTCCTTTATTAATCTTATATATAAATAATAAACTTATAAGCCAAGAAAGAGTTGCAGCACAAGTGGTCGCTAAAGCAAGACCAACATGCCCAAGACCATATATAAATATAAATACATAATTTAATATCAAGTTTGTTAAAAGTGAAATGAAGCCAATTATTAGGACAAACTTAGTTTTAGAAGCAGCAAAAAATACGCTATTAAAAAATTTAGAGCTCAGAAGAAACGGTAAAGCATAGGAATAAGCAACTAAACTAGATGCTGTCATCTGTACATCAATGTAATTAAATTCTCCTCGCATAAATAAAAACTCAATCACCTGAGTAGATAGTAATATATAAAAAATGCCACTTAATAGCCCTATTAGAAAGGTCGAAGAAAGGCCTTTTCTTAAAACTTTCCTAAATTCACTTTTGTCTTTCTTCAATATTGTTTCAGTCAGATCAGGTAGCGCCACAAGTGCTATCGCAACTCCAAATAATCCCATTGGAAATTGTATCAATCTATCGGAAAGATAAAGCCAAGTAGGGCTTCCTGTATCAAGAAATGATGCATAAATCGTATCTACAAGTACATTTAATTGATATATTCCTGCTGCAAATATTGCTGGCAAAAACCTTGAAAAGAAAATTCGTAATAATTTCTTGTTGAAGGAAAAATTAAAGTTTGGCAGATACCCCAAATAGACAGAAACTGAAAAATTTAAGGCCAGTTGAAGCAATCCTGCAGTAAGGACTGACAATCCGATAACACTAAGAGTTAACTCATTTGAATAAAGAGCGAAAACTATCAAAGTTAAATTAAATAAAATAGGAGTAGCAGCTACAAATTGAAAATATTTTTTTGAATTCTGAATTGCACCAAAGAAAGCCACTAATGAAATTAAAAATATATAAGGAAAAACAAGTTGTAAAAATTTAGTTGCAGATAAATATTTTTCTGGATCATTGCTAAAACCAGGTGCAAATATATCTATAAATAAGTTAGGAAATATTAAAACAAAACTTACAAATAGAACTAATGAAGCGAAAAGAAGAGTAAAGATTTGGTTTAGAAAATCTTTTGCATGCTCTCTCGCTTCTATAATGCTTGGTGTTAAAGACTGTGATAATGCACCTTCACCAAAGAAGCTCCTGAAAACATTAGGAATCTTGAATACTACGACAAAAACATCATGAATAGCACTAGCACCCAGCATTGCTGCGAAAATTAAATCTCTAATATAGCCAAATACACGTGAAATTAGAGTAAAAAATGAGAACCCTATGGAAGATTTCCAAAATTTTGATATTTTCAATTACTTATTCTCTGATTCAAAATCTAACGATATTGAGTTAACACAATACCTAAGTCCTGTTTTATTTTTTGGGCCATCTTCAAAAACATGGCCTAAATGTCCTTCACAGTTTGCGCATAGTATTTCAGTTCTTGGACGTCCAAAAATTGAGTTATCTTCTTTATATATTATTGCTTCTTCATTAACAGCTTCAAAAAAACTTGGCCAACCACAGCCCGCATCATATTTTGATTCAGACTTGAATAACTCTGCTTTACAATTTTTACATTTGTATACACCATCCTCAAAGAATGTATCAAACTCTCCTGAGAATGGTCTTTCAGTGCCTTTATCTTTTAAAACATAAAGCTCTTCTTGGGTCAGTTTATTATTTATTTCTTTCATATATTTGTTTAATTGTACTATTTTTCACTATCTTGGACTGTAAATCCAAGTACCTCAAGATAGATTCGATCAGCATGATTTTCACAGCCCTTAACAATTATCTGAGAGTAGCCAATTCTATTATTGTAATTATCACGAATCTTTTTGAAATCAGTACTTTTAAAATGGTCTAGTTTAGGATTGTAAGTATCGAGCATTAAAGAAACCGGAAAACCAAATTCTTTTATATCTTCATCAAAAACTTTTTTGTTAAAATTTATAATTTTATTTTCTAATATGTTTTTTTTCTGAGTGCTATTAGTTTCTAAAAAATTATCTATATGTTCGGATGCCATTTTCGTCATCTGATATCGAGCATATTGAGAGTGCCCAGCAATATGCGGAGTTCCATATAAATTCTTTTCTAAAAAATCTTTGTTTACATTTGGCTCATTCTCAAAAACATCTGAAATCAATTGAATATGATGCTTATCAGTATCAAGTCCTAGAAAATCTTCTTCAGACACCACGCCCCCTCTAGATGTATTGATAATTATTGTCTCATCCTCACACATTTTAAATTTGGAAGAAGAAAAAAGTTTTTCAGTGGGGTGTTCTGACTCCAAGGATGTTGTAAAAGGTACATGCAATGAGATAAGAGAATATCCTTTAACTTCTTCATTATTATTAGTGCTCCATTTGTATGGATCATAAGAACTAACATTAAAACCAAAATGTTTTAGAGTCTTATATACGCCCTCACCTATATTTCCACAGCCTATTATTAGTGCAGAATCAGTTTTGATAAGCTTTTTTTCTTGCAACATAAGCGCTGTAGTAGAGAAGATGTATTCCCTGACAGCAATAGCATTAGCTCCAGTAGAAAATGCGTAGGGAATTTTCATCTTGTTCAATTCTTGCTTATCTATATGATCCTCTCCAGTCGAAGCTGAACATAAAAACTTAACACTTTTTGGAATTTTCTTTCCATGAGTTTTATATGTGGATCTGAGAACAACTATTGAATCCTCTTTGATACTCTCAATCTCAAAATCTTCATCGGAGAAATATTCAATATGATCAATATGATCCGCAAAAAAATGCTCTACATATGGAATATTTTTATCAATGAGGATTTTCATTTTTTTGGCCAAAAAATTGACTTTATCCAACCTAGAAAAGAGTTAGGTTTAAGCATATTTTCCTCTATTGATAGTAGGTCTAATAAATATGTTGATGATTCAGTAAATAGGCTCTCTCTGGTCTTAAATTCTTCTTTATCTAACTTGCGAATCTCTTTGGCTGGATTGCCTGCATAAACAACGTTAGCAGGCACTTTTCCACTTACCACAGACCCAGCTCCAATTATAGAGTTCTCTCCAATCTCACTTCCTTTAAGAATTATTGATCTTTCACCAATCCAAACATTTTTAGCAATATTTACTGGTAAGGTTTTAGCAACATAATCTGTTCTGTCATATATGCCATGCCAATCTGAATCTGTTATTACTACATCAGAAGCAATCATAGTCGAATCACCAATATTAATACTTTGTGCAGACCTGATACTTGTTCCGGGTGAAATAAGTATGTATTTGCCTAAGTTAATTTCTCCACTAATCTTATCCGTTTGCCAAGCTGAAAGATCAATCCTTTTATCAGGAGCACATATTAATGTTGCATAATCTTCTATAGATATATTCTCACCAAATACCTTTAAGTGTTGTGGGTTGAGAACCATTACATTTTTTCCAAAATATTTAAACTTTGGTTTCAAAAAATGATGAAGGTAAAAAGAACTGAATGAATTAAACAGTTGCTTTAGCCAAAAGGGTCTATGTTCAGTATTAATAATGAAACTCCAAGTATAATTATAAGATAGAATAATTCTGTTATATGTTCACTTTTAATTTGATTAAATTTTCCCAAGAGTATGGAAAGTTTATCAAAATAGGCCTCCCTATACTTGGTAGTCAACTTGTTATGTATGGGATGACGACAGTAGATTATATTATGGCTGGTTACTATAGCTCTGATGATCTTGCTGGCGTAGGGTTAGCGGTTGCGATATACAGTCCTGTATATTTCCTTACTGCTGGAGCAATGTTTGCTATATCTCCAATTATTGCCCAACATTTTGGTGCAAAAGAATATATACAAATAAAAATTAAAACAAGAAAGTTTTTATGGACAGGGCTTTTTGTTGGTTTTATTTTTTATTTAATCTTATCTAATGCTGGAATAATATTTGATTTCTTAGACACTTTTGCAAATGAATTTAATCTTGGAAATTTAGCTATTACAGAAGAGAAAATTAAAACAATCAGCCTAGGCTACTTAAATATTGTAGCTTTCGCTGCAATACCAATTACTTTATTTCAAGTTTTTAGAGGTTATAGTGAAGGCATTACACAAACTAGAATTATCTTCATTCTTGGTCTTCTGGGTTTTTTAATAAATATACCTCTTAACTATTACTTTATTTTTGAATTAGATATGGGGGGTGTAGGCTGTGCGTATGCAACAGCTATCGTCAGTTGGCTGGGTTTAATAGCATTTTGGTTTGTAACTTTATTTTTAAAACAGTATAGAAATATAAGAATCTATGGAAATTTTATTTGGCCAGATTTTAAAAGTTCTTTAGAACTGCTTAAGCTTGGAATACCTATAAGCTTTGGAATTTTTGTTGAGCTTAGCATGTTCAGTGGTGCATCTTTAGTCATATATTTCTTTGGTGCAAATTCATTAGCGGCTCACACAATAGCTATAAATTTAGTTGGGTTATTGTTTATGCTTCCCTTATCACTAGGCTTGGCATCGGCAATAAGAGTAGGAAATTTAATCGGAGCAAAAAAATTTAAAGAAGCAAACTATGCTTCTAACTTTTCTCTTAGATTTTCATTAATTGTAGCTATTACTAATTTTATTTTAATAATCTCCATGGGAAGCCTTCTTATTAACATATATACAAGCGACCCAAATGTTTCTGTCATAGCATTAACTTTGCTTACTTATGCTGCAATATTTCAAGTGCCTGATGCCATTGGCTATTCTGCTATTGGATCTTTGAGAGGGCATAAAGATACTTTTGGTCCAATGATAAATTTCGTTATTTCATATTGGTTTATTGCTATACCTGCAGGTATATATCTCTCTTTTAATGATTCAGATTTTTTACCAACGGGGGCTGAAGGGATGTGGACAGGTATGATTATTGGAATAGTAGTTAGTGCAATACTGAATACACAAAGATTAAGAATTAAAAAAAGAGAGCTAAAGAGATTCTTTAAGCTTCGAACCAATAAGATTTAAATCAGTTACAACGCCTACTCCAGCTGATTCTAGTGCTTTAAATTTATCTTGAGCTGTTCCTTTACCTCCAGAAATTATTGCGCCTGCATGTCCCATTCTCTTTCCTTTTGGAGCAGTAACACCTGCTATGTATGAAACAACTGGCTTTTTAATATTATCTCTAATGTATTCAGCCGCTTCTTCTTCTGCGCTTCCACCTATTTCACCAACCATGACTATTGATTCAGTTTGAGAATCGTTTTCAAACATTTCTAATGCATCTATGAATGAAGTCCCATTAACAGGATCTCCACCTATACCAATACATGTGCTTTGACCTAAGCCTGCATCTGTAGTTTGTTTAACAGCTTCATATGTCAGAGTTCCCGATCTAGAAACTATACCCACAGTACCTTCTAAATGAATTGAAGCTGGCATAATCCCAAGTTTTGCCTTTCCAGGAGAAATTACTCCTGGACAATTAGGTCCTATCAATCTCACTTCAGGATGAGATTCAAGAACATTAATAACATCCACCATATCAAGAACTGGAACGCCTTCTGTAATGCAAATAATTAAATTAATGCCTGCTTCAGCAGCTTCTATGATTGCTGATTTAGTAAACTTTGCTGGCACAAAGATTACTGAAGTATCAGCAGCTGTTTCTTTAATTGCTTCTTCTACAGAATTGAATACTGGCTTGCCAAGATGCTCTTGTCCTCCTTTATTTGGAGTAACTCCCCCAACAACATTTGTACCATACTCTATGCATTGCTCAGCATGCATAGTTGCTTGTGATCCTGTAAATCCCTGAAAAATTGCTTTAGTAGATTTTCCTATGAGTACACTCATTTAACTAACTCGACTATTTTTTTGGATGCTTCTTGAAGTGAATCTTCTCCAATAAGATTTAAACCAGAGTCATTTAAAATTGATTTACCTTCTTCTGATTTATTCCCTTGCAATCTAACCACTATCGGCACTGATACGCTTCTTTCTTTTATAGCATCTATAATTCCTTGAGCTATAAGATCACATCTTACTATCCCCCCAAAAATGTTAATTAAAATGCCTTTAACATTCTGGTCAGAAAGTATCAATTTAAAAGCTTTAGATACTCGCTCTTTAGTTGCTGTACCGCCTACATCTAAAAAGTTTGCCGGCTCACCATCGTAGAGTTTTATAGTGTCCATTGTTCCCATAGCTAATCCTGCTCCATTAACCATGCAACCAATATTCCCATCTAGTGACACATAGCTTAAGTCATTCTCTTTGGCTTCATACTCTCTTTGATCTTCTTGTGTAGGATCATGTTTATCTAATAAATCTTCTTGTCTATAAAGAGCATTCTCGTCGACATTTATTTTTGCATCTAAGCAATGGAGGTTTCCATCGGTTTTAACAACCAATGGATTTATTTCTAAAAGGCTTAAATCTTTATCCTTAAATAATTTTGCGCAACCTGAAACAATTTTAGTGAATTGATCTGTCTGCTCAGAATCAAAATTTAAAGAATTAGCCAAAGACTTTATTTCTTCTTCTTCTATTAAATAATCTGAATTAAGTTTTGCTTTAAGAATCTTTTCTGGAGTTTTTTCTGCTACTTCTTCAATATTCATTCCTCCAGCTTCAGAAACTATCATAGATACACACTTTTCTCCTCTGTCTACAACAAAACTCATATAAAGCTCTTTATCTATATCTGTTAATTCTTCAAGAGTAATTATATTCACAGGCAATCCATCTGAATCGGTTTGTATAGTTACGATTTTTTTACCTAGCCATCGTTCTACAAATTCTTCAACCTCAACTTTTGATTTGCAAAGCTTAACTCCACCAACTTTTCCTCTGCCACCTGTGTGTGATTGAACTTTAGCCACACAACCATTAGAAAAATCTATAGATTCTATAGCTTCATCAATATCAGAAGATTTCTTTATTATTGACCTTCTAGATACAGGTAAGTCGTATATTTCGAAATATTCTTTCGCTTGATACTCGTGAAGATTCATCAGTTCCCTATATGAATTGCTTGTTTATTAACAGCTAAGGCAGCTTCATGCAGAGCTTCCGAAACAGTAGGATGACTGAACATAGTAAGACCGAAATCTTCTGAACTAGCAGAGAACTCCATACCAATAAGACCTTGTTGCAATATTTCTGATGCTGAGTTTCCGAATATTTGCACTCCCAGAACTTGATCTGTTTCTTTATCTGCTAAAACTTTTACTGAACCAACTGCATCGCCAGCAGCTAGAGCTCTGCCACTTGCTGCAAATGGGAAGTTTCCTTTTTTAAAATCGATCCCTTCATCTTTTAATTGTTTTTCTGTTTTGCCAACCCAAGCTATTTCTGGATGAGTATATATAACGCTTGGAACTAGATCATAATTTACTTCCATTTTCTTGCCAGCAATTCTCTCAGCAACCATCACTCCCTCTTCCATTGCCTTATGAGCAAGCATAGGCCCTCTTACTAAATCTCCGACAGCGTAGATATTCTCAATATCTGTTTGACAATATTTATTAACAGAAATAAAACCTTTTTCATCAAGCTCTAAACCACAATTTTCATCTAAAAGATTGTCTGTAAATGGTCTTCTGCCAACAGCAACTATTACTTTGTCAAAGTATTTTTTTTCAATTTTTCCGTCAATCTCTATTTCAAGATTTACGCCTTTTCTATATTTTTTTGATTCTTTTACATAGCAGCCCAATTGTATGTTTAAATTTTGTTTTTTAAATTCTCTCTCAATAGATCTAGTCATATCGCTATCAAGCATCGGTAATAAATCTTTTTCTGCTTCAAAAATTTCAACTTCGGAACCTAATCGTGACCAGACACTACCAAGCTCTAAACCTATAACTCCTGCTCCGATTATTCCAAGCTTCTTCGGTGTCTCCGTGAATTCTAAAGCGCCAGAACTTCCAACTACTGTTGTTCCATTCCATGGAACTGAAGGAATATTAATTGGTCTTGAGCCTGTTGCGAGGATTATATTTTTTGCTTTGTATTTCTTTTTCTTTCCCTTTAGGTCTGTGACTTCTACTTCATTTTGGTTTAGCAATTTACCTTTTCCATGTATCGCGTCTACTTTATTATGTGAAAATAATTGACTTACTCCACCTGTAAGTTTTTTTACAATTTCATTCTTTCTATCCATCATTTTTGTTAAGTCATAATTTGGTTTAGATACTTTTATCCCATGCTCATCAAAACTTTCTGATATTTGATGATATTTATAAGAAGAGTCGAGAAGAGATTTTGATGGTATGCATCCAACATTTAAACAAGTTCCGCCTAGCTTTTGTTTCCCTTGATCGTCCTCATCAAACTCTATACAAGCAGTTTTTAGGCCAAGCTGAGATGCTTTTATTGCTGCCACATATCCCCCTGGACCTCCTCCAATAACGATTACATCATATTCCATTTATACTCCTAGAATCATTGATTCCGGTGATTCAAGTGTTTCCTTTATCTTCACCAGAAAAGATACAGCATCTTTACCATCTAATAGTCTATGGTCATAAGTTAATGCTAGATACATCATTGGTCTAACTTCTATATTTCCGTTAACTACCATTGGTCTTTCTTGTATCTTATGCATACCAAGAATGGCAGATTGTGGAGGATTTAATATAGGTGTTGAAAGAAGAGACCCAAAAACACCACCATTTGAGACTGTAAATGTTCCACCTGTTATATCAGCCATTTCAATTTTTCCATCTCTAGCTTTGATTGAATAATCCCTAATAGCCATCTCTATTTCAGCCAAGGAAAGTTCTTGTACATTTCTTACAACTGGAACTACTAGACCTTTTTCAGTTGAAACAGCAACACCAATGTCTTGAGATCCATGATAAACAATATCATTACCATCTATCGATGCATTAACAATTGGCATATCTTGCAAGGCTATACTAGATGCTTTAAGAAACATCCCCATAAAACCAAGCTTTACTCCAAACTTTTGTTCAAAACTATCACGATATTTCTCTCTAAGTTTTTTTACTTCATATAAATCAACTTCATTGAATGTTGTAAGTGAGGCTGTTGAAAATTGGGATTCTAAAAGTCTTTTTGCAACAACAGATCTTAATCTTGTCATTGGAACTCTTTTGGTATTTTCTATATCTTCATTTTCGGAGGTATGGGAAGATTCTTTCTCTACTTTTTCTGGTTTCTTTTCTGCGGCTTCAAGTATATCTTGCTTTGTTACCACACCTTTCTTAGAGCTTGCTTTTAAATCAGTCAAATCGACATCTTCTTCATTTAATAGTTTTTTTGCTGCTGGGCCCATTCGAAAACCTTTTTCTTTTTTTGTTCCGGTAGACTCACTCTTTTCTATTGGGGCTTTAACTTTTTTCTCTACTTTTTTCTCTACTTTTTTCTCTGGCTCTTTTGCTTTAGTTTCTTGCTTCTCATCTTTGGCTGGTACAATTGAAATGCTTTCTCCTTTTTTATATCTACCTATTATGTCTGAGCTTTTTATTGTGCTGCCTTCTGGAACTAATATTTTATCCATCACCCCATCAGATGGAGCTGTTACTTCTATCACAACCTTATCAGTTTCTATTTCTGCTAAGACTTCATCTTGTTTTATTTCTTCACCTTCTTTCTTGAGCCAGCTTGATAATGTGCCCTCAAAAATTGATTCAGGAAATTGGGGAGATTTAATATCTTCAGTCATTTTGAATATTTTATAACTCTAGCGCCTCTGTAACTATCTCTTTTTGTCGTTTTTGATGATATTTTTGATAACCTCCTGCAGGAGCAGCAGATAAATTCCTTGCAATAACGCCCAACTTATAACCTTTCTTGGTCTCATTAAGAACTTTTTCTAATTTATGTCTGATCATCAGCCAAGCCCCCATATTTTCTGGTTCTTCTTGAACCCAATAAAAATCTTTGCATTTCACACTCTTTGTGATGTTTATTAGCTCACTTTCAGGAAATGGATAAAGTTGTTCTAGTCGAACGACAGTAATATTTTTAATATTTCTTTTTGAAATTTCCTGAAGTAAATCAAAGTAAATTTTTCCTGAACAAAATATGACTCTTTTAGATGTAGATGTAGCTTCATCAATGATTACATTCTTAAATGTACCTTCCGTCAGATCTTTAAGCTCAGAAGTTGCTAAAGGGTTTCTCAATAAACTTTTTGGAGTCAGAACAATTAAAGGTTTCCTTGAAGGTCTAACTACTTGCCTTCTAAGTAGATGAAATATTTGCGCTGGCAATGTAGGAATACATACTTGAATATTTTCATGAGAACAAAGTTGTAAAAATCTCTCAAGCCTACAGCTACTATGTTCAGGGCCTTGCCCTTCATAACCATGGGGAAG
>Ga0310343_10000397_pt1 | contig 20652 bp, 19 predicted proteins | sample HC15DNA2025_MG_FD_203519 | JGI IMG/M metagenome (GOLD analysis project Ga0310343, IMG submission 203519) | Marine microbial communities from station ALOHA, North Pacific Subtropical Gyre - HC15-DNA-20-25_MG | ecosystem: Environmental > Aquatic > Marine > Oceanic | place: Pacific Ocean: North... | reverse complement strand
TTGAAATATTTCTTATATTTTTATTATCTAACATATTTATTAAGTTAATATCTTATATACCGAAAGGTTTTACATGGCTAATATTAATTCACAAAAAAAGAGAATAAGGCAAGATAAGAAAAGAAATCTTAGAAATAAGTCCATAAAAACAGAGCTTAAAACAGTGCTTAAATCTGTTGAAGATAGCTCTGTTGAAAATAAGTCAAGTGCCCTGAAAACTTTAGATATTGCATACTCAAAAGGTATTATTACTAAAAATTTTCGAGATAGAAATAAATCAAGAATTTCAAAACTCTAACAATTTTTTTAAAGAAACAAGATACCTTTTAGCGTTTTCAATTTCGTATCCAAATTTATTAATGCTTTTTTCAATTTTATGAGTATATCTAATTGCTTTATCAATCTTATTTTTATCAATACTTTTAATCTTTTTGGAAGCATCTTGATATTTATAATCATTTTTTTCATTTAAAATTTCTGCGACTTCTTTTGGTTTAATCTCAATTAACATTTTTAACCTAACTAGCTCTTTTGTGAAATATGAAAGAAAATTTCTAAAGTCTCTTTCGGACTGAGTAAAAGAATCCAATAATTTTAAATCCATTGATTTTCTTGAACTATATAAAATATTTGTTAAATCCCAAGGAAAAAAATTAACTTTTTTTTGTATATCTAAATACAAAATATCAACCGAGGACCCTAGTGATGTAAATTTAGATAAATTTGATTTTTTAATTTGAAAAATATAATTATCGTCTAAATTTATATTTAATTTATTAAATGAAGTTAATGTAATGAATTCATCAAAAACAAATTTAAATTTATCATTTTCAAATAATGATTGTGCTTGATTTGGAATTTCTTTTATTGAGACTTTTTCAAGACTTATATTAAATTTATCTAATTTGTTTAAATCTGATATTAAATTGTCTGTGACTAATAATTTCATTATCCAACAAAATTTATTATCTTATCTGGAATATAAATAATTTTTTTATAGTCAGACAAGTTCATATTGAACTCAACTTTACAGATTTCCTCTACTTCTGATTGTTCTAATCCAATATCAGTTTGTCGTGTATGCCTTTTCTTACCATTAATCTGTATTACAAGCTCATATGTAGGGTCTTTTAAGTTTTTGGTATCAACTTGAGGCCACGCAGTATTTATCAAATCTTCATTAAAATATTCTTCAAAAACTTCAGATGCAATATGAGGAGCCATGGGAAATAAAAGAATACATAAATTTCTTATGATCATATCTTTTGACTCTTTCGATATATCCTCATTATTTTTTAGAAATTTTGATAAATCATTGTTTATTTTCATCAAGTCAGACACAGCTGTATTAAATTCAAATTTATTAAGATGATTTGAAACTGAATTAATACTTTGGTTGACTTTTCTAACTATATCTGTTTCCTTATTTGAACCATCTAATTCTTTTAATTTTGACAATGTTTCAATATTCTCCCAAAACTTATTTAAAAACCTCTTTGTACCTTCAATACCTCCATCATTCCATTCAACACCGTCGCTAGGAGGTGCCATAAAAAGAATATACAATCTTAGAGCATCAGCTCCATGAGTAGCAAAATAAGATTCTGGATCTACTGTATTTCCTTTTGATTTAGACATTTTAGAACCACCAAAATTTATCATTCCTTGAGAAAATAAATTTTGAAATGGTTCATTAAAGTCTAAATAATCCATATCTCTTAGTGCTTTGACAAAAAATCTTGAATAAAGTAAGTGAAGAATTGCATGCTCAACTCCTCCTATGTACTGATCAACAGGAAGCCAGTTGTTGACTTTTTCTGCATCAAAGGGGTTATTTTCGTTTTTTGGATCAACAAATCTTAAAAAATACCATGATGAATCCACAAAAGTATCCATCGTATCTGTTTCCCTTAATGCCTTGAAGCCACATTCTGGGCAATTCGTATTAATGAACTCATCACTTTTTGCAAGAGGAGACTCATTTGTGTTTTTATAATCATCGATATCAGGCAATAATACTGGTAAGTTTTCTTCCTTCTCAGGAACCATTCCACACTTATTACAGTTAATTAGTGGAATAGGACACCCCCAATATCTTTGACGGCTTATTAACCAGTCTCTTAATCGGAACGTTGTTTTACTTGTGCCGATATTATTTTTTTCCAAGAATTGAATAATTTTTTTTGAACCTTCTTTGTGAGAGTCAAGATTATCAAACTCTCCTGAGTTAATTAATATCCCCTCTCCAACATAAGCTTCATTTTCTATTGAAGATTCTTTATTTTTATCTGAAATAACTTGAATAATTTCAATTTCATATTTTTTTGCAAAATCATAATCTCTTTGATCATGACCTGGTACAGCCATAATTGCACCTGTACCATAGTTTATTAACACATAGTCTGCAATCCATAGAGAAACCTTCTGACCATTAACAGGGTTTATTACAAAAAGACCAGTGTCTACACCTGTCTTTTCTTTTGTAAGTGACATTCTTTCAAATTCAGATTTCTTTTTTGCATCGTCTATATATTTCTGTATCTCAATACTATTTGATGAAATAGAGAGAATTTCTTCAATTAGTGGATGCTCAGGAGATAAAACAGCAAATGTCATTCCAAATAAAGTATCTGGTCTTGTAGTAAATACATCAAAACTCAATTCAGTATCTTCGATATTCATTGAAAACTCGGCACCCTCAGATTTACCTATCCAATTTTTTTGCATTGCTTTGACATTTTCAGGCCAATCACCAATCTGACTTAATCCTTCAAGAAGTTCTTCAGAGTATTTAGAAATTTTTAGAAACCATTGATTTAAATTTTTTTGATCAACTATTGAGTCACACCTATCACAATTACCTTCTATTACTTGTTCATTTGCAAGTACTGTTTTACAAGAGTCACACCAATTTACTGGAGCATCTTTTTTGTAAGCTAGTTTGTTTTTGTAAAGTTTAATAAAAATATACTGAGTCCATTTATAGTAATCATTACTGTGGGCAGCAACCTCTCTATCCCATTCGTAAAGCGAACCTAGTCTAATTATCTGATCTCTCATATTGCGTATACGTTCCTCAGTAAATGTTTTTGGGTGTATACCAGTTTTAATGGCTGCATTTTCAGCTGGAAGTCCAAATGAATCCCATCCCATGGGTGATAAAACATTAAATCCGTTCATCATTTTGTATCTTGTAATGACATCACCAATGGTGTAGTTTCTTATATGGCCCATGTGTAAATCTCCAGAAGGGTAAGGATACATACAGAGATTATAAAAATTTTTTTCTTTTGAATTTATGTCACATTTAATAGAATTATTATCCGACCAATGTTGCTGCCATTTGGATTCAATTTTTTGAAATTTATATTCATTCATAACTTATATACTTCTAATATTTTAGGAAAAACATTTTTTATGTCATAGATTTCTAATACTTTTTTAATATTCTTGATTTTTTCCAAATAAATTTTTTCATTGTTTAAGTCATAAGAAGCATTTAATATTACATCTTTTAAATCATTATTATTACTAAATAGATATCCGTTGTTTTCATTTATAAATTGATTCATAGGCTCTAGATTTCGAGTTATACAGATTTTTTGATAACTCATTGCTTCAAGTAATACTAAGCCCAGACCTTCTGAATAAGAAGGAAAAACGAATATATCAATACCTTCAAAAAATTTTGACTGATCTTCAATGTATCCTAAGAAGGTAGTTTTCTCCTGCAGCTCTGAAGTCATTTGATCTTTTAGATAATTAATATATGAATTTGAACCGTGTCCTCCTATTACAAAATTAAATTGTATTGGTAAATTGTTTAAAGATTTAATCAAATCTTCGATACCTTTATTTTTGTTTAGCCTTCCTAAAAAGCCAATAGTTAAATTTTGATTATGATTTATATTTTTGTGTTCTTTGATTGAAATCCAGTAATTAATTACTTGCGGTTGAATTTTTTCTGTGAGGTTTTTTAACCAACTCTCAACTTCGTGAGATATGACAATTACTGAATCTGCAAAAGTCCATGATTTAAGAAGTTTTTTGAAAAAATATAATTTAAAAACCTTCTTGTAGTTATTGTCAAGATATGAGTCATACTTACCATGTATAGAAACAATCCACTTAAATAAAGTTTTCGAAAAAACATACTTTTTTAAGATATGTATCATATAGTCACTTCTTGGTTGGTGAGAATGAATGATGTCGTACTTATTCTTTTTTATTAAATTTTTTAGCTTAAAATACGAAAATAAATTAAACATTCTTGGACCATTAAGTCTGAATATATTGTTGCAATATTTAATTAGTTCTTGTTCAATTGAAAAAATATTTTTATTGTCTTTTCCAATTACGACTATATCAATCAACAATCCTTCATTATTTTGTGCTTTAGCTAACTCGAGTAAATGACTTTCTGCACCTCCTCTATTTAACGAATTTATAACATGGCAAATTTTCATTTAAATCCTCGGAGTTATCCAAGTGGATTTAGGTGGTAATAATTCATTAATATAAAGTAAATCATTTGGAGTAATTGGAGTAAAGCTTAAAAAATCATTAGTTTCTTCTGAGTCATCCAATATAGGTGTGATTTTTTCAGTATCTTGGAGAGTTTTTTTAAATTTATATAATTGTGAAATATTCTCATGTTTAGGATTTGAATAATAAGTATCGTTAAATTTAATTCCTAAACTTTTATTTTCAATTTCTTCAAAACCACATTGGATTAATAAATTCTCAAAATCTTCTTTTTTAACTTTTAATCTGAAAAAATATGACTTAATTTTTATATCATCAAAGTTTACGAGTATACATTTTAATTTATTTACTGAATCTGTTTCGTTTGCATATTTCCATCTATGGTGTCCATCTAAAAGGATTAGCTCATCTGTTTCAAAGTTAATTACTTTACTATTTATTTTTTTATCTGGATATAGAGAAAGAACGATTGGTTCAAATTTTGAAAAATTTGTATCATCTTGTATTTCATTTTTTAATATTGTTTCTTCATGAAGTTTGACATCAACTAAACCCTCATCAAAATTTGAAAAATCAGATAAATACCCCATAACATTGTAAGGTGTAAATAAATATTCTCTAATGTTTGAAAATTTCAACTATAAGCTTTCATTAATAAATTTTTTTAAAAAATCCATAAAATAATTAAACATTGGTTGATCAACACTGTTAAATAAACTAACTCTAATTCCACCAATACTTCTATGTCCATTGATTCCAATTATTCCAGAATCATTAGCTTGTTTTATAAATGCATCATTGTATTTATCTTCTTTAAATTTAAAAACAACATTTGATTTACTTCTAAATCTCAATTCAGAACTAAAGTCAAATAAATTAGAATTTTCATCTAAAAATTTATACAGTTCATTTGATTGGCTTATAGATTTTTTCTCAAAATAATCTAAACCACCACTCTTAATCATCCATTCAGTAACTAAGTTAAGAACGAATATAGAAAAAGTTGGTGGTGTGTTTAATACTGAGTTTGATGTTGTGAGTTTTTTTAAATTTAAATAACTCGAATTATCAACATCAATTAAAAAATCTTTATTAACTAAACATATGGTTACTCCGGGAATTCCCATGTTTTTTTGTGCACCAGCATATATATAACTTACTTTATCAAAACTAAATGGATATGATCCCAGGTCTGAAGACATATCAACAAGCAAATTTGAATGCGCTACTTCGTTAAAATCTTTTATTTGAATTCCTTCAATAGTTTCATTAGATGTGATATGAAGATAATCTAAGTTTTCAAAATTATTTTTTTCTAAATATTCTCCTAAATTATTTTTTGAAACTTCAAATAAATCAGTATTGGGATTAAGTTTCTTAAAATCTTCATAAGTTTTTTTACCCCATGTTCCATTAACTAGTACACCAATTTTTTTATTTTTATCAATATTCATTGGAAGAAGTGTATTTTGAAAAGTAGCTCCACCTTGTATTAATAAAACATCAAAATTTTTAGGAAGATTAAATAGTGTTGTAAGATTTAATTTGATATTTTCAAGTAATTCATCAAATTCATTACTTCTGTGTGAAATCTCTAAAATTGACTTCCCTGTATTATCATATTTCTGAATAGACGCTTCTACTTTGTCAATAACATCTTGATGAAGCTTAGACGGACCGGGTGAAAAATTATACACACTCATTAATAATTACACTAATCAACAAATTGATGAAATGCATAGCCTAATATAAAACCAAAATAAGAATTTAGTTCTTCAATGGGACTTAAAATTAAAAACAAAATTATTACGATAAAATATTTGAATTGAAAATTATTATTGTAGTTTTTTATCAAATTCAGCAATAATAAAATAATTGTTACAAGCACTAACGGTCCGTATGAAACGTAGTAAAAAACTAATTTATTTTGAAGATTTATAGGATATCTTATTAGCGAATATCTCCCCGTTCCAAAGTTTTGAGTGGGGAAATTATCAAGAAGATAATTTGGTTGTGTTCTGTTTGTTAAATACATTTCAATCTGAGTCAATTTTGAAGAATATTCTTGAAAAACTATATTTGCATAAAGTACACCTTTATGATCAATATTATCAAAAGAGTCAAGAACGAATCTATATATTGCGAACCTTTCATTATCAAAGTCAATTAAAGAATCGTTTTCTTCTGTAAAATTATTGGAATCATTAAATACAATGTCATCATTAAAAATATTTGCTTCTTCTTTTTCTTCAAAATAATTTAAACAATCTTTACTATCAGGATTTAAATTACATTCAACAATGTTTATCTGAGAAAAAGAAATTACAATAATAGAAAATATTATTATTTGATAATCTATTTTCTTCCGAGTAATAAATTCAATTATCTCAATCAATAATAAAAAAGCACAAAAAACGAATGAAAAATCACTTTTTGCTAATCCAATAATCACAGAACAAAGTATGAGTGTCGTAAAAGATAGTTTATTTAATGATTTTATACGCAAATATATTAGTGGTAAAAAGTAACTGACTAAATAAGAAGGTTCTCTAAATGTTCCAAGAGCTCTATGAGAAGCTTCAGGCCAAAATGTTGTTTGAAGAGAGTTTGAATATACACTTGTATTAGATCTGTTTCTTAAAGGTTCAAAAAGGTCAAAGATTTGCGCAAAATAAATATAAATGCTTAAAACGGAAAAAATAATAATAAAATTTTTAATTTTGGTATCCAATTGTAAATCCTGGATTACATCATTATTTTTAAAAAGTATAAATAAAACAACAAAAGAAATTATATTAAATATTCTTAGTACAAAATATTGAATATTTAGTAGATGAGGATTGCTAGCAATAAAAGATAGATCGATAATAATTAAAATTATAAAACCTATTAGTAACACTTTTAATAGAGGATTCGTTGTAAAAATATTCTTAAAATTAAATGAATATAAAAAAATTAAACTTAAACCAATCCAACTTAATGGAATTGAAAATATTTGGTAAGCTTCAAGAAAAATTAGTAGAAACCCAAGATAAAAACAATACTTGTTAATTACTTTTAGCTTTTGCATCTTATTAACTTAATGATAACTAAAGATTCATTAAAGTTATAAAATATTATTTTTGGTTTGAAAGTCTTTTATAGGAATAGAATTCATAAACTTTTTGTGAAATCATGCCAAGTGATAGTGCTAATGCTAGGCCGTTTGCTCCATAAGTTGGTGAAAGAAAAAAAGCGCTAATTAAAAAGACGATTAATAAAACTATTCGACTATTTGCATGATAATGAATTAAATTCTTAAATAACAGTAATTGCCGGATCCAAAAAGTATTTAAATAAACAATATATCCAATAAGAAGAATTAATAATGGCTGGTAAGCATTATCAAATGATGGGCCAGAGATAAGATTTATTAATTCATTTCCAAAGTAAATATAAAATGCCAAGAGAATTGTTGAGATAGGTAGCAATATATTCATTAAAAGTTTATTAAAACGTATATTTTGATTTTCTCTTGATAATTTATTTTGAACATATGGTGTTAAAACTGAGACAACATAATTAATAGGTTCTATCAATCGCTTTGCAATCCTGAAAATACCAACTGTTGAAAAGTCTGTAAAATAACCGAGTATGACCAAATCGAAATGCTGAGGAACAATTCCTACAAATTGATCATATCTTTGTTTAACAAAGTCTGACTTAAATTTTGTAAAATATTCTGCTATCTTATTTAACGAAATTTCTGAAATAATTAAATATTCTCTGCAAATAAATAAACTGAATATTCCATAAGTTATAGAGAATGTAGCCTGTCCTATTAAGTAATTGTCAATACTTGCGTTTGAATTAAATAAAAAAACTATTACTAGAAATCTTAATAAATTCGAAATAGTGTCTACTAGTGCAAATTTTTTAAAATTTCCATTATAAGTCAAAATAGCTTTTGAACTTTCTGAAAATGTTTGACTTATTCTTGCAAGAAGAAAGAAATTAAGTGCAAAACTCATAGAGTAATTTCCAAAAAATGTATTAATCTGTGATCCAAAAATTATTAAACATAAAAAATAACAAATTATCCCGATTAATAAATCAAAGAACAAAGATCGTGTGTACATTTTTTCACCATATTTTTGGATCATCAGTAAAGTTACATCACTATTTCTGGCATGAAGACTTCTAAATATAATTGCTACTAAAGCTAAAACTAATACTGCTTGACCATATTTTATTGTTCCGAGTCCTTTAGTTACAATGCTAACTTGAGCAAAAAGAAGAATCACAATAATCATTTGGGAAGAAGCTAGTTCCTTAATATCGTTAATTAGATTTTTTATATATTGAAAATTCATTTATTAAGTGGAGCTGAGGGGATTTGAACCCCTGACCCCCTGCATGCCATGCAGGTGCTCTGCCAGCTGAGCTACAGCCCCTAATTTTTTTTTAGCCGAATTGATAAAGAGTCTCACTATCAAAATATATATCTTCAATATTGTAATACTCTCGAGATTCTTCAGTAAATATTTGAATTAATATACCTTTTAAACTAACAAGTAGCCAATTTGAGTTTTCTCCCTCATAGGTAAATTTTTGTATTTTTAAATTTTTTCTTATATTTTTAATTATTGAACTCATTTGAACCAAAGAATTTGCAGTGCAAATGATTACATTGTCATGATATTGATCAGAATCTAGTCTTAAAACTTTAATATTTGTCATTTTTTGAGTTAGTAGAAGATCAACCAACGAATCTATAAAAAATGTATTTTCTTCTGAAAGAGTCTTAACTTGATTCACTTATAAATATGTTACCATGAAAAAATAAACACACTATTCTTAAATATAAGGGTTAATTTGAATAGAATAAAAAACTTATTTAGTTTGCTCGAAAGGGTATTTAATAGTCGAAGACTAAGAACAATACTTGGTGTTTTAATAGCTTGTATTGTTAGTTTTGGTTACATTTTTTACTTGGTAGAACCACAAATTAAAACTTTTGGAGATGGAATTTGGTGGGCACTAGTTACTATCACCACCGTAGGCTACGGTGACATAACGCCATTAACAACAATTGGTAGATTAGTAGCAGGTACTTTAATGTTTGTTGGGCTTGGATTAATTGCTACTGTTACAGCAATTGTTTCTGCCAAATTCATATCAAATTATGTAGATCATCACACCAACGACGATGTTTTAGAAAAACTTGAAGAACTAGAAGCTGAAATTGAAAAACTTAAGTCATTAGAAGAAGATGAACTTGAAAAACTCGATGAATTAGATTCTGAAATTCAAGATATAAAAGACAAATTTTAATAAAGACTGTTTTTCTTAATATATTGAATTATTTTTAGTGGAATTTCCTCATCATTAAATATATTGTCTTTAAGCTTATGTCTTATGGAAGTAGAGCTTAAATCTAATTTTTTACCATCAATCAATTCATAATCAAAAGGAAAGTTTTCTTTCAAATTAATTACACTGTCTTCTTTTCTTAAAGCAATTAAAAAATTAGTAAGTTCTGATAATTTTTCATAATTATTCCAAGTTCTAATGTTCATAGCTGTGTCAGACCCAAGAATGAAATATAAATTATCTTTCTCATGATTTAATTTAGTAAGTGTATCGAAAGTATAAGAAGGAATATTTTCAGATTTTTCAATATCACTAATTTCAAATTTATTTGAACCCTCAATGAGAATTTTTGTCATTTCAAATCTGTGAATAAATGATGTAGCATATTTTTTTTGCCATGGATTTCCAGAAGGTATGAAAAGAACTTTATCTAAATCAAATTGTTTAATAGCCCTTTCAGCGATTTTAAGATGTGCTTTATGAGGAGGGTCAAAAGTACCACCAAGAATTCCTATCTTCATCATTTAATTACCTTTTTAAAATTTATACTGTTTATAAAAGTTTTTAATTGTTCAAAATTCCTAACTTCAGAATATTTCTTAGAGATTGACTGATAATGATAAAATTGACTATCACCTGTGTTCCAATATTGGCTTCTTTCTGGATTCATCCAATAAATATTCTGAAACTTTTTTGATAGCTTATCAATTGTTTCTGTGTTTATTGGCCTGTAATTATTTCTCGCATCTCCAATAACAATAAGAGTGTTAAAACTCGAATTGCTAATTATTTTCTCATCTAATAAATCTTTAAACGACTTGTCATAATCAGAATGTCCATCAACATGAACATAGTTATTCCAATTTGTAAGAATTTTATTTATGTTATTAAATTTTAAATTTTTTAATTCGTTTGTGATGTCTGTGATTCCGTCAATAAATACGAACGCGTGTACAGATCTGAAGCGTTGCACTACTCCAAAAAGTAAGGTAAGCCCAAACAAAGAATAAAGAGCCATTGAACCGCTAATGTCACATAAAAGAATCAACCTGGGTTTCTTTTTTATCTTCGGTTTTAAAACAATATCATAAAGACTTCCACCATTTTTCAAGGATTTACGAATAGTTTTTCTAAATAGTAACTTGCCTTTAGAAGCTGATTTTGTATATTTTACAAACTTGTTTGCCAAGATTAGTCCAAGATTTCTCGTCTCTTTAAGTAACTTTCTTCTTTCTTCAGCATCTGTAAATAAAAAATCTTTTTCATCTAGATTTTCTTTTGGATTTAGTTCTGATGGTATGTAAGCTTCTTTAAATTGATTTCTCAGTTCTGAAACTCTTTCGAGTATTGATTGATTTAATTGACTAATAAAGTAATTTTTATTTTCTTCATTGATAATTTCATCTAAATCATTATCAAAATCAATATCAAAAAAACTAACTGAATCAAGAAATGCAAGGGAGTTCTGTAGCTGATTTAACCAATAATTGTTAGATACTGGTCTACTAAAATCTATTTCACCAAATTCTTTAATAATGTCATCAGCAAGTTTTTGAAATCTTGAAAGTGAGTTTTCGTTAAAAAAATCTTCAACTCTTTCTTCTTTATAATCTAGCAAGAAAATAGATTGATCTTCATAGTCACCTACTAAGAAATCAAAGTACTGATGAATAAGTTCTTTCAATTTTTCTTTTTCTTCTCTATTGGAAGGAAGCAATGAATAAATAAAACTTAAATCTCTTTCAAAATTATCATGTTGGGCTTTTTGCAAAAATTTAATTAAATTGCTTACTCTTTCAGATGGAAACTTTAATGAATTCTCTGAACAATAATGAGAAAAATTAATTAACTCATTGGTTTTTATTTGCATTATCTTCTTTAATTTTATCTAGATATATTTTTTGGTCTTCAATATCTTTTATAAGAATTCCGATATTTGAATCTAAAGATACCTCATCATTTAAATGATTGTATTTTACCCATTCAACTGATTCGATTAAAGAAGGTGGCTTGTTTAGACCAAGCGATCTTACAAAATTGCTAAAAATAGAAAACTTTTTTGCTTTTTCTTCATCTATATTTTCTACGTTGTTAAGAATTACTTTTGTTTCTATATCAACTGATGGGTAGTCTAGGTAAAAATACAAACATCTTCTTCTCAATGCTTCAGAAAGCTCTCTTGTAGCATTAGATGTTAACACAGTAAGATTATCATTCTTTGAAGTGATAGTTCCTAACTCAGGAATACTTACTTGGTTTTCAGCTAGAACTTCTAATAACAAAGCCTCAAACTCTTCATCTGATCTATCAATTTCATCTACGAGAAAAATAGATTTTTCATTAGACCTTAGAGATTGTAGAATCGGTCTCTCAATCAAAAATTCTTCAGTAAATAAATTTTTGGAGTCCTGTTCGGTTTGTATTGATAAAAGCTGCTTTTTGTAATTCCACTCATAAAGAGCCTTGTCTTCATCTATACCTTCATGACATTGAAGTCGAATTAATTGAGTTTTAAATATCTTTGAGAGAGTTTTTGCAAGATAAGTTTTTCCGGTACCAGCAGGACCCTCTATCAAAATGGGTTTATTTAAATACAATGAAGCATTGACAATGTCTACTAATTCTTGGTCTGCAAAATAACCGTTGTCTTCGAAATCTTTTACTGTTAAATTGTTTATCATCCTCTTACTGTACCCTCACCTGTAACTACATATCTTTCATTTGTTAACGCCTCTAACCCCATTGGGCCTCGAACGTGTAATTTTTGAGTACTAATTCCAATTTCAGAACCAAAACCAAACATTTCACCGTCAGTAAATCTTGTAGATGAATTAATAAATATAACTGAAGAATCTATAGATTTAGCGAAAGTGTCTGCAACTTCCTTTGATTCAGTCAAAATTGCTTCTGTATGTCCAGATGAGTAGACTTTAATATGCTCAATTGCCTGGTCAACACTGTCTACGACTTTTACTGCCAGTTTCAAATCTAAAAATTCAGTCTCATAGTGTGATTCGTTAGCAAGATTTAAATTTGGAAAGTCTTCTTTTATTGTTTCGTCTACAAATAATTCAACTTTATTTTCTAATAATTCTTCAATGATCAAACTACCCATATCTTGGTAAATCTCACTATTAATTAGCAAGGTTTCAAGAGCATTACATACCCCCGGTCTCTGCACTTTAGAATTAATAACTATATCAATAACATGTTCTTTTTTTGCATCCTGATGTATGTATAAATGTACATTTCCATCTCCATCGAGGATAAATGGAACCTTGGAGTTGTCTACTAGTGTTTGTATTAGCCCCTTTCCCCCTCTTGGAACAATGAGATCAACAAACTCTGTGAGATTCATAAATTCAATAGTGTCTTGACGATCTTTACTTTCTATTATCTGAAAAATATTCTTATTACAATTATTTAAAGATAGTGAATTTTGAAGAACTTCAAGAATGGCAATATTTGAGTCAAGACAATAGCTGGATCCTCTTAAAATTACAGCATTACCAGATTTTAGACAAAGACCTGAAACATCACTTGTGACATTTGGTCTTGCTTCATAAATGACTCCTATAACTCCAAAAGGTGAACGAATTTTTCTAATATGTAATCCTTCATCAGTATTCCAGCTTTCAGTAATATTGCCCACAGGATCTTCTAAGGGAATTATCTTGAGCAAACCATTAGCCATACCACTGATTCGTTCTTCGCTTAAAGATAATCGGTCAATTAACGCAGGTGTTAAATCAAGGTCTTTGGAATTTTTCAAATCTATTTTGTTTGCATCTAAAATTTTTTTTGAGTTTTTCATCAATTCGTCAGCCATAGTCTGTAAAATTTGATTTTTTTTATCAGTACTTAAAACTGCAATTTCTGCAGCAGCCTCTTTTGCTTGTGTTCCTATTTGCTTAAGCATATTAAAAGGTTAATTAACATTTTCTATTAGTAAAATTATTTATAGAATAATTAAATCGTCTTTATGAATTAATACACTACTTTCACCAACTGTAGTACTATCAATTTTCGCAATACCCTTAGCGACAATTTTTTTATTAAAAACAATTGATAATCCATCTCCAATTTTGAAAGAGTTGTCGACACTAACAACTCCTTTTGATAAAAGTGAAGCGTTCTTTAAAAGTGCATTGGCTGCACCTTCATCAATAAATACATTAGATACCGGAGCCATCCCATATGCAATCCAAAGCTTTCTAAGCCTAATTTTCTTATTTGAGGCAGTAATATAGGTTCCAACTTTCTCATTTGAAATTGCCTTCGATAAATTAGATTTTGACCAAGAAATTATATGTGTTGGTATACCGGAAAAACCAGAGATTTGTGATGCCATAATTTTTGTTGAAAATCCTCCCATGCCTTCTCCAGCCTTCGAAAGAGGTATTAATTCGTTAAGTTGATTGGAGTCGTATTCAATGTAATCTATTTTTTTTGCATCTTTATTCTTATCCGGATTGAAATTATACAACCCCTCTTTATTAGTAATAATTATAAGTTTTTCCGCATTAACAATTATTGAAACTATTGCAGAGAGTCTATCGTTATCACCAAACTTTAACTCTTCAGTGGCTACAACGTCATTTTCATTTATCACTGGAATAATTCCCTGTGACAACAATTCATTTAATGCTTGTGTTGTGTTAACGAATTGTTCTCTATCATCTATCAAATTTTTGGTAATTAAAACTTGTGCAATATTCATTTTTTTATCTTTAAAAATTTTTTCATACTGATTAATCAATTCAATTTGGCCAACTGCTGATGCAACCTGAAGTCTTTTTAAAGATTTGGGTCTACTTTTATAATTTAATTTTGTTGCACCAAGACCAACAGCACCAGAGGTAACAATAACAAAATTAAATTTATTTTTATTTTCGATTATTAACTCGGCCAAGCTTTTTAATAAACTTATATCAACATTATCATTTTTAATAATTGAAGTAGTTCCAATTTTTATTACTATATTTTTTTTATTGTTTGTATTCAAATTCTAAATTTCCTAACACAATTGTATCACCATCAATTGCACCCATTTCATTAATTTCACTGGAAAGAACAGATTTTTCGAATCTAATAAATATCTCATCTAAGACACTATCTTTGTTTCCAGAAATGTTGATCATATTCGTGACTAATTCACCAGAACAAATGAATTGATTTTCTATTTTTTCTATAAAGTAATCTTCTTGCTCTAAAACTATTTTATGAAACTCAGAATAAATAATAGGTAATTCCTCTTTAAATTCTTCCAGAATTTTGCTGACTAATTTATCAATTCCATTCTCATTTAAACACGATATATTTAGATATTTCTTATTCGTTGTAGAGAGTTGATCTGATTTGTTAATAACTACAAGTTTTTTAATAGATTGATAATTTTCATCAAATTTATAAAGTTCATTTTCAAGCATTGAAATTTGCGAACTTATATTAAATTTGTCATTTATTGGATCAATTAAGTAAATTATAAATTTAGTATTTCTCAAATGCTTTAGTACTCTCCTACCCATTCCTACCCCGTCTGAAGCACCCTCTAATAACCCAGGTAGGTCACAAATAGTTATCAATGATTCAGAATTATTTAAAACACCAATATTTGGACTAGTTGTTGTAAACTCGTAATCGCCAATTTTTGCTTTAGAGTTAGTTAACTTTTGAATTAGTGTACTCTTGCCTGCGTTAGGCAGTCCAATTATTGAAATGTCTGAATAAAGACTATAACTTAGTTTGACATCAAGTGATTTTCTTTTTATTCCTTGTTCGCAGATTTGTGGATTAGGATTTCGTTTTGAGATCAATTCATAATTTCCTCTACCACCTTTTGAACCTGTTATTAATTCATAAGAAGAGTTATTGTCATGAAGGTCAGCATACAGTTCATCATCAATAAAAACTTGGGTTCCTTTTGGCACTTCTATAATTAGATTTTCGCCTGAGGTACCATTTTGAAAATTTTTGTTACCTGGTCCACCATTTTCAGCTTTAAGGGAACTATTCGACATTACGTGAGATAAGTCAGGCAATTCTTTATTAACCTGCAATATAACACTACCGCCATCTCCACCTGAACCGCCAGATGGTTTAGTTTTAGAGTTTAGATTATTGAAGCTAACAGAGCCTGGTCCTCCAGCTCCAGATGATACTGAAAGCTTGATTTCATCAACGAACATTGGCTCATTTTGGAATTACATTAACTAATTTTCTACCATTTCTTGTAGAAAATTTTACAACACCGTCTGTTTTTGCAAAGAGAGTATCGTCTCCACCTTTTGATACATTTTCTCCTGGATGAATTTTTGTACCTCTTTGTCTGACTACAATCGAGCCAGCAGATATATTTTCACCATCATAAACTTTAGTACCGAGGCGTTTGGACTCTGAATCTCTACCATTCCTGGTTGAACCACCAGCTTTTGTTTTAGACATTATTCCTCCTCAGCGCTTTCAAGTCCCTGAATACTCTTAACTTTAACAATTTTTGAGTTTTCTCTATATCCAACTCTTCTTCTGTTTCCAGTTTTGTTTTTATATTGAAAAATGTTAATCTTTTTGGATTTTGAAGCAGAAAGATGCTCCAATTCAACTTTATAGTTTTTTAGTTCTTTATCATCAATAACTATTTGGCCTTTTCTAGGGCTAACTAATACAGGAATCACAGTTTTTTCTGCAAAAGAAGATGAAACAGAAAACTCATCCCCAACACTAACTCTTTCTTGGGATGATCCAACTTTAATAACAGCATATTTACTCATAACTCAATCACTCTACTACAGCCTCGCACTCAATCAAGCTTTCTTCTGTACTTTTGTTAGCAAAAATATCATTAATCATTAGACCTCTACCGTTGAATCTTTCTCATTCTTCTGAATAACTTCTACGAGACCGACTCCTACTCTCTTTCTAGTCATTTCTACTAATCCGAGTCTAGATATTTCAAATACCTGTGTTCTTGTCTTGTCTTTAGCTAATTCCTGCTTGAATCTATTTAAAAGACTTTGTTGTTTTTTGGTTGACTCCATATCAATAAAATCTATCACTATAATTCCGCCAATATCTCGAAGTCTTAACTGTCTTGCAATTTCTTCTGCAGCTTCTAAATTATTTTCATATACAGTTTCCTCAAGACTATTTTTTCCAACAAATTTTCCAGTATTTACATCAACAACAGTTAGTGCTTCTGTTTTGTCAATAATAAGATGTCCACCTGATGGCAGCCAGACTTTTCTATCTAGAGCCTTTTTTATTTGGTCTTCAATGTGGTACCTTTCAAATAGCATTAGTTCATCTTGATAAAAGTCAACAATATCGCTTATTTCAGGAGAAGTAGCTGAAACATAATTTTTGATTTCATCAAATTGATCTTTTCTATCAATTAAAAGCTTTACAAATGTAGAGTTAAGGTGTTCTCGAATTACTTTTATAGTAACATCTGGCTCTTGATGAATTAATTTTGGAGCATCACCCCTTTTGTAATTACTAACAACATCCCACTCTTCAATAAGTTTTTCTATATCAACTTGTAGTGCTTTTTCACTCACTCCCTCGGCAGCAGTTCTTACAATAACTCCAAAATTTTCAGGTTTAAGCTTACGAATAATTTTGTTTAACCTACTTCTCTCATTATCAGATAGTCTTCTAGATATTCCCTTTGTTCTAGAGTTTGGAATTAACACTAAATATCTTCCTGGGAGGGAGATTTGGCCAGTTAACCTTGCCCCTTTTTCCCCGATAGCATCTTTGACTACTTGTACTAAAATTTCTTGATCAGGTTTTAGTAAATTTTCAATTTTTGAATTTTTATATGAACCCTCTATATCAGCAACGTACAATACACCATTTTTTTCTTCACCAAAAGAAACAAATGCTGCTTCCATTCCAGGTAAAACATTTTTTACTTTTCCAAGGTAAATGTTACCAACTTTAGACTTAGCTTCTGATGTATAGTATTGAACTAAAGTTGGCCCTTCAAGAATAGCAACCTTAGACACCCCGTCTTTTGTGCTAATAAGCATCTGCTTTTTTTCTACTTCTGGAACTGGTAATGGTTGTTCTCTAAACCAAGTTGGATTCTTATCTTTAAAATCTTTATTTTTTTGAGAACCTGAGCGAGTAGTCCCAGATTTTATTTTTACTTTTTGGCCATTAAACCATTTAGTTTTTGTATTGTCCAAGTTGTCGCTTTTGCGAACAATCTTTGACTTTTTGAACATACCAAACATTAAAACCTCCGAGATGACGAATATATAAATTAAACATGATTTAAGAATACTAGATTTAAAAATTAAACAACTATGTTGTTTTCTATGAATACTCTATTGATCAATCCAAATATTATTGCTGTTGAAAATATTGATGACCCTCCAAGACTTAGAAGCGGAAAAGGTATTCCAGTCAAAGGAATAAAGCCAAGTATAGTTAACAAATTTATAAGTATTTGCACACCTAAGAGTATTAATAATCCTGAAAGGAGATATTTTTCAAACTCAATTTGAGTAAGTTTAATTATTCTATTTACCCTAAAGAAAAAAAGAATCCAAAGAGATACAAGCAAAAACCCTCCAAAAAAACCAAAGTTTCTTGAATAAAGAGAAAAAATAAAATCCGTAGTTTGCACAGGCACAAAAACTTCAGTTATTTGTGAATTAGTAAAATAAGTTCCAAACAAACCTCCTGAAGAGATCGAAAGTCTACTTTGCTTTTGCGAAAAGTCATCACCAGAAAAGAAATCTGTAATTCTTGATATTTGATAGTCACCTAAAAAATTCAATTCTAAAAGCATGAAAAATAAAAGAAATAGTGTTAACAACCCAAGAACAGCGCTTCTAAATTTAATATCAGACATAAAAAACATGAAAGAAGTGACTATTAAAAGTAACATTGTTGTTCCCAAATCAGGTTGTATAAAAATTAGAAGTAGATTTATTAGTACCCCCAACAGAGCAATTAACTTATAAGACTTTTGACTAAGTATCTTGGCTAAGAACAAAACTAAAATAATTTTGCTGAATTCTGAAGGCTGAATAAAAATTGGTAATCCAATTGGTTCTAAATCGTACCACCTTCTTACACCAAGTATCGGTGTTGTGAAAAGTAAGCCTAATAAAACAGAAATAGAAAGTAAAAATAATGAATTTATTAAATTATATAAATTCTCAATTGAAATATACGTTGTAAAGAAAAATACAAGTAACCCTATTAAAGAAAATACTATTTGTCTTGTTAAAATATTACTTGTTTCAAACTCAATTGACTCAATTGAACTGAACAATGTAAACCATGAAATAACACTAAACAACATAAATTGAAGCAAAATGTATAAATTTGTTCCTTCTGGGCCTAATATTGTAATTTTTCGATTTATCATTCTGTAATTTCACCAAATTCCACTGGAGTTAGTTCGTATTCTCGTAAATGCTGAATAATTCTTCTTGAAATTGGTGCCGCAACCGCGCTTCCAGATCCGCCCTCGTCGACAACTGTAGCAACAATATATTTTGGATTACTTATGGAATCAACTCCAACAAACCAAGAAGTATTATTTTTGTCACCAGCATTTTGTGCTGTTCCTGTTTTTCCACCAATATCATTTGCTTTGTTTCCCAATACACTGAATGAAACATAGGCTGTTCCACCTTTATTAGTAACTGTGTTTAAGTCTTTTAAAAGAAATGAAATAAATTCATCGCTCACATTTATTTTGTTATTTATTATCTTTTCTGCATTTAGGTTTACTGTTGGCGCTAAATTTTCTCCAGTTAATAAAGTTCTATACGCATTTGCAACCTGAAGAGGAGTGGTTGTTATAGCTCCTTGACCAATGATTAAGTTCATTAAATCTCCACCTAACCATCCCTCTTCTCTTACTAAGCCTGGTCTAGATATCTTCCATTCTTCAAAAAGATTTCTATCAGGAATAATTCCAACCTTTTCAAACGGTAAGTCAACATTTGTTTTCTCACTAAAGCCTAATTCTTTTGAATACTCCTGAAGAATGGACTCTCCTTCCGTATTACCAAAATTTCGCCATATATTTAAAGCTATGTCCCAAAAGTACACATTGCATGACTGTTTAATTGCATCGGTTAGGTCTACTTTTCCGTGTCCCTCAAGTTTCCAGTCGTTATAAACTTGCTGAGATCCATCATCGAACCCAAATGAAAGACTTCCCTCACAATCAACTTTTGAATCTTTGTTGTTCAAGCCCTCAGGAAATATATTTTCACTTAGTGCTAACCAATAAGCAACTACTTTAAATACTGAACCTGGAGGATATAGACCCTGGATTGCAAAATTATTAAAAGCTTGATCTCTATCTAGCTGTTTGTATTCAAAATCACTTATACCAGATACAAACTTATTGGGATTAAAATCAGGTAGAGAAACCATAGAAACGATGTTCCCAGTTTCAATATCTAAGACCACAGATGCACCTCTTTTAATTTGATTTATTGACTCAAAACTCTTATTTGCTAAATCTATACCCTGTTGCAATGATTCTTTTGTAACTAACTGAGTTAAAGAATCAATTGATAAAAATAAATCTCTACCTCTAATTGGTTGTTTTGAGTCTATAATCTCAGAACCCAAAAAAGTTAATTCACCTGGAGTTCCAGATAAATAGTCTTCGTAATATCTTTCTAATCCATTTTTGCCGACCTGATTATTGCCCGATGCATTTTTAAAAATATTAAACTCATCTTGATTTGGTATTCCTAAATATCCAATTGTGTGAGCAAAGAGTTCATTTTTAATATAGTTTCTTGTTGGTAAATCAATAATTAAAAAAGCATCAAAATT
>Ga0310343_10000393_pt1 | contig 20708 bp, 14 predicted proteins | sample HC15DNA2025_MG_FD_203519 | JGI IMG/M metagenome (GOLD analysis project Ga0310343, IMG submission 203519) | Marine microbial communities from station ALOHA, North Pacific Subtropical Gyre - HC15-DNA-20-25_MG | ecosystem: Environmental > Aquatic > Marine > Oceanic | place: Pacific Ocean: North... | reverse complement strand
TGATCATTTCCGTTATGCCTACGACCTGGCCAAGATCGACTTCCTCGGAACATCCGACCATACAGACATTGGAAAGATCTATCATCCTTACGAATGGTGGCACAACCAGCGCATGCATGACGCCCTGCACAGCCCCGGCCGGTTCAACACCGTCTACGTCTACGAGCGCGAGCAAAAGTGGCCATGGGGGCACCGTAACGTCGTCTTCGCCCAGCGAGGCGGCCCGGTCGTTTACATCAATCGTTCGCTCTACCTGAACTCCCCTTGGCAAAAGACCCTGCCCGTCGATCCCAAGGGCGCGGGTGAGATCTCACCTTACGAGCTTTGGGACTTGCTTAAGAAGTACGACAAGCCCGTAGCCTTGGTCAGTCACACCGGAGCAACCGGAATGGGTACGGACTGGAAAAAGTACGAGAAATTCGACTACAGTTCTGAAAACGTGGTCGAGATCTATCAGGGCGCACGCGTATCCTACGAGGGGACAGGAGCCCCGCAGCCGACCGTGGGGCTTCGTCCAAAGGTCGGCTTGACCTCCCTAGGTAGAATCAAAAACGAGCCGCACGGCCCGATCAATGACTTCGGGCAGCACGCCAACGGAACCTACCAGACTGCCTTGAGCGCGGGACACAACCTCGGGGTGTTCGCCAGCTCGGACCACATCTCCCAGCACGCCAGCTACGGGGGCGTTTTCTGCAAGGAATTCACCCGGGAGGGGATCATCGAGGCCATGGACAACCGGCGCACCATCGCCGCCACCGACAAGATCTACCTTAACTTCAGTTGCAACGGAGAGCCTCTGGGCTCCTTCGTCAAGACGGAGAAAGCCCCGAAGCTTTGGTTCAAGGTCGACGGCACAGGCCCTTTCAAGCGAATAACCATCGTGCGCAACGAAAAAGACTGGAGGCATTTCAACGAGTTCGAAGGCAAAACCTTTGAGAAAACGATCTCCGATGAGGAGATGCTCGAGGGGGAGAACCGATACTACGTCCGAGTCATCCAGCGCGACGGTAACATGGCCTGGTCCTCCCCGTTCTGGGTGACCAAAAAGTAAGGAGCGGGCGCCGCCCCTACTTCTTTTCCGGAAGCAACGGACTGTCGAAACCCACCAAGTCGGAGGGCTTGACCTTCTTGCGGCCACCCCCGAAGCTGAACTTGGTAGGCTGGTAGGGACCCACGAAGTCGACGTTCATGTCCCCCTTGATATTCGATTCCATACCCATGCACCAAAAGACGCCGTTGATGATGCAACGGCGGTAGCCTTCGTTGACGATATCCTGAGAAGCCCCTTGGGTGGATGCGAAGACACGCCCCTTCTTGCCCGACTTGGAATCGTACTCGCGCACCCAAATGCAGGGGCTGGGGGGCTTGCCGGCCAAGGGCTTGCCGTCTGGCTTCATGGAATCAAGAACCTGATTCTTGCCCAGAATGACGGATCCCTCGATGGGAACGGCGCTGTAGGCTCCGCACATTGCGTGCATGTCCTTGACCCCCCGCATCACGGGATGATCCTTGTGCTCGGGAACCACGAACATGCCCGTGCTGTACTTGTGATTTTTTCCGTAATGGCCTGCACCTTCCCTTGGCCTCCAGGTTTCCCCAATGACCTGGCGGCCGAAGCCCCAGTCGTAATCCGGGTTCCTCGAATTGAAATTGTACTTGCTGTTCTTCCCTTTCAGGCCGTTGAAGCCGTGAGTGGTGGTACGCAGGCCGGCCACCGGTCCTCCCCGGTCGAGGTAATCGATAATGGGCTGCATGGTCTTGTCGTCGGGAGCCAGAAAGCGGATGAAGAAAAAGAGCATGTCCGCATCCTTGATCACCTCGGTCCCTGGAATGATCGAGGATCCGGGCTTGATGTGCCCTTTCTCGTCCAGACCGAAGAGAACGGTGCACTTGAAGCCGAAGCGGTGGGCGAGAATCCGAGCGATTGCCGGGCAAGTCTCCTCGCCCCTGTACTCGTGGTCGCTCGCGATGAACACGACGTGCTTGCCCTTGCCGGGTCCCGACTTGCCCTCATAGACCAAGGGGTTGGCGGAGGCGGCGAGGAAGGACAGGGCGAACAGGGTGGAAAGGATATATTTCTTCATGAAGGGATTGGGTTTTCGAATGGCGAAAGGCGATCCTTCCCCTAATCCCTTTGCTTGTCCATCCCTGAATTGCGCTTTCGCCTCTTTCATCGGCAAACCCGAGACAGCCTATTCTTTAGTCGAGAAACTTTTCCCGCTCCTCCTTGGTCGGCATTCGACACGCCTCCCGCTTGCCGAAAAACTTGTAACGGTTACGGGCAATCAACCCGTAGACCCAGTCCCGCACGGGAGCGGGGACGACCAAAAGGAGGTAGGCCGAGCTCCACATTCCTCCCAATTGGCCAAGTATACGCAGGACCGCGCCGGAACGCCTGTGGAGGATGCCGTCGTCATAGAAGACGACGGTGGAGAGATCGGCGGTTTCCTCCTTCGCCTCCTTGGCCGCGAACTCCCCCTGCAACGGGGAAAACAACAAAAGATTCCTCGAGTCGATGCTCATGAAGAAATCGACCGATCGGTTGCACATCCCGCATACGCCGTCGAAGAGTACCACTTTTGCGACCCCCTCCCTGGGGGACTTCCCGAACCACCTCGGGTCGAAGGTGAAAAAGTGGATCATCATCATCCCGAAGGTAAGGTCGGCAAAGCTGACGATGGAGAGAATCCCGAGGTGCATGGCCATGATGAGAAACCAAGCCCAAGGCCGGGTCCGCCCCCAGATGCAGAGAATCCCAAAGACGACTTCCAGGGCCAGTACCGACCAGGTGAGCAGGGACAGGACGGATGCCGGAAGGGAAAGCATCCATTCCCTTAGGGCCCAGTCGCGGGCGAGGGGATTTTCCAGAAGGTGGGGGATGGCGCTTCCATCCATCCAACTGGGAGACTGGCACTTGTCGATCCCACTCACGGTATAGGCCAAGGCTGCGATCATCCAGGAACCGTAGAAAAGAGAGGCGGGCATACGCCAGGCGCCGACCGACTCCTTGGCCTTGGACAGGCTGAGGGGTTCCCCGATGGGAATGAGGGCATTGGCCAGGAGCAACCAGCCTACGAAGGCGATGCCGGGGTTGGAGATCAGGTTGTTCCTGTGGAAGAGACAGGCCCAGCCATACCACAGGAGCAGGCAACAGGTCCGTCGCCAAAAGCCGAGAAGGATGCCGAGAGACAAAAGGGCGTTGAAGGCAACGAAGCATTGAACCTGGAACGGAGCATCGAAAAGCTCCAGGACGTTGGGAAAGATTCCATAGGTGAAGTTGAGGGAGGAATCGGCCAGAATCCCCTGGTTGCTCCAGATATCCGGCGCCGAGGAGACGAGGTGGAGAAAGTGAAGCAGCAGGTAGGAGCCGAAGATGATCCTGAAAGCCGTGTAGTGGCAACTGGAATAGCCCTGGACTTCCCTATTCATCTTTATCCTCGGGCACGATGACCAGTTCCCAGGAATCGTCTCGGCCCTTGGTCTTGGTCCTTAGCTTGACGGATGCCTCCCGCAAGGGAGTCCGCAAGCCCATGGAGGACGAAATCTCCCCAGGCTCCACGAAGGAGTAATGAAGGATGGGCTTCCATAGCTTCTCGGGCATGACCGGACCATAGGAAATAGCGGCCCCTATGACGTTGCGGTAGTTGTAGGGCGCATCGAACTGGCCGTAAAGAGCGGGCGTGATCGGCAGCACCATCTTCTTCCCATCCTGGTCGCGGTACTCGAGATGAAACTCATGGGCAAAGGTTTCCACCCCTTTCTGCTCAGTGAAGACGATGGGGAGCGGAGAGGCGACGAGCACGCTCCCGATGCCCTCCATCCACTTCCATCCTGCCGAGAAACCGATGATCTTGAGTAACCCAACGCAGACAAGCAGCATTCTGGCATAGTGGATCATGTCGTTATTTTTTCTTGGGAGGGAAGGGATCGTTCACGTTGCGGAAAAGGAACATATCCTTGAGCTTGGCCTCGCGTTCCTCTCGAAAGCCGCATTCCCCCTTGTAGGTAGGGGGATTCTCGAAGGTCCCGAAGAGCATGTCCCAGAAAGGGATGTCGGAGAAGTTCTTGTAGTGCTTGTTGCGCTGATGATGAATGCGATGCATCTCGGGGCGCTGGAAGAAATACCCAATCCAGCGCGGGGTCCTGACGTTCATATGGTAGAAGTATTCCCCGAGCGAGGCATAGAAGATGCACCAGGCACCAGCCTCGACCGTAAGGCCGAGGGCGAAATAATTGATCCCCCCGATCAATATGGAATTCACAATGATCTCAAGCGGGTGCTTGTAGAAGGAGGTGATGGTCTCGATCCTGTTCGGGCTGTGGTGCACCTGGTGAAAGAGCAGCCAAAAACCATTTACTTCATGCCTCCACCTATGCCACCAGTAAAAGACGAAGGTCACGAGGATGTAACTGACGAATCCGCCGACGAAGGCAGGACATTCCGGAAACTGAAACAGTTTGAAGTTCTTCAGCCACGGATCCCATGTCTCGGCGGCCAAGACGATGATTCCCAACTGGATCAGGTTGATCAGCACGACCCTCGGCCACCAACCCCTTATGCTGGGAAGCTTCTGGTCTGGAACGATCCTCTCGAGAATGATGAGGAAGACCCCTATGGCGATGGTCGGATACAACAGCATAAGGCAATAATATTCATTAAATATGAAATTTAATTTCCTTATTTTTCGTCCATGACGAGTGAAAAGGCAACCGCCAATTCGAAGATCTTGAGTTTGGCCATGAACCGCGGGATGAAACTTGATGAGTCGGGTCCCATTTGCGTTGACTATCGGGCAAAACACGTGAGCGTCTGGGAATGAATTATACCCCATTTCCCCGCGTCGCCAAGCTCCTGCTTGCCGGCATCATGCTCTCCTTGGGCCTGCACCCGGCCGGTTCGTGCCTCGCCCAACAGGAAAAGAAGATACCCGATGCCGAGGTTTACGAGGCCATCGGGCTGATCCTGGCCGACCGCACGAGCATCGGCAGGATGCAGTTTACCGACGAGCAGATTGAGCTCATCATATCCGGTATCAGAAAGGGTGTAAAACTTGGAGAAATCCCAGCTGGCGTGGAGGCTCTCGAACCGAAGATCGAGGCCATCATGAGGGAGAAGATGCAGTTGGCCCGCAATGCGGAGCAGGAGGCCCAGAAGAAGATGGCCGAGACCAACAGGGCCAAAGGCGAGGCTTTCCTGACCAAAATCAGTCAACAAGCCGGTGTCCTCAAGGATCCCTCGGGCTTCTACTACGTAATCCTGAAGAAGGGAACGGGGGCCAGCCCGACGATGGACGACACGGTACGCCTTCACTATCACGGCACGCTTATCGACGGGACCGTCTTCGACAGCTCCGTCGATCGCGGTCAACCGACCAGCTTCCCGATGAATGGAGTCATCAAGGGTTTCTCGGGCGGGCTTACCAAGACGCAGGTCGGGGGAAAGATCCGCATCTATATCCCTAGCAAGCTCGGCTACGGGGACAACCCCCGCCCCGGGGGAAAGATCAAGCCCGGAGACACCCTCATCTTCGAGTGCGAGTTGCTTGAGATCAAGTAGGAGCAAAAAAACCAACGGCAATTTTCAGGATTGGTTTAGCGAACTGGCTTTTTGTCCGGAAACTTGGGACGCAATTCCTTGACCAGTCTTTCCGTCCTAATCTCCACCCCCCTGTCGTTTAGATGATACATTGTATCATGAAATAAATCCCCCCCAAGCATTGAATCTTCCGTACTCCCCATCACCGGAACGCCCAAGTCCAGCCAAAAATCAGCTATCAATTCGATGTTCCGATTTACGGTCGGGCTGTCGAAAAAGACCGGCAAAAATGGCCGGCAGTAAGAAAAAGACAAACGATTGCTCGTTAAAAAGCATGGGGACGGAAAGAGAACCTGCTGATTACTTCCGGCAAGGAAAGCCTCGGAGCGGAGAAATCGACAAGGGTGGAATTGTGTAAGTAAAAATAATTTTCTAATAAAATTCCGTTCCTTGCGTCTAAGCAAGTATGGATCTTTTTACAGCTTCTCGCAAACGATTCCGGCAGGCTCTTCTCCTGCCCTTGCTGTTTCTCGTGCTTGGCTCGGGCGAACGAGCCCATGGCAACGGGCTCATCATCGTCGACAAGGCCTACCCCGCCCCACCCATCCATCCACCCCGGCACCCGCATCCGCCCTGGCCACCCCGCCCCATTCCCCCTCACCGGCCGATCCGTCAATTCCTTCCCCTCGAGCTAAGGACCCAGAACGTCGAGGTGGAGATCAAGGACCAGGTCGCCGTTACCAGGCTCCGGCAGGTTTTCTACAACCCTTCCGACCGGCGCATGGAGGGCACCTTCATCTTTCCCGTGCCCAAGGGCGCGAGAATCGACAAGTTTTCCATGGAAGTGAACGGGAAGATGCAGAAGGCCGAGTTGCTGGATGCCAAGAAGGCACGCAAGATCTATGAGGACATCGTCCGTAAGGCCCTCGACCCCGCCCTCTTCGAATATGCCGGTCAAAGCCTCTTCAAGGTGAGAATCTTTCCCATCGAGCCGCGCAAGGAGAAGGAGGTGAAGATCAAGTACACGGAAATCCTGCAGAGGGACGGCAGAATGGTTCGCTACCTCTACCACCTGAATACCAAGAAGTATTCATCCAAGCCCATCAAGGATCTCTCCATGAAGATCGAGCTCGAAACCGGTGAAGGGGAAATCAAATCCCTCTACTCACCCTCGCACGAGGTGGAGGTCAAGCGCCACGGGAAGCAACGGGCGGTAGTCGGCCTGGAAAAAAAGGACATGTCGACCGATGCTGATTTTCTGCTCTATTACTCCCTTCGGGACAGGGACGGAAGCGACATAGACCTCAGCGTGCTGACCCACAGGGAGGACAAGGAAGACGACGAGGGGCACTTTATGCTCCTGCTCAACCCCGGGGCATGGGAAGACAAGGGTTCCGTCATCCCCAAGGACGTGGTCTTCGTTTTCGATTCGTCCGGTTCGATGAGAGGCAAAAAGATCGAACAGGCCAAGGAGGCCCTCAAGTTTTGCGTGGAAAGCCTGAACGACGAAGATCGTTTTGAGCTGATCCGTTTTTCCACCGAGGCCGAGCCCATCTTCGGAAAAATGGTTCCGGCCGGAGAAAAGAACGTTAAGAAAGCCGTAAAATTCATCGACTCGGTCCGCCCCATCGGCGGAACCGCCATCGAGGAAGCGCTCGTTGAGGCTGCTTCCATCATTTCCGAGAAGGCATCCGACAAGCGACCCACTCAGGTTATCTTCATGACCGACGGCCAGCCTACCATCGGCGCCATCAAGGAGGACGTCATCCTGAACTCACTGAGGAAGAAGACCGAAGGCTCGAAGAGCAAAATTCGGGTTTTCTGCCTTGGCATAGGCACCAACGTCAACACCCACCTTCTCGACAAGATCACCGAGGAAACTAATGCCGCGAGCCAGTATGTTCTGCCCGAGGAAAACCTCGAGTACAAGGTGTCGCGCTTTTACGCCAAGATTTCCGAACCCGTTCTGGCCGATCTCAAGCTTACGATTGATGGTCCGGACCGGGTCCGTGGAATCTACCCGAAGAACCTGCCCGACCTCTTCAAAGGGGACCAAATGGTCGTGCTCGGCCGTTACGAGCCAGGCGACAAAAAGGGCAAGGTCACTCTCGAAGGTACCATCCGTGGCAAGAAAAGAACCTTCGATTACGAGGCCGTTTTTCCCAAGGAGAAGGAAGGAAACTCCTTCATCCCGCGCATCTGGGCAACCCGCCGAGTGGGATACCTTTTGGATGAAATTCGCTTGCGTGGCGAAAAGAAGGAATTGAAGGAGGAAGTTGCCCGACTCGCCCGCAAATACGGCATCGTCACCCCCTACACCAGCTATCTTATAATCGAGGACGAGAAGGATATTCCAATCGCTAGGCGCAGCTTGGGAAGAATTGCTCCCGGGGCCGCCGCTCCCATTGTGGAAAAAGAACTCCTGGCGATCGAGGCCGAGGCCAAGATCGCCTACGACAGCTTCAAGAGCGAGAAGTCCGGCGAGGGCGCCGTCCGCGGGGCAGCCTCGGGCATCGCCCTCAAGGATGCCGACGGCCTGTCGAGTTTCAGCGCCGCCAAGGATTTGGCCTACGCCGGCGGCAAGGCTGCCCAAAAACAGATTGCCTCCGAGAACAGAATGTTGGACGGCAAGACCTTCCACCTGGCGGGCGATCTCTGGATCGACGACGATGCCCAGGATGAAAAGGGCAAGGAAATCGAGGAACTCAAATTCGCCTCCAAGGAATATTTCGACTTCCTGGAAAAACACCCCGAACTGATCAAGTTCCTTTCCCTTGGCGCCAACGTGGACCTGCTCCACCAAGGCAAGATCATCCGTTGCCGGAGATAGACCCTTACCTTTAACAACCCAACAAGACGCATCATGAAAAAACTAGCCCTCCTGCTCACTGCCTGTCTGATTTTTGCTCCGCTTTCCGCCAAGGACGCAGACAAGAAGAAAGGAAAGAAACCCAAGAAGGAAACCATCGAGGTATGCTTCGTCCTTGATACCACGGGCTCCATGAGCGGCTTGATCGAGGGGGCTAAGCAAAAGATCTGGGGGATCGCCAACGAGATCCTGGCAAGCGAACCTACCCCCAACCTGCGCATCGGATTGATCGGATACCGCGACCGCAAGGAAGCCTACGTCACTCGGGTTCACGACCTTTCCGACGATATCGATGACATCTATGCCAAGCTCATGAAGTTTCAGGCTCAGGGCGGTGGAGACGCTCCGGAGTCGGTCAACCAGGCCCTCCATGAAGCCGTGACCAAGATCCAATGGAACAAGAGTAAAAAGGTCCTCAAGCTCGTCTTCCTCGTCGGAGACGCCCCGCCGCACATGGACTACCAGGACGAAATCAAGTATCCCGAAATCTGCAAGCTGGCGGCCAAAAGCAATATCATCCTCAACACCGTGCAATGCGGCGACATGTCTTCCACCACACCGATCTGGAAGGAAATCGCCAAGCTCGCGGAAGGAGATTACGTGGCTATCGCCCAGAGCGGAGGAGTCGCGGCCATCAGCACGCCCGTGGACGCTGAGATCGCCAAACTCAATCGCGAACTGGGCGTTACCGTGGTTGCCTATGGCAGAGCCGAGGTACGGGATGTCGTGGGGGAAAAGCTGAAGCTCGCCACTGAGGCCAAGGACGAGGTGGCCGCCGACCGACTCTCCGTTCTTTCGTTCAAGTCAAAAGCATCAGCGACCAAGGAGTCTTCCGCTCCCGCTGTCGCGGCCTATATTGACGGAGATGGCGACTTGGTTGCCGGGTTGGCTTCCGGCAAGTACGATTACGAAGAGATCGAAGAGGCGAAACTCTCCGATGAGCTGAAGAAAATGGATCCCGAACAACGCACGGCCTATCTTAAGGAACAGGTGGCCAAAAGAGCCGAGTTGCAAAAGAAACTGGACGAGCTCCTCGCCAAGCGCCGGGATTTCGTAACCGCTGAAAAAGCTCGCCTGACCAAGGAAGGAAAAGGCGACGGATTCGACAAGAAGGTCTCGGAGATCATCTCCAAGCGCCGCCGCTGATCCTATTTCTTGTCTTTGAGAAGGCGTACCATCTCCGCCCCTAGGGCATCCCCGATCAGGAAGTAGCTTTCCGCATTGCCGAACCAGTGGTGTCCGTGCCCGACGTTCGGTGATTCATCCTTGGGTCGGGCAAAGGCCGTCGTCTTGACGAAAGATACCCTGCCCTTCCACTCCTTTCGTTCACAGGCCTTGCGCTGGGCCTCACGGATGACCTTCATGTTCTTGCCCGCATCTTCTCCCATATTTCCGAGTTCCCCCACCACCACGGGCAAGTTTGGTTGCTTCAAGTGAGCCCGCAGGTCCTTGATCAGATGAGCGAGGTTTTGTTCGTACTGGGCAAGGGCATCCTGGTCGAACATATCGTTCCAGCCCTGGAACCAGACGAACCCGCCCCACTCCGGCTTCCTGCCCTTCAGGGAGGGAAACTCATTGCCGAAGTTCTTGAGGGCTTCATCGACCTCGGCCAGCATCTTTTGGTAGTACTCCCCGGTTTCACCGCCTGCGGAAGGGGGGCGGAAATCCTTGTATAGGCTCTTCCCTCCCCAAGCGGCCTTGATCAGGAGCACGGGCTCCTTGAAGTGGTCGCCCAGGCGGTGGCCGATTTGGAGCTCGGGTCCGATATGGTGCCGGCTCTTCATGCTACCGTATCCGGTAAACCCGATGCTCACCCCCCCCGCCATGACCCCCTGCTTGTTGCGGAAGCGAATAAAGGCATCCTTTCGGGTGACCCAGTTTCCCTTTGCGTCCTTCAAGTGAGCATAGCGCTTGGGGTCGGACGCGTTCTTCATGACGCGAAGGAGCGTGCCCTTCCCCCCGTTGTAATACTTGGGATGATCCATATCGACCACCCCTTGGCCTTCCATGTTGGACTGGCCCGCAAGAAGGAAGACCTTAAAGGTCCCGGGCGAGCGCTTGCGACCTCGATGATGAGGCGAATCCTTCGGGATGACCGCCATCTTGGCCGCGTCGGACGGAACGCCCCGGGCAAGCCTTTCGCGGACCTTGGCGAGCTTGGGCTCCTCGGCCAAATTGACGAATTCGCGCGGATCCTTCTCCAGGTCGTAAAGTTCCTCGAAACCGTTCCCGTAGCGGATGAACCTGTAGCGCTCGTCCGAGACCGCATGGGAAGGACTGCTGTCTCCCCAGAACTGGAAGGAGGTCAGGGAAAGGGTGGCTTTTGTCTTGCCCGGGTTCTTCAGCTGAGGAACGAGGGAGACTCCGTCGCATTGGGGCGGGATTGGCAGGCCGGTCAATTCGCACAAGGTCGGGTAGAGGTCGGTCAGGGTGACCGGCTGGCGGGTCTTTTCCCCATCCTTGCTTACCCCTGGAGCATGAATGAACAAGGGAACCCGGGTGGTTTGGTCCCAAAGGGCGAATTTTTCCCAGTTCTCCTTTTCCCCTATGTGGAAACCGTGGTCGCTCCACAGGACCACCACGGTGTTTTTCCGCAGGCCCGACTGGTCGAGGGCGTCCAGCAGGCGGCCCAACTGGTGATCGACGTAGCTTATGCTGGCTAGGTAGCCCTGCATAAGATGCTTCCACTGCTTGTTGTCGGTCACCCACTTGTGCCAGTGCCGGCGTTCATGGTCGCGGGCATCCTTCAGGTCATTCTCACGGTGAACGGGAAGCTTGACCTCATCCATGGGGTATAGGTCGAACCATTTTCGACCGACCTCCCAGGGAATGTGGGGACGGAAGAGACCGACCGCGAGAAAGAGCGGTTTGTCCCGCTTCTCCTTGAGCTTGTCGATGGCCCAGTCGACCACCAGGTGGTCTCCGTAGCTTTCCTCGGGTTGCTCGAGCGGGGCGGCCCCGAACAAGTAGTTGCCGAGGGGCCGGCGGCCCACGAATCCCTCGTTATCCCCCTTGGTGAACTTGGGACGGGGCCAGTCTCCGGAAATGGGATCGAGCGGATCCCCCCGATGCTCGTCCCATGCGTCGGGATCGTTCTGGGAATCGCCCGGGGTCCATTGCAGGGTGTGGAAGATCTTGCCTCCGCCCGCCGCGTGGTAGCCGTGGTTGCCGAAGTGGCGTGAAAGGACGACGGCGTCCTCCAGCACGGCCGACTCGTGGCGCCAACGGGGCCCGTGAGCCCCGAACATATTGCGGTAGATGCCCGACCGGCTCGGGTAGACGCCCGTCATGACCGCCACCCTGGATGGATGGCAGGCAGGAGCGGCGCAATGGGCGTTGGCAAAGTTGACCGACCGCTTGGCCAAGCGGTCGAAATGGGGCGTCTTGACGCCCGGGTGGTTGTCGAGGGGGCTGACGTAGTCGTTCAGGTCGTCGATCGCGATGAAGAGGACGTTGGGCTTGGCGTGAACGGCGGATAGCCCCAAAATCCCGAAGAGGGAAAAGAAGGCTACAAGATTTGCAGGGTTGTTCATGATTTTTATTTCCGGCTTTTGTCGTTGGCGAGAATTTGAAAAAGGGCCGCTTCCATCCGCTGAACCCGCTCGGTTTCCCGGGAAGCCAGGTCGGTGGTTTCGCCCGGGTCGTCCTCGAGGTTGAAGAGTTGCCAGGGGGGCGTGAAGCGGCGCCCCTTCGGTTGCTGCCTCCCTCCCGACCCATTGCCTAGCACGAGCTTCCACTCGTCCATCCGGATGGCGAACATGCCGGAAGCGGAATGGTTGATCACGGGAGCCCGCCTGAACTGGCCCGGCTTGCCCTTGAACAAGGGACCCCAGCTGAAACTGTCGGGGGCCGCTTCGTTCGGCTTGGGCAGCTTCGCCTTGGCCAACTCGGATGCGGTGGCGAACAAATCGACCAGGCAAATCGTCTCCTTGCAAACACTGCCCGCCTTGATCCCCTTGGGCCACCGGGCAAAGGTCGGTACCCGGTGCCCTCCTTCCCATACGTCGGCCTTGGTTCCCCGCCATGGACCATTGGCAGTATGGTCGCCCTCGAAGTATCTTTGCTCGGTCTCGTCGGAAAGATGATGCGGTTTGTCCCTGTCCGGCTCCCGGTACATGAAAGAGGCATTGTCGCTTGTGTAGATGACCAGGGTGTTGTCCTTGATTCCCGCTTCGTCCACCGCCTTGATCACCTGCCCCACCGTCCAGTCGACCTGCATGACGAAGTCCCCGTAAGGCCCGAGCTTGGACCTGCCTTCGAAGCGGGGATGCGGGGACACGGGCTTGTGCGGAGCGGTCAGAGGAAAATAAAGAAAGAAGGGTTTTTTCTCCTTCGCCCGTTTTCGAATATGATCGCAACTCTCTTGGGTCAGTCGATCCAGGCAATCGATAATGGAGAAGTCGGAACCCAGCTCCCCTTCGCGCAGATACCCGGGGAAGCCCTGCTGGGGCTGTACGCGATCGGGCAGGCCCGTGATCCTGCGGCCCTCGACGTAGACGTAAGGAGGAAAATCCAGGGATGCGGGAATGATCAGGGAACGGTCGAACCCGAGATCGATCGGTGAATGATCCAAGGGCTGGCTCCAGTCCCATTGACCCTTGGCGTCTTTTTGGAAGCCAAGCCCGAGATGCCACTTCCCAATGACGGCAGTATGATAACCGGCTTGCTTGAGGTGAGAAGCCACGGTCGGGCACTCCTTCTCGATCAAGGGGGTCCCATATCCGTTCTGTACCCCGCTCTTGAGCCGGCTGCGCCAGCAGTATCTGCCCGTCAGGACGGCATAGCGGGTCGGCGTGCAAACGGCGGACGGAGAATGGGCGTCGGTGAAGGTCATCCCCTCCTCGGCCAACCCGTTCAAGTTCGGAGTGGGGATTTTCGATTTCGGGTTGAGGGCCTGGACGTCGCCATAGCCCATGTCGTCAGCCAGAATAAAGATGACGTTGGGACGTTCATCGGCATGGGCCGACAGGAGAAAGCCCATCAGCAGAAGGGTTGCGATTTTCATGGACGCAAAGAATAAGGCAGCGCAAAGGCGCTCGGAAAGGACTTATTTTCCTTTGCCCTACTTTTTCAAGGGGTAATCTCGGCATTTGACAAAATATCCATTTCACAGATTACTGATCGCTTACCACAATGAAACCCCTCTTCCTGTTTTGTTTGCTCGGCGCCGGCTGCTTGGCCCGGGCAACTGAAAAACCCAACGTCATTCTTATTCTTGCCGACGATCAGGGGTGGAACGCTCTTTCCGTCCGGGCTGATCCCGACAACCCGGCATCAGCCAGCCCATACTTCAAGACTCCCAACCTGGCCAACTTGGCCAAGGAGGGTATGCGTTTTTCCCAAGCCTATTCCCCGGCCCCCACTTGTTCGCCCACCCGCCACTCCATTCAGTTCGGCCGGAGCCCGGCCAGCCTCAAGATCTGGGGAGCCGACGGAATAAAAAACTGGGATGCTCTCACCGGAGAATCACTGGCAAACGTACTTGGAAAAGCCCGGCCTGAATACGCATGCGCCCACTTCGGAAAATGGCACATAGGCAAATCGCCGGAGACTCTGGGGTATAAGGTGAACGACGGGGGAAACGGAAACGGGGCAGGGAATTCAAAAAACCCGAAGGATCCGAAGCTCATTTTCAGCTTGAGCCGCAAAAGCCTTGAGTTCATGGAAACGCAAACCCGGGCAGGCAAGCCTTTCTTCCTTCAGATCTCCCATTACGCCAACCACTTGAAATACCAGGGTCTCAGGGAAACAATCGGAAAATATGAGACCGAACACGCTGACGAGGCGACGGAATATCACAAGGATCCACTCTGGGCTGCCATGAACGAAAACCTGGATACCGGCATTGGCATGATCCTGGACAAGCTCGAGGAACTGAACGTCGCGGACAACACCTATGTTTTTTACACTGCGGACAATGGCTACGAATCAAAGAGAGACTTCAAGAACACGGTCGCCCAACGAGGATTTTACAAAGCATTCCCCCAGCGCAGTCACAAGTATCACGTAAGCGAGGGCGGAATCCGCGTACCCTTCATCGTTCGGGGTCCGGGCATCCAGCCCGGTTCGCATTCTACTTCCCCCGTCGCGGGTACGGATCTTTTTCCTACCGTGTTAAGCCTGCTCGGAGCAGCGGATAAAATCCCCGCTCAGGTCGAGGGGGCCGATCTATCCGGGCATTTGAAAAGCGGAGGCGAAAAAGCAATCGAGAGAAAAGACCCCTTCCTGGTCTTCAAGTTTTCCAAACCCCGTCCGCCTCACGACGTGGCCATCGTTCAACGGGAATACAAACTGATCAAGGATCTCGACACCGGGGAATCCTTTCTTTTCAACCTCAAGACCGATATCGGGGAAAGCAAAGACCTCTCCGGTGAAAAACCGGAGCTTGCCCGTCAGCTGAACCAAAAAATGACGGAGTACTTCGCCCGGTTCGGCTGGGACGAGTCCAAAATCAAATCGCACGACAAATCGAAAAGCAAAAAGCGCTCCAAGGGAGCTGCTTTTGTTCCTGTAAATCAATCTAAGGCACCCGCAAGTCAGGGGGAGAAACCCAACGTCGTGATCATCTTCATCGACGACATGGGCTATGGGGATATCGGACCCTTCGGCTCGGACCACCCCACCCCTCACCTCGACCGCATGGCCAGGGAGGGGATGAAACTGACCGACTTTTACGTCAGCTCGACCGCCTGCACGCCTTCCCGGTCCGCTCTCCTGACGGGTTGTTACGCCGACCGTATCGGAATGGGAAAAAGCGTGGTTTTCCCAGCCGACAATCGGGGTCTGAACCCCAAGGAAATAACCATCGCAGAGATCCTGAAGCAGGCGGGGTACGCCACCGGCTGTTTCGGGAAATGGCATTTGGGCGACCAGCCTCGATTCATGCCTCTTGCCCAAGGGTTCGACGAATACGAGGGCATCCCCTATTCCAACGACATGTGGGTCAGAGGAAACCCGAAACGAAAGTACCCGCCCCTGCCCTGGATCAAGGGCAACCAAGCCGTGGCCCACATTCCCGATCCCGAAAATCAAGCCCTGATCACCGATGCCATAACGGATGCCGCGGTCGATTTTATCGAAAGGCACAAGGGCGAACCCTTTTTCTGTTACGTACCCCACTCCGCCGTTCATTCCCCCCATATGGTCACCCCTTCCAGGCTGACCAAAGCCAAAGACGACGTCATGCAGGCCTTGGTCGGCGAGATCGATGCCAGCACCGGTCGGATTTTGAATGCCTTGCGCAAACACGGAATCGACAAGGACACCCTCGTTCTTTTCACCAATGACAACGGCGGAGCGGGCAAGACGAGCAGCGGCTCCTTGCGCGGGCATAAGTTCGGCCCCAAATACGAGGGACACATGCGGGTTTCCACGCTCGTATGGTGGCCCGGGAAGATTCCCGCAGGAACCGTATCCTCCGAGATCATGGCCACCATCGACCTTCTGCCCACGGTGGCGAAGCTTACCGGACAGCCCGTACCTAAGGATCGCATCATCGACGGTCATGACGTAAGCGACATTCTGCTGGGCAAAGACGAAGCCAAATCCCCGCACCTCTTTCACTACTACGAAAAGGACGGAGTCAGGCAAGGGAAGTGGAAACTGGTGCGCTACCGGGTCAAGGCGGACCGGTTCGCCGAGTTGTACGACCTGGAAAAGGATTTGGGCGAACGAAACGACCTTTCCAAACAGTACCCGGAAAAGGTGAAGTCCTTGGCCGAGGCCCTCGACGCCCACGTCGCCCGGATCGAGACCGAGACCCGCCCCGCGGGCTTCGTGGAGAACCCCAAACCCCTGCTTGCCGTTTCGAAGGGCGTGCCCACCTTGGCCGAGCTTAGAAAGGAAAGGGGACGATGAAGGACAACCGGGCGAGCATTAAAGGGTTCCAAGGCCTTCTTCTCGCCTTGCCTGCCTTTTTCGTCTGTATGGCATTCCATGCTTCCTCGGCCCACTCGAAACCAAACGTCATTATCCTTCTTGCCGATGATCTCGGCTGGGCGGACCTTGGTTATCAGGGATCCAAAGACATTCGTTCTCCCCATATCGACAAACTGGCCAAAAACGGAATCCGTTTCACCGACGGGCATGTCTCCGCCTCCGTGTGCAGCCCTTCACGGGCCGGCCTGATGACGGGCCGTTATCAGCAACGGTTTGGACACGAAGCAAATTCCCCCCCTCCTTCCGACGGAATGGACCTCAAGCAAGTCACCATGGCGGACCGTTTGAAAAAACTCGGCTACCGGACCGGACTCATTGGAAAATGGCACTTGGGAAACAGTGATGAATTTTATCCGGCCCGTCGTGGGTTCGATTACTTTTACGGCCTGCGGTCCGGTTCAAGAAGTTATTTCTACCACGCCAAAAAGGATGACAAGCCAGGCAACCCCAAAGCGATTGAAGAGAATGGCAAACAGGTCGGATTCGATGGATACCTGACCGACGTGTTCGGACAAAAAGCAATCGATTTCATCGATGCAAAAGACGACGAGCCTTTCTTCCTCTTTCACTCGTTCACCGCCCCTCACGGTCCCATGCATGCGACCGAGGAAGACAAGCAGTTGTTTGCATCAATTGAAAATCCGAAACGCAGGACTTATGCGGCCATGATCTGGTCAATGGACCGGGCGATCGGCCAACTGGTCGATTCCCTGAAAGCATCCGGGGAATTCGAGAACACATTGATTTGGTTCCTTAGCGACAACGGAGGAGCGACCGGAAACGCTTCGATCAACCTGCCCTTGGCCGGACACAAGGGAATCAAATTCGAAGGTGGAACCCGTGTTCCGTTTTTCGCGCATTGGCCCAAGCGATTCAAGAAACCCAAAATTTTCGATTCGATGACGATCTCCCTAGATATCATGGCTACCTCGCTGGCCGCCGCCGGGGCGAAGGAAGAAAGTTTGAAGAACTTGGACGGAGTGAACCTGCTGCCCTTTATCGAAGGGAAGAAAGACGGCCATCCTCATCAGCATTTGTTCTGGCACAAGCTCTGGTTCTCAGCGATGCGCGATGGTCCGTGGAAGTTAATCTACGTACAGGATTACGGCTATGCCCTCTACAACCTCGGCAAGGACCTCGCAGAATCAAAAAACCTCATAAAAACAGAAGGCAAACGGGCAGGGAAAATGATTGCAAAGCTCAAGGAATGGAAAGCCGGATTGGAAAAGCCACGTTGGGGTGAGGCGGAGGTATGGTTCCGTACGCATAGCAAGAACCATATTAGGATTATCGAGGGAGGATAGGCGTCCCCATCCCATCCGGAATCAATCCCCGACGAAACGGTAAACGCTGTCGTCGAGGGACAGGTCCACGGTTCCCGCCCGGTCCGAGCCTTGGCGGAATTGGGACCACCAGCCCTTGGAAGGACCGCGGGACGATCCCTTGACGGCATAAAGCTTTCCATCCCAAGATCCGAAATAAATCGTGCCGTCCGGGCCGAGATACGGTGAGGAATCTACCTTTCCTCCCGTTTTCAGGGACCACTTCTCCTTGCCCGTGCGGGCATCCAGGGCGTAGAAGTTGGAATCCTCCGAGCCGACGTAAAGGACCCCATCGGCCCCAATGGCCGGGGTTGAATAAACCTCGCCCCCGGTACCGAATTCCCAGACCTTCTCCCCGGTCTTGCCGTCCAGAGCATAGACTTTCTTGTCCTCGGACCCGAAATAGACCAGGTTCCCGGGACCAAGGGCGCATGAACCCTCGACGTCTGCGCCCGCCTTGAATTCCCATTTCTTGACCCCCGTCCGTGAATCGATGGCATACAGCTTGTTATCGGCCGAACCCGTGTAGATGGTTCCTTCCAAGCCACTGGAAGAAGAGCCGTACGGGCCCACTGCGGGGGAGGACCCGACGCGCCCCCCGGTAGCGAATGCCCACTTCATTTTTCCCGTCTTCCCGCTGAGGGCATAAACCTTGTTATCCATGGCCCCGACGAAGACGGTTTCCTGCAGGCCGATGGCAGCTGAAGAACAAACCCCCCTCTTAAAGATGCTCTCGTCCGATTTCCAGAGCACCTTTCCGGTCGCCCCCCTCAGTGCATAGACCCTGCCGTCCATGGACCCGACCACGATCACGTCTCCCTTTGCAATGGAGGGGGAGGAATACACTTTTTCCCCAGTCGCAAACTCCCATTTCTTCTGCCCGGTCTTGCCATCGAGGGCATAGACCTTCTTGTCGAGGGAACCCACGTAGACGGTCCCATCCGTCCCCACCGAAGGCGTTGAGAGAACCTTGTCCCCGGTCGCAAACTCCCATTTCTTTTCCCCGGTCTTGGCGCTTACTGCGTAGACCTTCTTGTCCTCCGAGCCGACGTAAAGCGTGCCATCGGACCCAATCGAGGGGGAAGAACGGATGGCGGCTCCCGTTTCAAAAGTCCAGACCGGTTCCCCGACCTCAACCCCGGAAGCCTCGGCGCAAAGCGTCAGAAGCGTCAGGAAAAAGGACAAGCGGGACGGCATCGAACCCGGGCCGAGATCAGTCCTTGATCGGCACGACCCAGATGTTCCGGAAGCGGACCGGGTTGCCGTGGTCCTGCATCTTCAACGGCCCTTTGTCTCCATGCTTCTTGTATTCGGAAATGGAATGGGGACCGCGCCAGCCGGTTCCGCCACTCAGTTCATGGTTGTCGTGGATGACGTGACCATTGTGGACGACGTGAAACTTGGCCTTTCGGGTAACCTTCCCCTTGTCGTCGAAAGTGGGGCGATTGAAGGTAACGTCGTAGGTCTGCCACTCTCCGGGTCCGCGCGAGGCGTTTACCAGTGGCTTGGCCCGTCCGTAGAGGGCTCCGCACTGACCGTCCGGGTAAGTAACGTTATTGTAGGAATCAAGGACCTGGATCTCGTACTGACCCATCAGGAAGACCCCGCTGTTCCCGCGGCCCTGTCCGTTGCCCTTGGCAACCTTTGGAGTCGCGAACTCGACGTGCAGGCGACATGAGCCGAACTCCTGCTTGCTGATCAGATAGCCTCCGCCCCGGACGGACTCGAGGGATCCGTCCACCAGCTTCCATTTGGTAGGCTTGCCGTTTCCCGCTACCCAGTTCGAGACGGTCTTCTCAGTGCCGTCGAAGAGGACGATTGCATTCTTGGGGGGCTTGGCGGCCTCGGCGTCGTAGGGCTTGGGTTTCACGACCTTGGGCTGGGGCTGCTTCTTGGGATCGGCCTCGTGTACCTTGATGCCGTTGATGAACATGTACTCCGTCTTTCCGCGCATTTCCTTGCGGATCACGGGTTCCTTCTGCTTGGCGGCAAAGGCCGACAGGGCGGACAAGAGGATGGAGGAGGTGAACAGGGTTGTGTATCTCATGGTGATCGATTCCTCCCGTATTCTTGCTTCTTGTCAATGTCATAGGCGTTCGGGTAGCATTATATTTTCCTCCCCGGGATCAAACGAAGTCAACCTCCCGCCCGTCATTATCCGACCCAAGAACATGAAAGCCTTTGCCCACGCCCTGCCGCTTCCGGCATGCTTGTTCCTGCTCCTGAATGCGGCAACGGCCGACAACGGCCTGGCTCCGGAGGTCACCGACCTCAATGCCAAGGACGTCTCCTTTGAGCGGGAAAAGGACCTTCCCTACCTGGACGAGCCCTTCCTTAGCCTCTCCCCCCGCCAGAGGAAGGATCAGTTACCGGTAGGAACGCTTGGCGTGGACGGCGGCAGGGAAAAGCTCGTCCTGAAGTATGCCCGCGAATTGGCCAAGCCTTCGGAAAACCCGAAAAGCGGCAAGACCGACAGCCTGCTCATTGCCTACAAGGGAAAACTCCTCTTCGAGTCCTATTTCCGGCGGGGCCGGGCCAATTACCCCCACTACCAGATGTCCATCACCAAATCGTATACCACAATGGCCTTGGGCCGGGCCATGCAACTGGGCCACCTCTCCATGGAGGACTTGGACAAGCCCGTCCTTTCCTTTCTGAAAAAACCGGACGCCTCCAAGCTGGCCAAAGGGGCCGACAAGATCACCCTGCACGAAGCCATGCACATGAGCTCGGGGATTAGGCTCCCCCAGAAAAAAATCCAGCAATTGATCGGCCGGCCGGAACGCCTCCTCGGGCAAGGACAGGTCCAGGCTTACCTTCAATTCAGCGCCCCCATCTCCCCCTACCCTCGCGATTACAAATACCAAGCTTCCGATCCATCCATTACCATGCAAGTGCTTCAGAGCGTAGTCCCGGGTTCGGCAGAGGATTTCATCCGGGACGAACTGCTCAAACCCATGGGCATTGCCTACTACCAGTGGCAGGAAGACCTGAGCGGTCTGCCCAAGTCGGCCGCCGGTTCCAGCTTGCTCTCCCGCGACAT
>Ga0310343_10000390_pt1 | contig 20765 bp, 19 predicted proteins | sample HC15DNA2025_MG_FD_203519 | JGI IMG/M metagenome (GOLD analysis project Ga0310343, IMG submission 203519) | Marine microbial communities from station ALOHA, North Pacific Subtropical Gyre - HC15-DNA-20-25_MG | ecosystem: Environmental > Aquatic > Marine > Oceanic | place: Pacific Ocean: North... | reverse complement strand
ACGATTGTATATAAATTTTCATTTAAAGATTTCCTAATAATTTTTAAATGCCCTTTATGAATTGAACCCATTGTTGGTATTAAACCAATAGAACCTTTAGGCAAACGTTTGACATAATTATTTAATGATAAAGAATTTTTAAAAAGCATAAAAAATTCGTTAATATGTTTCTAAAAGTACAGTTTTTTCCATAGATAGGAAGATTTTTTGTAAATTTGCATTCCTTAACTAATAAAAACCATTAAATATATTATGGTAAACAAAAAAGTTCTAGTTATATCGTCAGAGGTAACACCTTATTTACCTCAAACAGAAAAAGCAATTAATTCTTTTAAAATTCCAAAAAAAATTAACGAGGCTGGTGGGCAAACAAGAATTTTTATGCCTAGATACGGAATGATTAATGAAAGAAGGCATCAATTGCATGAAGTTATAAGATTATCTGGAATGAATTTGGTAATAAATGATGTCGATATGCCTTTAATTATAAAAGTAGCTTCAATACCTAAGGAGAGAATGCAGGTCTATTTTATTGACAATGAGGATTACTTTAAGAGAAAGGGATTATTAAAGGACTCAAAAGGTAATCTTTTCAAAGATAATGATGAAAGAATGATATTTTTTACTAAAGGTGTAATTGAAACAGTAAAAAAATTAAATTGGTCTCCTGATATAATTCATTTGCACGGCTGGTTTACATGTTTATTTCCAGTTTATATGAAGACCTATTTTGCTGATGAACCAATTTTTAATTCAAGCAAGATAGTTACCTCTGTGTACTCAAAAGATTTTGACAATTATCTATCAAAAAAATTAAAGAGTAAAGTCGAATTTGATGGAATACCCGCTGATTTAATTGATTCACTTGACTTACCAACATATGAAACTTTAATTAATATTGCAATTAAAAGCTCAGATGGGGTTGTTATTTCTAGTGAAAAAATTGATGAAAAAATTAATGATTTAATTAAAAAAAGTGAAAAACCCACTTTAAGATTTGATGACTTTGAAAAAGAAAATGCTATCGTAAATTTTTACAATTCTCATATTATTTAGATCACATGAATCTAATTACAAATAAAAAATTTTTAATAAAAATTATAGTTTTTACTCTATTTTCATGTAATACAGAATTCAATCAAAATGGGTATGAACTTCTTAGTGATAAAATTTTAACTTCAAGCTCATTTTCAGCACCAGTATATGTTGAAAACAAAGAAATATCTGATATACAAACAAATAATACCCCTTATCATCAAATAGGTAATTATAAACACTCTTTTTTTGGACAATTTTCATCACAAATAATATCACAATTGTCTATACCCAGTAATCCTACATTTGGAATATTTTCTCAGGATGTTGAGGATAGTCAATCCAGTGATCCATTTGTAATTCAAGAAAATGAAAAAATAAATGAGGTTTTTTTGGAAATTCCGTTTTTTGTTAACAATGATGATACTGACGGTGATGGGGTAATAGATAAATATGATGCTGATCTCAATGATATTTATAGTGACTCAGATTCAGACGGTGTTTCAGATTTTGATGAAAGTCTAAATTTAACGGACCCTTTGAATGTTGACACTGATAGTGATGGAATCAGTGATCTAGATGATCAGGATAATACTGTAATTTATTCTACAGAAAATTCTCAATACAGAGTTGATTCAATATATGGCAATAGATTATCAACTATAGATTTTAAAGTTAAAGAATTAACATACTATTTGAGTAATTTAGATCCAAATAATAATTTTGAAACAAGTTCAAAATATTATTCAAGTGATGATTTTTTGTCACAAGGTTTCTATGGAAAAACATTATATGACGATCAAATACAACTAAATTTTAATGAGGTAAGATTAAATTATAAAATTGATGACCCAAAAACTGAGGATATAGATGAAACAAAAATTATTGAAACCAGATTAACTCCAAGGCTTAGAATTCCTCTTGATGTAGCATTTTTTCAAAGTAAGATTATTGACAAAGAGGGGTCAAAAAATTTTTCAAATCAACAAGATTTTTCTAATTATTTAAGAGGAATTATAGTTCAAATCACTGACTCCTCTGATGATATTTATTTATTACTAAATTTTAGAAATGCACTGATTAGAGTCAATTATGAGTTTGATAGGTATAATAATAACCTTACAGATAACGATTTGTCAGATGATTTTGTTTATAAAGATTATAAGTCTTTTATAATTGAAACAAATGGTATAATTTTTAATAATTTTAAAAAATCTATAAGCGATAATTCAATAGATGATGATAAATCAAAAATATATTTGAAAGGAGGATTAGGGCATATTGCAAAAATTCGTCTTTTTGAAAGTGATTTAAATCAAAATTCAATTCTTCTTGATTCGATTCGAGATAATAACTGGTTAATAAATGAGGCAAATTTAATTTTCTATGTCGACCAAGATGAAATATTAAATTGGGATAATGAGGAATTAGCTGACAGGATTTTTTTATTTGATATGGACAATAGTGACGTTATATTGGATTATGACATTGACAATTCTATACAAACTTCAAACAATAGAAATAAATATTTTTACGGAGGAATTTTAGAATATGATGACAACGATATTCCTTTCAGATATAAATTTAGAATTACAGAATATTTAAGAGAACTATTGAGAAATGGAGAATTGGAAAATGTTGATTTAGGTTTAAGCTTAACATCAGATATTTTGAATAAACAATTTAGTAGTGCTGTTTTAAAAAACGACAATGAGAGAATTAATATTCCTGTTGCTTCAGTTTTAAATCCTATGGGAACAATTTTAGTAGGAACAAATCCTAAGATTAAAAATTTAGAAAAAAAATTAAAATTAGAAATTTTTTATACTGACTTTTCATTATAATTAATTTATAAAATTTTTATAAAGTCCCTTTTTTTCATTTTTCTCAATTAAATATAAATTTTCAGTATTGTTTAATTCTTCAAAATCTTTGTTATTAATTATTATAAAGAAATTACCTTTTTTTTTCTGAAGTGATTCAAACTGTTTAAAATTCAAAACTTCTATTGATCCTTGGCTATAAAATTGACTTGAATAGCTTTTTTCATTTAAAGAAAAAAGGGGTTCATTAGAGTCCACCTTTTCTATTAAATATTTATCTGTGTTATTTAAGAAAATTTTTTTTTGAAAACCAAAAATATACAATACAAATACTGTAATTATAATCCCTGAACTGAAAATAGTGTAAATGTTTTTATACTTAACATTATTCCAAAATCTTCCTACTAGCAAAGCAATTGCAGGCATTACAGGCAAAACATAAGGGTGAATTAAACTACTTGATGAAGTAAAGAAAATTGGTGTCCATACAATCCATAATAATAGATAAAATTCCCACTTATTTTTTATGATCTTTTTGAATTTTTTTAATAAATTTTTTATAATTATTATTCCCCAAGGAATTGTAAATAAGAATAAAAACCCCCAAATTGTTCCAAAAGGTTGTTGTTTAGGAAAACCATATTTATCTCCAATCCAATTCGAATCAAAAAATCTTTTAAAATGTTCTCCAACTAAAAAATAATCTATGAATCCAGGTGAGTTTTTTTCTGCAATAAAAAACCAAGGGATAGAAATTAATGTAAAAAAAATAAACCCGTATAAAAAATCTTTTGTTATGATATATCTTAGATTATAAGAAAACCAAAATATCCATATTAAAATTGGCGGTATAACTAAAATAATTGCAATTGGACCTTTAGATAGTATACCTATTGATAATCCTAAGTAGAAAAAATAAATAGAAGATTTATTTCCTTTGTTTAAAAATTCCCAAAAAGATAAGAAAGCTAATGAAATTCCGAAGGTTAAAAAAAGGTCTGTTGAAACTACTCCTAAATGGAGAAAAAATTGGGGAAGAGTAAGTAAAATTAGACCTGTTATTAATTTATTTTTAGGTTCAGAGTATTTTAAGGTCAAAAAAAATAAGATTATTGATAAAAATAAATATGGTAATCTTAAGAAAAATTCATTTTCACCAAATAAATAAATACTTACAGCTGACATCCATGACGAAATTGGAGGCTTTCCCCAAAAAGGAACTCCATAATCTATTTGAGGAGTTATCCAATTTTTTGTTTCATTCATTATTCTTGCTATTTCTGCATATCTAGCTTCAGTTTTATCCATTAGCGGAACAGAATAATTTAGTACACCTCTTATAACAAGAATAACTACAATAAGTATTACAATTTTATTATTAAGTAGTTTGTTGATATATTTATAACTTAACATCAATTATATTTTTGATTAATTTTAAAAAGGTCTGACCAAATTTTAAAAAAATATAAGAAACTAACTCTTGAATCGGGAGTATCGATCCAAACTTCAAGTGGAATTTCTTTGACTAACTTTTTGAGTTTTTGTTTTCCATATTGATGACGAAGTCTGAAAAGAATTTCTACATCAAATAACCATTTTGAAATAAATTTTTTTTCAAAGATTACAGCAATTAATTTGTAATCAAAAACTTTGCAACCACACTGTGTGTCATAAACTGAAAATTTTAACATGTTTGATATTATTGTAGCAATAAATCTACCAATTATAAATCTATATTTTTTTCTAGAAATTTTATTGTCTAGCTTTAAAATTCTAGATCCAAAAACAAATAAAGTTTTTTTTGACAAGTGTTTAGCTACTCTTAAAAACTCATCGAAGGATGAGGATAAATCAGCATCTAAATATCCGATATGTGTATTTTTAAAATTTTCGTGGGCAAACAACATTCCTTTTCTTACGGATTCGGCTTTTCCTAAGTTTTTTTTATTATTTAAAATCACAACCTGATCACTTTTTTTCGCTTTTAAATAATTTAAGATTCTAAAAGTATTATCATTTGAACCATCATTGATAAAAACAATTCTATTCTTTGGATAATCATTAAGAAATTTTAAAAAAAGATTTTTTTGAATTCTATTTTCTTCATTAAAACAGGGTATAATTACGCATAAATTTTTCATCTAAAAATTATATTAATAATTATTAAACTAATTAAAACTGCAAATCCAAAATTTTTATGTTTTCTTGAATGAAATTTTAAAATAGCATTTGCTGACGATAATTTTTTAAAATTAAAAATTATAGATACAACAAGCCAAAAAACAACAGATATAAATGTTCTTACGAAATAATTAATTTCTGGAAAAAACTCTTTGATTAATATATTTGTAATTATAGTAGCTAAAAAACAAACTAAAACACTTTTAAAATTTGGTTTAACTAATAATATAGAAAGACAAATAATTAAGATTAAACCACTAAAAATATAGTACCTAATTTCATTTAGAGTATGAGTGAATGCAATTTCAGGATTGAAAAACTTTAGTTTTAAAAAAATCAAGCCTGTAAAAAGACCTGTAATCAAACTTACAATTATTGCTTTTTTACCAGCAATAATTTTTTCTTCAGAATTAGCTTTTTTATTAATAAAGTTTGAGTAAATATCAACTGAGTACATTGTAGCGATTGAATTAAATGTTGAATCAACTGTACTCATTAATGATGCAAATAGTCCACATAAAATCACACCTTTTAAACCAATTGGTAAAAATTCGTTAATAATATAAGGATAAGCTAAATCAGGTTCATTGATAAGGTTGGGATTTAAGTTATATAAAATAACTCCTGGAACTACAATTATTAGAGCCATAAGATATTTTAAAAGCCCTCCAACCATTAAACCAGTTTGGGCGTGACCAAGACTTTTTGCTGCTAATGATCTTTGAATAACAGTTTGATTTGCACACCAATAATTTATGTTTAAGAAAAAAAGTCCAAGAATATGTGTCCAGGGCAAATATTGATGATCAGATCCAAGAAATAAATGCATTTTATCGGGAGATAATTCATATAGTTTATTCCAACCACCAATTTTTGTTAAACAAATTACAAGAATAGTTAACCCTCCAAAAGTTAGTACACTAAATTGTATAATGTCAGTCCTAACTACTGCTGATAAACCTCCAAAAAATGTATATAATGCAGAAAAAATACCTAAGAAAATTATTAATACTCCTATTCTGTAAACTCTGTTCTCAATTATAAAACTCAATTCATCACCAAATACAGCATCAGTTGCATATGCTCCCCAAAATAAAGCGGCGCCAATTGTTATAGTCGAAAAGAATAAAAGGTAGGTTATGGAATATGTATTAGATAAAGTTTTACCAAACTTTATTTTAATGAATTGAGAAATAGTTATAATTTTTTCTCTTAAAAATAGTGGGACAAAAATAAATGCCGCAATAAATAAACCTTGAATTGCATTTATTTCAAGACTAGCCTGAGCAATACCAAAAAGGTATGCAGACCCCATCATACCTAAAAATTGATATCCTTGAACGTTCGTGGCAATTGTTGAAATTGCTATTGAATACCACTTTAAATTTCTTGAGCTTAAAAAATATTCGTCAGATGTTAAATTTTTAATTCTACCAGAAAATGCCGCAATAATTACAACTAAAAAATAGGTTAAAACTATAATGATATCGATCATAATTTTTAATTATTTTCTCTTTTCCCTGCATAAAGGAGTTGATGGTTCAATTTGAGGTATTTTTTTGTATAATTGTGGGAACGAGACAGTATCTAATTTTGGCAAAATGTATTTTGCAAAAAGCATTGATTCTTTTAAATTAGGATAACCTGATAAAATAAATGATTTAATTCCCATTTTAATGTAGCTTCTTAATTTTTTTAAAACTTGGTCAGGATCTCCAACTATTGCAGCACCACATCCAGACCTTGCAAGTCCAATTCCAGTCCATAATGAATCCTCTACAAAATATTCGCTATCGGATTCTTTAATCATTTGAGATTGTCTAAATACACCAAGTGATCTTGCATCTAAAGCTCTATTTTTTATCTCTTCACCTTTACTTAGGTCAAGTTTTGAAATTATTTTTTTTGCGTATTCTTTTGCTTCATTTTCAGTCTCTCTGACAATTACATGAACTCTTAAGCCAAAATTAATTTTTCTTTTAAAAGATTTTGCCTTGACTTTCATCTGATTAATTTGATTTTTAATACTTTCTTTTTTTTCAGGCCACATTAAATATACATCACAAAATTCAGCACACAAATTTAATCCGTCATCAGAGTATCCGCCAAAATACATGAGCGGACCACCAGATTGATAAGTTTTTACTGGATCTGAAGGAAGTTTAAGATTATAAAATTCACCTTTAAAATTCAAAAAATCATTATTCCAAAATTCCTTTAAAATTTGAATTACTTCACGAGATCTTCTGTATCTTTTTTTTGAATCTAAATCAGTTCCAGGTAAATTTGAAGAAATCATGTTTAGTGTTAGCCTTCCTTTTAAAATGTTATCTAATGTTGAAATTGATTTGGCAAGTGTAGGGGGATGTATTTCACCACATCTAATAGCTGGTAATAGAGAAATATTTTTTAATGAGGGAGCAATTGCTGCTGCAAATGTAAGAGTGTCTTGACCAACTTGATAAGATGATGGACAAAGAATGTTATTAAAACCTAATTTGTCAGCAGTTTTAACAATTTTTGATGCATTTTTCCAATTACTCTTATATTTATCATCGTGAGAACCTAAGTATTCGTCGTCACCATTACAAATCGGAGCAAACCAAGAGACCTCAACTCTGTTATCGGGTTTGTTTTTTCTTTCTGATTTCATTTTATAGGATTTTCCATATATTAAATCCAATTAAAATTAATATTAAACCTGATAAACCTTGAATTAAAGTTCCTAAAGTGTGAGTTTTGTATGCAGTTTTTACATCTAATTGACCAAACTGAGAAACTACCCAAAAATACGAATCATTGACATGTGAAACTGTCATTGATCCACATCCCAATGATAAAATTGCCCAAACCTTTCCCATTTCAGAATCTAATTGAAGCAATGGTAAAAGAGGGAATATTATTGCTGATGTGGTAATTATTGAAACTGTTGATGAACCTTGAGCTGATTTCATAACAGATGCAATTATAAATGGTATTAAAATTCCAAAATTAGAATTGATTTCAAAGGATTTAACTAAAGTTTTAATATTTAAACTCTCCACAATTAAACCTATTGAACCTCCAATACTTGTTATTAACAAAATTGGAGCAGCAATAATTATACTTTTTTCAATTATCTTGTAAAAGGAAATATTTTTTATGTACTTTAACAAATAGAAAGAACTAATCATACCGAATAAAAGAGCGATTGAAGGTTGAGATATAAATTGAATTAACTCAGAAGTCATATCTCCTCCAATTGTACCAAAAGACATAAATATAATTGGGATTATTATAGGAATTATAGAAGGTAAAAAAGGGGGATTATTTTCAAGATTATTTTCAAAATTTATTTTATTTGTTTTATATGTGTATTTCTTAGACAAGTAATATGAGAACATTGCCCCTACTAAAACTAAAATGAGGCCAATCACACCACCAAATATAATTAATAAAAAAAGACTTTCAAGTTCAAGGTTAGCTGCAGCTGCAAGAGGACCAGGTGTAGGTGGAATTAAAACGTGAGGAGCAAAAAGCCCAGTAGATAGTGCAACTGTTAATGATACAATGGGAGTTTTAGTTTGATTAGATATAGACTTATTTAATGAATTTAAAATAATAAATGCTGAGTCACAAAAAACAGGGATTGACACAATGTAACCAATTAAACTTACTATAAATGGAGCTGGAAGTATAAAAAGTAGTTTTAAAATTTTTAAAGCTATTGTATGAGTGCCATTTGATTTTTCTAGAATAACGCCTATAATTGTTCCAAAAATAATAAGTAATCCAATATTTTCAAATGTTTTACCAAAACCTTTTCCAAGGATAGGGCCAATTTGATTTATTGGGATTCCAATAAATATTGCTAAAAAAATACTAGCCGATAATAAAACTAAAAAAGGATGGATCTTGAAGTAGTTTGTACCAATAATGATCCAAATAATACATGTAAGAAGAACTAATAACCCTATTAACATTATTTAGTTACACTTTTATAAAAAGAAAGTATTCTTTCAGTTGAGTTTTCAATTAAAAATTTAGATTTAGTAATTGATTTTTTGAGTGAAATAGGTTCATTTTGAATTGAAAATAAACCTGAAAAACCAATATCCTCAAATTTCTTAAGTTTTTTGTCTATTGATCCAGACAAACATATTACGGGAATCTTATATTTATTTGCAATTTTTGCAACTTGAAATGGAACCTTACCATAGAAAGACTGACTATCGATTTTCCCTTCACCTGTTATAACTAAGTCTGAATACTTAATTTTTTTTTCTAATTCAACAATCTTTGAGAGTAAAGAAAAACCACTAGAAATCGTAGCGTTTAAAATTCCATGTAATCCAGCTCCACAACCACCAGCAGCCCCACCTCCAATTACTTTTGAAACATCAACTTTGTATTTTTGCTTAATTATTTTTGATAAATTTTTCAAACCATCCTCTAAAATATTTATATCTACAAGATTTCTTGCCCCTTTTTGAGGAGAATATAAATGTGACGCACCATTTTTACCTAAAAGTTTATTTTCAACATCACATGCAAGTTCAAATTTTATATTTTTAAGATCAAGTTTACTAGCATTTTCAATTTTTTTAAGTTGTTTTAGGTATCCTCCTCCATTTTCCAATAATTTTTTTTTATCATCAAAAAATTTGAAACCTAATGCTGATAAAATACCAGTACCCCCATCGTTTGTAGCACTACCTCCTAAACCAATTATAATTTTGTCACAGCCTCTTTCAATGGCTTTTTTAATTAGTATTCCTGTACCATAGGTAGTCGTTAATCGAGGATTTTTTTCACTATTTTTCAATAGGCTAATTCCTGATGAATTTGATAATTCAATCCAGGCTGTTTTTTTATCTTTGAAAAGAACATATTTTGAATTAATTTCTCTCATTAAAGGGTCAAATGATTTAGAGTAAATATATTTACCCAGTTTGCTATTAACAATTATATCAAGTGCCCCTTCTCCACCATCTGAAATTGGCACTAATTGAATTTTGGATTCGGGGTAAATCTTATTTACCCCTTTTTTAATAGCTATTGAAACATCTTTAGCATCTAGGCTTTCTTTAAATGAGTCAGGAGCTATTATAATATTCATTAATTAACTTTAATTCTGTTTACAATATCATTTACAATTACTTTACTGTGAATTCTGGAGTTTTCAATAAACCATTTATTAGTTTTTAGTCCACCACAAACTACACCTGCTAAATAAACATTCTCCGAGTTAGACATCATGTTTTCGTTATTATAAATTGGTGTTTTGTGTTCATCATTCTTAAATTTTACTTTTAGCTTGTTTAACAATTTAAAATCTGGCTGATAGCCTGTCATAGCAATTAAAAAATCATTTTGAATATAAAATGATTTTTTTGAGTTTTGAATTTTAATTTTTTCTTCTGAAATTTCAACTACCTCGGACTGGAAAAATGCTTTTATTGATCCTTCTTTTATTCTATTCTCAATGTCTGGTTTAGCCCAATATTTAACATTTTCCCTTATTTCTTTTTCTCTAATTACTAATGTTACGCTTTTAGCTCCCTTTCTGTAGGTATCTAGAGCGACATCAACGGCTGAATTTGCAGCTCCTATAATAGCAATGTTCATATCATAGTATGGATGTGCCTCTTTATAGTAGTGTGTTACTTTTGGTAAATTTTCTCCTGGAATGTTTAAATAATAAGGAGTATCATAAAATCCAGTTGCTAAGACAATATTTTTAGACTTATATTTACTCTTGTTACTAATAATTTCAAAATACTCACCATTTTTTTTGAAATCGATTATTTCTTCGTAAAGTTTCAATTTTAATTTCCAAAAGCTTGCTACTCGTCTGTAATATTCTAGAGCCTCAGATCTTGTTGGTTTATTACTGTTAGAAATAAAAGGAACACTACCAATCTCCAATTTATCTGAAGTTGAAAAAAATGTCATGTCTAAAGGATAGTTAAAAATTGAATTAACAATCATTCCTTTGTCAATTATTAAATAATCTAGTTTATTTTTCTCAGATTCAATTCCGCAAGCTAGTCCAATTGGGCCTGCTCCAATAATTAATAAATCTAACATTTTGTAAAAATACAAACAATGAAACAAACTGTATAATATTATTTTATTATATTAATTTATATATTATTGTTTTATCTTATAATTTATCTAATTAAATATTATTTTTTAAAATTAAATATTATTTATTTTATACAATTTATGTAATAATAATAGTTAAATAATTAATTAAATAAAATATTATAATATATAACTATAATAATATTTGTTAATATAATTTTTATTATAAGTAGTTTATTTTTAAACGAAACATTATATTTGGTGTATCGTATTAAAATAAAATATATAATGAATAAGGGTAAAGTTCTTCAAATAATGGGGCCTGTTGTTGATGTTGAATTTCCTGGTGAAAATTCTCTACCTAAAATTTATAATTCACTTGAAATTAACAAAAATGATGGTACAAAATTAATCCTTGAAGTTCAATCTCACATAGGAGAGGGGACAGTTAGAGCAATATCAATGGATTCAACTGACGGGTTAAGTAGAGGAATGGATGTTATTGATTCTGGAAGCCCTATTCAAATGCCAATCGGTGATGAAATAAATGGTAGACTATTTAATGTTATAGGCGATCCAATAGACGGATTACCAGAATTAAAAAAAAGTGATTCAAATGGATTACCAATACATAGAAAATCTCCTAAGTTTGAGGATTTGTCTACATCAACTGAAGTTTTGTTTACAGGTATTAAGGTTATTGACTTGATTGAACCTTACGCTAAAGGTGGTAAAATTGGTTTATTTGGTGGTGCAGGAGTAGGAAAAACTGTATTGATACAAGAGTTGATAAACAATATAGCAAAAGGACATGGAGGATTATCTGTTTTTGCAGGAGTAGGAGAAAGGACAAGAGAGGGAAATGATTTGTTGAGAGAAATGTTAGAATCAGGTATAATTAAATATGGAGAGGATTTTATGAAATCAATGGAAGAAGGTGGATGGGATTTAAAAAAAGTTGATAAAAATAAATTGAAGGAATCAAAGGCAACTTTTGTTTTTGGTCAAATGAATGAACCCCCAGGAGCTAGAGCAAGAGTTGCGCTTTCAGGTCTAACAATTGCTGAATATTTCAGAGATGGAATAGGAGATGGTCAAGGAAAAGATGTCTTATTTTTTGTTGATAATATTTTTAGGTTTACTCAAGCGGGATCCGAGGTTTCAGCTTTGTTAGGTAGAATGCCATCTGCCGTAGGATATCAACCTACATTAGCTACTGAAATGGGCGCAATGCAGGAAAGAATTACTTCAACAAAAAAGGGTTCAATCACCTCAGTTCAAGCTGTTTACGTTCCAGCTGACGATTTAACAGATCCTGCACCAGCCACTACTTTTGCACATTTGGATGCAAATACTGTTTTATCAAGAAAAATCGCTGAGTTAGGAATATATCCTGCTGTTGATCCATTAGATTCGACATCGAGAATTTTAACTCCAGAAATTCTAGGAGATGAACATTATAATTGTGCAAACAGAGTTAAAGAACTTCTTCAAAAGTATAACGAGCTTCAAGATATTATAGCCATATTAGGTATGGAAGAATTATCTGAAGAAGACAAATTAGCTGTCTCTAGAGCTAGAAGAGTTCAAAGATTTTTATCACAACCTTTTCATGTTGCTGAACAATTTACAGGAATACCTGGTGTTTTAGTTGACATAAAAGATTGTATAAAGGGATTTAATATGATAATGGATGGTGAACTAGACCATATTCCTGAAGCAGCATTTAATTTAAAAGGAACAATTGAGGATGCAATTGAGGAAGGTGAAAAAATGCTTTCAGAAAATTAAATAATGTATTTGGAAATTATCACACCAGATCAAATTCTATATCAAGGTGAAATATCTTCTATAACAGTACCAGGTAAATCTGGATCATTCCAGATTCTTAAAAATCATGCCCCCATAGTATCTTCATTAAAATCAGGGACTATATCAGTAAGTGGTAAATTTCAAGAAAATAATATCCATAAAAAATTTAATTTTATTAATAATAATACTTTTGAATTTAAAGTTTCTACTGGTACAATTGAGATGTCAAATAATAAAATAACTTTGCTATCTGAGTTTTAAGAACAATAGCATGAAATTACTTTTTTTAACATTTAGTTTTTTTATAACATTTAATTCTATTCAATCTCAAATTGATACTTTAAATTCAAAAAAACTTGATGAAGTAGTTATAAAATCTTCAAGAATTGACATTCCATTTTCAGAAAATTCAAGAAATATTAAAGTGATTTCAAGAAATGATTTAATTAGTATGAATGTCAAAAATCTAATAGAAACATTTCAAAAAATTTCTGGGATAGATGTAAGACAAAGAGGAGTTAATGGCACACAAGCAGATCTATATATAAGAGGAGGTACTTTTGACCAGACTTTATTATTAGTTGACGGTTTTAAATTAGATGACCCTCAAACTGGTCATCACTCTCTGAATTTAATTATACCTATTCAATTGATTGAGAGAGTTGAAGTAATTAAAGGTTCTGCAGCAAGAGTCTTTGGTCAAAATGCATTCACAGGAGCAATTAATATTGTTACCATTGACCCAGCTAAATCGAAAAGTAAAATTAAATTTTTAAAAGGTTCATATAATCAAAATCATATACAGGGATTATTAGGAAACAATATTTTGAAAAGGAATTCATTTTCTTACTATTCTTATAATGAATCAGATGGCTATAGATATAATAATGATTTCAGAAATAAAGAATTTTTTTACAAAAAAAAAATATTTTACAAAAAAATACCATTGAATTTTTTAAGTTATTTTTCAGACAGAAAATTTGGAGCAAATGGTTTTTACGCTTCTCCTGATGCAACTGATCAATATGAAGAAACGCAAGGAAGTTTAGTAGGTTTAAGCTCAATAATTAATAAAAACAATTTAATTATTAAACCAAAAGTTTATTGGAGAAGAAATCAAGATGAATACATATATATAAGAAGTAACCCTTCCATATATAGAAATTTACACTTAAATAACAAAGTTGCAACATCTCTAGATTTTAGTTTATTATCAAATTTTGGTATAACTGGATTGGGTTTCGAATATTCAAAAATTTATTTAAGAAGCAACAATTTGGGAAATAGAGCTCGTGAAATATCTAATGCATTTATTGAACAATTATTTTATTTATTTGATTCAAAAGTTGATTTAACAATCGGTGGTTCTTTTAATAATTATTCTGATTTTGGAAATTATTTTTATCCTGGTATTGATCTTGGTATTAAGTTGTCTGACAATTTAAAATTTTATTCTAGTTTTGGATCAACATTTAGAATCCCTACATATACAGATTTGTTTTATCAGGACAAAACAACAATTGGAAATAGTAAATTAGTTCCTGAGTCAGCTAAAAATTATGAATTCGGATTTCGATTCAATAATAATACGATTTTATACAATATCTCAGTTTTTAAAAGAAATTCAGAGAACTTAATTGATTATGTTAAAGACGATGTTCAAGATTTATGGCAAGCAAGAAATATTTCAAGCTTGAATACTATCGGAGCAGAATTAGATATTTCTGGTACTCTAACTAAAAGTAGAAAGCAAAAATATAATATTGGATATACTTTTATTGAAAATTCAAAATTTAATTCGAAATTAAGTTTTTCAAAATATGCAATTAATTCATTAAAACATCATTTGAGTTTGAATCTTAATTCTTATTTGTCTCCTCCATTGACAGCTAATTTATCATATAGATTTTTAAAAAGGATAAATGATGATTCATATAATATTATGGATTTATCTTTAAATTATAGTTTATTAAAATGGAAGTTCACTTTATCATCTTATAATATTTTTAATCAAGTTTATTATGAAACAAACTTGGTTCCAATGCCTAAAAATAATTCAAGCATCTCTGTAGAGTATATTTTTTAAATTTCATTTAATTTTTTAAAAACAATTTCTTTTTCCCAACCTCTGTATATTAATGCATCATAAATTTTTTTCTTTTTTTTCTGGGAATTTAAATTATCATATCTCAACAAGAGTTTTGTAAAAAGTGAATTAAATATTTTTTTGTATTCATACTCATTGATTTCTTTCAAGGCATTATTAATATTCCATTCACTTACATTATTCTGTCTTAAATTATATTTTATCCTAACTTTACCCCAATTTTTAATTCTTAATTTACCATTTCCATAATGTATAGCATATCTAGTTTCATTTAAAAAATTTTCCTTAATAAGGACAGAAACAATTTTGGGAATTTGATCATTTTTGGCATCGATTGATTTCAATTTAATTATGACTTCTTTATGACATCTTTCTTGATATGCACAAAATCTTTTTATTTTATTTAAAATTAAATTATAATCACTCAAAGTGTAAATTTTTAAAAAAAAAAAGTGGAAATTCAATTTCCACTTTAATTTAAATAAAAATACGTTTTTTATTTTCATCTAAAAATTTATACTTTAAATAAAAATATGAATCTCTAGGAATTATTCGTATTCTTCTCTTGTACTTGATAAACCATTTAGTCTTAATCGAAGGAAACCCTTGATTCAAGTATGCCGCAATAAAAGAATGAATATGTAAAAATATTTTTTTCTTTTTATGCTTTTTATTGTTAATAATTTTATCTAAATCTGAGCTGATTTTTTCAAGTAAAACAATAGGAGCTTCAACAACATTATTTTTGTTAGGATTTAATTCCTTTGTATTTATCGTCATTACAGGTCTGACACGTTGTCTAGTGATTTGGATAAGTCCAAATTTACTAGGAGGCAATATTTTGTGTTTAGTCCTATCATGACTCATTTCCACTTTCAAATGTTCAAATAAATCTCTTCTATTTTGACTACTTGCTAAATCAATGAAATCAACTACAATAATCCCACCCATATCTCTGAGTCTTAATTGACGTGCAATTTCAGTTGCAGCTATTAAGTTTACTTCTTTAGCAGTTTCCTCTTGATCTTTTGATTTGTTTGATCTGTTCCCACTATTAACATCTATAACATGCAGAGCTTCGGTATGTTCAATAACTAAATAAGCGCCTTTTTGCATTGAGACAGTTGTTCCAAAAGAAGACTTAATTTGCCTTTCAATATTATACTTTTCAAATATTGGCAAAGGATTATCATAAAATTTAACAATTTCTGTTTTTTTTGGTGCAATTGTCGAGATATAGTCTTTAATTTCCTCAAAAAGTTGTATATCATCGATTGTAATTCCAGTAAAAGTATCGTCAAAAATATCACGAAGTATTGATGAAGATCTATTGATTTCACTCAAGACTTTAGTTGGAAACTGATCTATTTTTTTTAACTGTCTAAATAAATTTTTCCAACGTAAAATTAATTTTTGTAAATCTTGATCTAATTCTGCAACCTTCTTATTTTTCGCTACAGTTCTAATTATTATACCAAAACCTTTGGGTCTAATACTTTGGACTATACGTTTTAACCTATTTTTTTCTTCATTATTTTCAATTTTTTGAGAAATTGAAATTTTATCAGAAAAAGGAACTAAAACCATAAATCTCCCAGCAAAGGATAATTCTGCACTAATTCTTGGTCCTTTAGTTGAAATAGGTTCCTTTACAATTTGAACTAAAAGTTGCTGATTTGGTTTTACAATATCACTAATTACACCATTTTTTTCAATATCTTTTTCATATCGAAAATTTTTTAGTAAGTAATCATTTGTTTTACCTGAGTTAACATATTTAATAAACTTTAATAATGAAAGGAATTTAGGACCTAAATCATGATAATGTAAAAAACCGTCTTTTTCGTGACCTACACCAATAAAAGCAGCATTAAGACCAACTATAGATTTTCTAACTTTAGCATAAAATATATCACCTATGGAAAACTTGTTATTTTCAATCTCTTTATTGAGTTCTATAAGTTTCCCGTCATTTAATAAAGCAAAATCAACAGCAGAATTATTTGATCGAATAATTAATTCTTTTTTCACTGTAAAAATTTTTTGTTACTTATAAAGAAGTAACTGATTAAACATTATTTTTTCAGGATTTACCTGTGAAACTTTTAAGTTTCATTTCAATGAACGAGGTAGTTTAAAGTGATTACCAATCACTATTTTTTCTTATGTCTATTTGATCTACGTCTTTTTTTTCTTTTATGAGTTGCAACTTTATGTCTTTTTCTTTTTTTTCCGCTCGGCATATTTAAAATTTTGGTTCTTTAAATTTATTTGACAGGGACTTTTGATTTAACCCTTTCAATGAAAATTTTGGCAGGTTTAAATGCAGGTATATTATGTGATGGAATTTTGACAGCAGTATTTTTAGAAATATTTCTTCCAATTTTTTCAGCTCTAGTTTTGATGATGAAACTACCAAAACCTCTTAGATATACATTATTTCCAGATTCAATTGAGTTTTTAACTTGTTCCATGAATTTTTCAACTGTAATTTGAACATCTATTTTGTCTAATCCTGTACTGTCACAAATGTTAGATATTATATCTGCTTTAGTCATTTAAATTTTTTTATGTTAATAAATTTTAAAGTCCTGCAAGATATAAATTAAATCTTAAAATTATCTTAGCTATTCGAATTAATTTTTATTTGATAAAAGACCAGTATTTGATTAAGTTATGCAATGGAATCATAAACTTACCAAATGGTATTCAAAAAATAAAAGAGACTTTCCATGGAGAGATCAAAATGATCCATATAAAATTTGGTTATCAGAAATTATTTTACAGCAAACAAAAGTAGCTACAGGTATACCCTTTTATTTAAAATTTATAAATAAATATCCAAATCTTAAAAAACTAGCAAATGCTGATGAAAAAGAAATTTTAAAAAATTGGCAAGGATTAGGTTATTACAGAAGAGCATTAAATCTTCACCAAACTGCAAAATTTGTATTAAATAAATTGGACGGTGAATTTCCAAAAAAAATCAATTTATTAAAACAACTAAAAGGTGTGGGTGATTATACTGCAAATGCAATTGCGTCCATTTGTTTTGAGGTTCCATCAGCTGTAGTTGATGGAAACGTTTATAGGTTTTTAAGTAGATATTTTGGCATTAATAAAAAAATTGGAACAAAAAAATCCTATAATTTTTTTAAAGGAAAAGCTGACACACTTATGAGCAATTCTAAGCCTTCGGAATTTAATCAAGCATTGATGGAGTTTGGATCTATACAATGCCTTCCTAAAAATCCTAAATGTCATATTTGCATTTTTAAAAATAATTGTTTTGCTTTTAATAATGATAAAGTAGACTTTTATCCAGTAAAACCAAAATTAAATAATTTAAAAAAAAGATATTTTAATTATTTAATATTTAAAAACAGATTAGATCAAAAGATAATTATACAAAGGTTAAAAAAAGATATTTGGTTTAAACTATACGAGTACCCATTATTTGAAAGTAATAAAAGTGTTAGAAAACCAAATCTAATTAGTATTGAATTAATGAAAACCTATCAAATAGAGGATTCAAAAATTAATTTAATAAATTCTAAACCAATAATTCAAAAGTTATCTCATCAAATAATTTATGGAAGTTTTTGGAATATTGAGTTAAAAAAACTTCCAACAATTGGTATTAAGGTAAAATCTTTTAAAAATTATCCAATTCCTGTTATTATTAAAAAATATATTGACTCATACTCTTAATTTATTAGTTGATTTTTTATCTTTGAATTAAAATAATATGGCTGGCACTTTAAATAAGGTTATGTTGATAGGACATCTTGGAGATGATCCAAAATCCAAGTATTTTGATGGAGGTGGATCTTTATGCAGATTTCCTCTAGCAACAAATGAAGTATACTCGAACAAAAATACTGGTGAGAAAGTTACAAATACTGAATGGCATAATATTGTTGTTAGAAATAAACTTGCTGAAGTATGCGAAAAATATTTAACCAAAGGCGACAAAATATATTTAGAGGGTAGAATTAAAAATAGGAAGTGGCAAGGAGAAAATGGTGAAGACAGATATACAACTGAGATCATTGTTAGTGAATTTACATTCTTATCAATAAAGAAAGAAATGGGAATTCAAAACAATAATCCTGCATCTGATGAATCTCCAAAAACATCAGATGACCACTCAAAAGATGATTTACCTTTTTAATTTTTGTTAAATTAATTGACTAAAACTTTTTTATTTGTTTTTGATTAGGTTTTTAGTTAAACAAATTCATTATATGAAATATATTTTTCTTATATTATTTTTTATTTCATGTGACCAAAATATTATTCCAAAACCAGATGCATTTTTGAATTTGGAATATCCTTTCCCAAAGTATAAGGTTGTTGATAAATATTGCGAATCAGTTTTTGAGATTAACAAGGACGCTATTTTCAAAATAAATAATAAAAATTGTATAAATCAAATTTATTACCCTTTGCAAAAGGCAACTATATATTTATCTTATCTTAAAATTAAAAATAATCTAGATTCGATATTACAAGATGTGAATAGAATGCCCTTAAAGCATGTTCGTCATCAATCAGACATTAATCAAAGAGAATTTTTTAATGAAAAAAATCAAATTTATGGATCTATTTATTCAATTAAGGGTAATGCTGCATCACAGGTTCAATTTTATTTAACTGATAAAACAAAAAATTTTTTAACTGGGTCTTTATATTTTTATTCAAAACCAAATTATGATTCACTTTTACCAGCTATAATATATATAGAAAATGATATCAAACATTTTATGGAAACTTTTTCGTGGATAACAAATTGAATTATGCAAAATATCGAGGACTTAATAGATCTTATAACATTAAAAAAAATAAATGAAACAAAATTTTCAGGTAAAAATTACAAACCACCATGGAATAGAGTTTTTGGTGGTCAAGTTTTAGCTCAGTCTTTAAATGCTGCATATCGGACTGTTCAAGAAAATAGATTTGTTCATTCAATGCATGGGTACTTCATTTTACCTGGAAATATTAATGTTCCAATTATATACGAGGTTGATAATTTAAGAGACGGTGGAAGTTTTAGTACGAGAAGAGTTATTGCATACCAGAATAATAAAGCAATTTTCAATATGGCTGCTTCATTTCAATTAAATCAAAAAGGTCTTGAACACCAAATGAAAATTCCTAATGTTAAAAAACCTGATAAACTTATAAATGTACAAGAGATAAAAAGAGAGGAGAATATACCTTCTAAATTGCTGAATATAATCAACTCAGTACATCCATCAATAATTGAAATGAGACCAGTTGAGGATATATTAAATAAATTAAGTAATGACTCTGAGGCAAATAATGATATTTGGTTTAAAACTATGAAAAAGTTAGATATAGAACTACCTGTTCAACAACAATTATTAGCATATTTTTCAGACTATAGTTTATTGTTAACAGGTACCTTTCCACACAGGTCAAGAATAAATAAAAGTATGGTCTTTACAGCTAGTTTAGATCACTCAATATGGTTTCATAGAGTATTTAATATCGATGACTGGTTACTTTATCAAATTAAAAGTCCTAGTGCTTCAAATTCAAGAGTTTTTTCAAGAGGTAATATATTTAATAAAGAGGGAATTTTAGTTGCCTCTGTAGCTCAAGAGGGACTGATTAGGCTTAATGAAAGTTAGCTTGCATCTAAAACTGTTCTAAATCCAGCGTGAATTGAACTAGTATCTGGACTAGTTTTCATTCGCATAGAATTTCTAAAT
>Ga0310343_10000389_pt1 | contig 20829 bp, 22 predicted proteins | sample HC15DNA2025_MG_FD_203519 | JGI IMG/M metagenome (GOLD analysis project Ga0310343, IMG submission 203519) | Marine microbial communities from station ALOHA, North Pacific Subtropical Gyre - HC15-DNA-20-25_MG | ecosystem: Environmental > Aquatic > Marine > Oceanic | place: Pacific Ocean: North... | reverse complement strand
TTTCTTAGCATAGTGATTTTTTTTGTTATTTTATAAAAAATCGTTTAAAGTTTTTATTACCAGTATCATTACTTAAGCAAATTTACGTAGCACTAATCTAATTGACCCATCTTGTTGGGTTTCCGCACCAACATATTGAAATCTTTGTTCCTCACTAACTTTTGTAATTAAATTAAAAGCATAACGCTGATTTAATTGGTTTAAAAACTTATTTACTGAGTACTTTTGATCCCAAAACATTAAATCAGTAACTAATTCATACTCCTTTCCAGTCCAAGCAAAACCTATATCATGATTATTTTTTTGGCGAATGATTATTTCCGCTTCATGTTGCTGACCTTTGTAACCACGAACTTTTGTCGTTTCTGATTCCCATTGAATGTTTAAATCAGATAAACTTTTTTCGATAGTAGTACGGTCAGATAGTTTTGTCTTAATTTTAGTGAAATGAGACATTAGTAGTTTTCCTACAAGTTTAAAATTTTTTCTGCTTATTAAAAAAGACTAGTCCGGTCATACTAATCCATAAGTGTTTACGGCATTTGAACACCGTAGATATGTTATAAAGTCAGCTTATAATAAACAACAAGCAATAGTTATCAAAGCGTTTGTTGGGTTTTTCGCTAAGATTGCGACAGATAAAACTGACACAAACCATATTTTTTTTAACACATCGACTTCTTTTGTTACTTTATATAATAGCACAAAAATAATTTCTCCGTATTAAATAAGTTCAACACTTTATTGGAGTAACCAAGGTATAGTCTCGCACTAACTTGACAACTTCTTATTTATGTAAGATAATTATTGTATCGCGGGATAGAGCAGTTTGGTAGCTCGTCGGGCTCATAACCCGAAGGTCAATGGTTCAAATCCGTTTCCCGCTATTTTCTACAATTTAATATCAAAATATTAACTAAAGTCATATAAGGGGTTGCCGAGTTAATTATTCTTATTGACAAATACTGAAACGTTTTTTATTATACATTTTAGGAGAGGTGGCAGAGTTGGTCGATTGCGTCTGATTTGAAATCAGATGAAGTGCAAGCTTCCGTGGGTTCGAATCCCACCTTCTCCGCATTTTATTTTCAACACTTTTATTTTTATAATTTATCTCTTTTTATCAAAGCTGTAAATTAATAGAACTCTAAAAGCCATAATGTCAGTACATTATCCTGGATAGAATTTCTTTCTTCGCATTACTACAATACTTTATAGCTATAGAACTTATTTGCTTGCGGACGGAGAGACTCGAACTCTCATGAGGGTTGCTCGCTAGAACCTAAATCTAGTGCGTCTACCAATTTCGCCACGTCCGCTTTTCTTATATTATTAAACATACAGAATACTCGTCAAATTGTAAAGGAGTTCTTATAATTAATTTTATTTTGTGTTCAGCTTGTTCGACAATTTTGTGAATACTTTGCAGGATGTTTAACAGAACGTTTTTTGTTCGTTACGGTGTTCTTCCAACATTTTATTTTAAATTGCCGTAATTAAAGGGTTTTAAACTATAAAACCGAACCTTTTTGAAGTATTTATTATTTGTATGATATTACATCATGGTTAATAAGATACACTTTTTAGTGTTAAAATTAATTCTACTAAACGTTATTAAATCGTGTTATAATCTACATAAGTGTACTTTATATACTACATTATATAGTTATATAATTTAGAAATTATTTTTATTTAATTAAACATGGATATTTTAAGCCTAGGCTGGTCTTCACTAATGGTTATGTTCAGCTTTTCCTTAGCGCTTGTTGTTTGGGGTCGTAACGGCTTTTAAAAACATCAATAATTTGACTTATAAATCTTAAAAAAACTTATAAAAAAAATGGAAGCGAAAGAAATCTTTACTACTGCTGGTGTTATGTGGGCACTTACCTTAACTGGTTTAAGCGTAGGTTTTGGTCTCCTTAAAATTCAAGGTGAATAAAATCTTTAAAAAAGTCTAAAAGATAGTTGTATGAACTTACTAGAAATTTTTTGGGCCTTCTTAGCGGTTATTCTGCTGGCAACTTTTGTTTTTATTGATCCAAAAAGTTCGTTAGCTAGCGCTAATACTAATAATGTTTTATCAGGTTTTGCGAAACCAAGTTCTAAACAAAATTTTATCTTCTCCGCGAGTAATATACTTATCGGACTTTTCTTTTTATTAACGCTTATTTTATCTTGTATCGGGTGATTGAAATTAGCAATGAATAAAATAGTTTGAAGAGGTAAGGTCCTCTCCAAACTATTTTTTAATTGAAAAAAGCGATATTTGCTAATAATGAAAAAGCAACAATATCACCACCGAAAGCACCAATAAAGAAGCCGCTTGTAAATTCTCGCCAACCTTTTGACGATTCTAAGCCCTCAAGTTTTCCACCATCTTGAAACGATGCTAAACCATAAATAGTTAACCCAATTGTTAAGATTACAATTAAACCTAATGCTGAAAACATGCCTACTAGTAAAGCATTTTCTGAGTTGCGAAGTGGTCCTAAGATGTAAAAAGGTCCGATTAGGAAGTAGCCATGCGCCATTCCTATTTCGAGACCTCTTAAAAGAGGTGATAAACCTTTTCTATAAATTGGTAAGTTACCTAAGTAAAGTTTTGTTGCTGTTGAGGTTGTAACAGGTGTTGATAAATTTCCCACAAAGGGATCATTGTTATATGGCTTAATAAATTCACTCATGAATCAATTTTTTGTAAATTTTTACCTTACATACTTACTATATTATAGTTCTTTTTCGCAAATTTTTAGGTTTCCTAAACGAAAACTATTAATTAGTTAAATTGCTTCTTAGAATAGGTTTCTCTTTTTTAAATTTCTGAATACGTCTAAAACAACTATTTAACTTTAGTTGTTCAAAATTACTCTCCATCTTAGTAAGACTTCCTGATAAAAATTTCATGTATATGATAATGGGGAAAAGCCACATATATTTTTACTTTAATAAATAATTATTTACCACAATATCGAGGCTTAAGCTGAATTTAAACCGTCAGGTTTTTCTTATTACAAATCTTCGATTAAGAAACGAACCTTCTAAAAAATGTCAAAGAAGAACTGAGCCTTTTTGTTGCTTGCAAGTTAACGTAAAACAATCTTAAAAGGTTGATTAACGCTTATTGTTAGACTAATACTTAACTTTAAATAACTCTTGTTTACCTAATGAGAATATTTTTTAGTTGTACCTTTATTCCTGGGTTAGGTATAATCCCAACTAGGGAACAATAAATAATTTGCACTACTAACATAAATTTGTCTATGTTTTTTTCGTTAGCTGCTGTTGAGGTAGGTACACAGTTAGAATGGAATCTTGCTGGCCTAGCCGTTCATGGACAAGTATTAATTGTTACATGGCTCGTAATAGCTATTATTTTAGGAATAGCCATTGTTGGTACGCTTAATCTCCAACAAGTTCCAAAAGGCCTACAAAACTTTGTTGAGGCTGTATTTGAGTATGTTTCCGGTATTGCCAAAGATCAACTAGGTGAATACGAGTACCGTCCGTGGGTTCCTTACGTCGGTACACTGTTTCTGTTTATCTTTGTTGCAAACTGGTTAGGGGCATTAGTGCCTTGGAAACTTATTCAATTACCGGAAGGAGAATTAGCTGCTCCAACAAATGATATCAATACCACTGTTGCTTTATCTTTACTAACATCGATTAGTTATTTTTACGGTGGTTTAAAAATGAAAGGGTTAGGTTTTTTTGCGCGTTATATTTCACCAACGCCAATTTTTCTACCAATTAATATTTTAGAAGATTTTACAAAACCTTTATCCTTAAGTTTCCGTTTATTTGGTAACATCTTAGCAGATGAGATCGTTGTATCTGTTTTATGCTTATTAGTACCACTATTTGTACCTTTACCAGTAATGTGTTTAGGTATCTTTGCTAGTTCGGTTCAAGCCTTAGTATTTTCAACACTTTCGGCTGCTTATATTGCAGAAGTAATTGAATAAAATTACTTGGTTTTTTTGATCGAAAATGAATGGGACTTAAAGTAGTTTCGAAATTTTCGAACTACTAGTTCTAAATAAAGAAATTTGTTAATTTCATACATATATACATCTTAACTATAAATAAAAATATCCTATGAATCCTATCATCTCAGGTGCTTCTGTTGTTGCTGCAGGTTTAGCTATTGGTCTAGCTGCTATTGGTCCTGGTATCGGACAAGGTACTGCGTCAGCGCAGGCAGTTGAAGGTCTTGCTCGTCAACCAGAAGCTGAAGGTAAAATCCGTGGTACTCTTCTACTATCTCTAGCATTCATGGAGTCACTAACAATTTATGGTCTAGTAGTTGCACTTTGTCTACTATTCGCTAACCCATTTGTTGGTTAATTAGGCATTTAGATGCGCTTGGTTGGAATATACCGAGCGCATAAAAATTTTATCAAAAAATAAAAGTAAAAATTCTTTTTTATGTCTCCAAACCTTTGGTTAGTAGCGAGCTATGGAGCTGGTGGGCTTTTTGATTTTAACGCGACATTGCCTTTAATGGCAATTCAGTTTGTTCTTCTAACAACAGTCTTAACGTTTGTTTTCTACAAACCTGTTTCGAAAGTAATTGACGAGCGTGAATCATATATTAGTACGAATTTAACACAAGCTTCTGAAAAACTGTTAAAAGCTGATGAGCAATATAAGCAGTATGAAGAGCAGTTAAAATCTGCTAAACTTAATGCACAATCTGTTGTGGCACAATCGGAAAAAGAAGCAAAAGCTACGGTTACAAGTGAGCTTGAGCAGGCTAGATTAGATGCTGCCAAACTTATTGAACAAACAAACCGTGAATTAGAAGCTCAAAAATCTGTAGCCCTACAACAATTAGAAACACAAATAGACGAGTTAAGTCAACTAATAAAAGAAAAACTACTTGGTAAAGAGGCCGTTCTTTAGCGATATTGGTTGTTCAAATAAAATCTAATAGAAAAAAATGTCATTCATTGAAAGAATCTTTGAGGCTAACTTAGTCAACTTAATAATCTTAGACGGTGGTCTATTTTATTTACTAAGTGGGGCTTTATCTGATAGTTTATCAGAACGTCAACAGAAAATTCTTGGCGCAATTCAAGAATCTGAAGAACGTCTTAAAGAAGCTACTACTCGTTTAACGGAAAGTGAAACGCAGTTAGCGCAAGCTCAAATGGTTATAGCTTCCATTGAAAAAGATGCACAAACAACAGCACAGAACGTAAAAAGCACAATTTTAACAGATGGAAAAGCGGAAATTGAACGCTTAACATCTGCAGCTAAATCACAAATTGGTACGGTTGAAGCACGTGTGCGTAAACAAATTTCTGATTATGTTGTTGCTTTAGCTTTACAACGCATCACGATGCAGTTAGAAGGTAAGCTTACTTCAAACGTGCAACAACAAATTATTGATCGAAATATTTCTAAATTAGCTGAGTAAATTATGTCAATTGTTTTAAATAAAGTTGCGGAGCCATATGCTGAAGCACTGCTTGATTTAGCAAACTCTAGCGATACTCTAAAAGAAACAACAAACGATATGAATGTTGTTTCGCAATTTTTAGCAAATTCTAATGATCTCAAGAAATTTTTAGGAAATCCTTTAATTACTCGAGAAGCAAAAAAAAGTGTCGTTAACGATATTCTCGGTGAACAAGTTGATAGTAGAACACTAAAATTTTTATTATTACTTGTTGATAGAAATAGAATTGAAGTTTTAGAGAGCATTGCTCAAAAATTTTTAGAGCTTTCATACAAGTATGAATCTATCGAAGTTGCGAAAGTAATCTCGTCAGTTCAATTATCTGCAGGCCAACAAAAGGAAATTGCAGAAAAATTAAAAATCATTACTGGAGCAAAACAAATCAAACTTGCTCTAAAGGTAGATCCACAATTAATTGGTGGTTTTACTATTGAAATTGGGTCAAAAATGATTGACACAAGTATTCGAGGACAATTAAAGCAAATTAGCTATCTTTTAGGAGTTTAGTTCTTTCTAAATTTCTACTATTTATCGATCCCTTTAAATCGACTCTTTAATTTTTTAACTAATAAAGTAATTTAGACGTAAGATATGATCAACATTAGACCTGATGAAATTAGTAACATCATCCGTCAACAAATTGAAAGTTACGATCAAGACGTACAAATTGACAATGTAGGTACTGTACTACAAATTGGTGATGGTATTGCTAGGGTTTATGGCCTTGAGCAAGTTATGGCAGGTGAACTTCTAGAATTCGAAGACAAAACTATCGGTATCGCATTAAACTTAGAGAACGATAACGTTGGTGCCGTACTAATGGGTGCTGGTATTGATATTCTAGAAGGAAGTTCAGTACGTTCAACAGGTAAAATTGCTCAAGTACCTGTAGGTGACGCTTTCCTTGGCCGTGTAGTAGATGCATTAGCTCGTCCACTAGATGGTAAAGGCGATATTGCTAGTACTGAAAGTCGCTTAGTAGAAGCAATGGCTCCTGGTATTATTACAAGAAAATCTGTTTGTGAGCCAGTACAAACTGGTATTACAGCGATTGACGCAATGATTCCAATTGGTCGTGGTCAACGTGAACTTATTATTGGGGACCGTCAAACAGGAAAAACTTCTGTAGCAATCGATACAATTTTAAACCAAAAAGGTGAAGATGTTGTTTGTGTTTATGTTGCGATTGGTCAGAAGGCATCTTCTGTTGCGGCTGTTTGTACTTCAATTGAAGAACGAGGTGCAGGTAGTTATACAATTGTAGTTGCTGCAAACGCAGATGATCCTGCAACACTTCAATATATTGCTCCATATACAGGTGCTGCTTTAGCTGAGTACTTTATGTACAACGGTAAAGCTACTCTTGTGATTTACGATGACCTTACTAAGCAGGCATCAGCTTATCGTCAAATGTCTCTTCTTCTTCGTCGTCCACCAGGTCGTGAAGCATACCCAGGTGATGTATTCTATCTTCACTCACGTTTATTAGAACGTGCGGCAAAGCTAAGTGATAAATTAGGTGGAGGAAGTATGACAGCACTTCCAATCATTGAAACTCAGGCAGGTGACGTTTCGGCGTACATTCCTACTAATGTTATTAGTATTACTGATGGACAAATCTTCTTATCTGGTGACTTATTTAACGCAGGGATTAGACCAGCAATTAACGTAGGTATTTCAGTATCACGTGTAGGATCGGCTGCTCAAATTAAAGCGATGAAGCAAGTAGCAGGTAAACTTAAACTTGAACTAGCTCAGTTCGCAGAACTTGAAGCATTCTCTCAATTTGCTTCTGATCTTGATCAGGCAACACAAAATGAGCTTGCACGTGGTCAGCGTTTAAGAGAAATGTTAAAGCAATCACAAAATGCCCCAATTCCAGTTGAGGAGCAGGTTGCTGTAATTTACACAGGTATTAACGGATATCTAGATGATGTTCCTGTGTCTGAAGTTCGTCCATTTATTGCTAAACTTCGTACTTTCTTAAAGAGTTCGGCAGGTTCGCTATTAACAACAATTAAGAGTGAGCAAAAACTTTCTGATTCAAGTGAAGAGTCATTAAAGAAAGCGATTGCAGATGTTAAAGCAATGTAATTAAGTTATCTTTAGTTTAATCTAAGATATTGTTGCGTCTTTAATAAGCTACTAAATTTTAAGCCGATATTATTTATAATATCGGCTTAAAATTTGGTTTGATGTATATAAGTTGTACTTATGTTTGATATAAAATGATTTTTGCTCGCATTATGAAATATACAACTCGGTGACGGATCTTTGCTAACATATTAACATAATAGTTAAATGCTTCTTTTTTATATTCCGTTAATGGATCTTTTTGTCCATAAGCTCGCCACCTTATACTATCTTTCAATAATGCAATTTTTTGCAAGTGTGCTTTCCATGCAACATCGATTTGTTCAAGAATAAATGCTTTTTCTAAAGTTCTTAGTAAGCCTGCTTGAATTATTTCTAATTCTAACTCTTTTAAATCATACGTAAGTTGCAATTGTTGTTTTAAAAACAACACTGTTTGGTCAAGCTCATTAGTTTGACTAAGTAAAGTTAGAGGAAATGGAGTACTTAACAAGTTTTGTAAGCGTATCGCCAACAGATTTTTTAGTTTTTCATCGTTCATAGTTTTTAGCTTATAAAAAATATCATATAAGCTTCGCTCTGCATAATCAACGATCAAGTTTCGTAAATTTGGTTGCAATAAAATTCTTCGTCTTTCCATATAAAGACATCGACGCTGACTACTTAAAGCTTGATCATATTCAAATACTTGCTTACGTGTATCAAAATAATAAGCTTCAACTTTTTTTTGTGCTGAATCTAAGCTTTTATTTAGTAATTGTGATTGGATTGGAATATCATCACTAAAACCAACGCTTTGCATAATATTACTTATTTGCTCTCCGCCAAAAATCCGTAAAAGTTTATCTTCAACACTAAGAAAAAATTTAGAAGATCCCGGGTCACCTTGACGGCCTGATCTACCCCTTAGTTGGTTATCAATTCTTCGAGACTCATGTCGTTCCGTACCAATAACGTGTAAACCCCCTAGTTGTCTTACTTCTTGACCTTCTTTGTCAGTTTTAAGTTTAACTTGTTTAAATAAGCTTGTATAAAGGCCACAAAAAGTGACACTAAGGGTGTCATTTTTTATTTCTAATTCAGAAAATGGTTGGTTTGCAAGATCGATAAAATTCTCGTTTAATTGTTGTTTGAGTTCGGCATTTAATGTTAATAAATACTCACTATAAATTTTTGTATAAGAATCATCGATATCTTTAAACACTGGGCTTTTTTCAAATAATTCAAGTAGTAAACTTCTAGTTAATATTGAAGGGTTACCGCCTAATAGAATATCCGTTCCCCGCCCCGCCATATTTGTTGAAATTGTAACGGCATTTTTACAACCTGCTAAGGCAACAATATTTGATTCACTTTCAACGTTCTCTGGCCGAGCATTTAATAAACGGTATGGGATGCTATATTCACTTAATAACGCTGCTATTAATTCCGATTTTTCAATTGTTGTAGTACCAATTAAAACGGGTCGACCGAGTTTATACATTTCGGAACACTCTTGTGCTACGGCTCTCCACTTTACATACTGTTTTGTATATATTAAATCAGAGAAATCTGTTCTTTTATTAGGTTTATTTGTCGGTATCTGAACAACATTTAAATTATAGATTTTTTCAAGCTCAACTTCTTCTGTTTTCGCAGTACCTGTCATTCCAGCTAATTTAGAATACAGTAAAAACAAATTTTGGTAACTGATTGAGGCAAGTGTCTGGCTTTCTTCTTGAATTGGAACATTTTCTTTTGCTTCAATTGCTTGGTGTAAACCATCACTCCATCTACGACCAACCATTGTACGACCGGTAAATTCATCAACGATTATAATTTCATTTTCACTATCAACAATATAGTTTTTATTTCTTGTATATAGTTCTTTAGCTTTTAATGAATTTAAAATATATGAGATCCATGGTTCATTTGGATTGTAAAGGTCCATAATACCTAATACCCGTTCACAAAAAGAAACGCCGGCTGAAGATAAAATAACATTTTGGGCCTTCTCATCCACTTTATAATGCAATCCGGCTTGCAAACGTGTAACTAATTTTGCTGTTTGGAAATATTTTTCTGTTGGGGCTTCGCTAGTTCCAGAAATTATAAGTGGTGTACGTGCTTCATCAATTAAAATTGAATCAACTTCGTCAACGATACAATAAAAAAATGATCGTTGAACTAATTCATCTGCTGAAACAGCCAAGTTATCACGTAAAAAATCAAAACCTAACTGACTATTAGTAAGATATGTAATGTCACACGCATAATTTTCTTTGCGTTCTTCAGCTGACATTTCTTCTTGTATTAAACCAACGGTTAAACCTAAAAACTTATGTACTTGGCCGACATATTCTGCATCGCGTTTTGCTAAATAATCGTTTACTGTTACAACATGTGCACCTTTACCATATAAGGCATTAAAAAAGGTTGGTAGCATTGCCACAAGGGTTTTCCCTTCCCCCGTTTGCATTTCCGCGATGTTACTTTCAGTAAGAACTAATCCGCCAATTATTTGAACATCAAAATGACGCAGTCCAATAACCCGTTCACTAGCTTCTCGTATTAGCGCAAACGCTTCATTTATTATTAAATCTTTGTCCTCATTAGCAAATAACCGCTTTTTTAAATTTGGCGTTATTTGCTTTAACTCATCATCAGTCAAAAGTTTAAATTTCTGACCGAATTCATTTATTTTTTTTAATTTGTTATTATATAAAGCTAAAGTTTTATCTTTAGGGCTAGAAAAAAGCTTTTCTATCATAGAGTAATTAAGTGGTGATTTTGTACTCTTAAATCCAACGAATTGATGCGTGAGCAACAAAAAAGACTTTGAATTACATTTATATTTTAATAGGGTTTTAATGTATTAAAAATAATAAATTAAAATTCCTACTAGTAAAATCTTGGTTTTCTAATTTTATTAGACTTATTTTATTATAACCCATAAATAAAACCAAGTAGGCTCTTGTTAGTTAAACAATTAATATAATGTGATGTATCTTTTAATATTTTTTGTCTTGGGTCACCTGGGACTCGAACCCAGAACTTGTCGGTTAAAAGCCGAATACTCTACCATTGAGTTAGTGACCCTTCGTTTATAGGTTACACTAGTTAATTACTAGTAGCAATTTTATTATGTTATTTTATTATATTCTAAGAAAGCTTTACATTCAAGAGGTGTTTATATTTTGCAAATAAAATTAATTTTATTTGCAAGGAAATGGCTGTTTGATATACTTATAAATAAGTACATTGGCTCAGTAGCTCAGTTGGTTAGAGCAGGGGACTCATAAGCCCAAGGTCGCAGGTTCAAGTCCAGCCTGAGCCAAATTTTAAATTCCTGTATTTAGCAGGTATATATAGTTGCATTTGCACAGAAACCACCCTTAAACAATTACGTAAAGAGCTTTGGAATCAGTAGTCTATTTTAAAAACTTTGTTGAAAAAGAGTTAACTTATGGGATCAAAAACTATTCTATATGAAGAATCCGCGAGAAAAGCCCTTGAAAAAGGAATTGACACTTTAGCAGAAGCGGTTTCAATTACACTTGGGCCTAAGGGTCGTAATGTTGTTCTTGGTAAAAAATTTGGAACGCCACAAATTGTTAACGATGGCGTTACTATTGCTAAAGAAATTAATTTAGAAAACAATCTCGAGAATACAGGCGTTTGTTTAATCCGACAAGCTGCATCGAAAACAAATGATGTGGCTGGAGATGGTACAACAACAGCAACCGTATTAGCATATGCAATTATAAAACAAGGTATGCGTAATGTTGCCGCAGGGGCTAACCCGATTGTGTTAAAACGGGGTATTGAAAAAGCAACACAATTTGTTGTACGAAAAGTCGTTGAATATGCTAGGCCGATTGAAAATCTCTCTGATATAACTAAAGTTGCTACTATTTCGGCGGGAAATGATACAGCTGTTGGTAGTCTTATAGCAAGTGCAATAGATAAAGTTGGTCGGGAGGGACTAATATCATTAGAAGAAGGTAAATCAACAGTTAATGAATTAGAAATAACCGAAGGAATGGGCTTTGAAAGAGGTTTTATTTCGGGTTATTTCGTTACTAACCAAGAACGGATGGAAGTGATTCTTGACAATGCTTTTATCTTGTTAACGGATAAAAAAATTACTTTAGTAAAACAAGATCTTCTACCCACACTGGAATTAATATCAAAAACTAACCAACCGTTACTGATAATTAGTGACAACGTCGAAAAAGAAGCTTTAGCTACCTTAATAATAAATAAAATAAGGGGGATTTTAAACGTTGTTGCTGTTCGTGCTCCTGGTTTTGGAGACCGCCGTAAAGCTTTATTAGACGATTTAGCGATCTTAACAGGTGGTCAAGTTATTAGTGCAGATGCAGGGTTATCATTGGAAAATCCAGAATTAGAATCCCTAGGAAAAGCACGAAGAGTAATTATTGGAAAAGAATCTACAACAATTATCTCTGATGCGAATAAGAAAGAAGTTTTAGCTCGTTGTGAACAATTACGACGTCAGTTAGAAACTAGTGATTCAACATATGAAAAAGAAAAAATTCAAGAGCGTTTAGCTAAGTTAAGTGGTGGGGTAGCACTAATAAAAGTTGGAGCTTCTACAGAGACCGAAATGAAAGATCGAAAGTTGCGTTTAGAAGATGCTGTTAATGCAACTAAAGCTGCTGTGGAAGAAGGTATTGTGCCAGGTGGTGGAACAACGTTAGCCAATATCTCTGAAGAGTTATTCGAATGGTCAAAAGAAAATTTACTCGAGGATGAATTACTTGGTGCACTAATTGTAGAAAAGGCCTTAAGTGCTCCGTTGAAAAAAATTGCGATAAACGCAGGACAAAATGGGGCTGTTATTTTTGATCGTGTAAAAGCAACAGAATTCGAAATTGGTTATAATGCGGCAACTAATGAACTAGTAAATATGTTTGATGCGGGTATTATTGATCCTGCTAAAGTAACTCGAACAACTCTTCAAAATGCAGCATCAATCGCAAGTATGGTATTAACAACTGAATGTATAATAGTAGATAAAGTAAATAATTAATCGATTAGTTAATTAACAATAATTAGTCCAGTTGACCTACTATTATGTTTAAAATTTATTCTTTAAAACAATCTACGACCTTACACAAAAACAATTCTCTTTTTATGTGTGAGCAAGGCGATGATAATATGGCCTTATCGGAACATATTGATGAATTCCGCCAACGACTGGTATTTTGTCTTGTCTTACTTTTAATTTTTAGTTTAGCCTGTTTTGCAGATGTTCGAGAAATCGTAAAAATTTTTCAAGCACCTGCAACAGGTGTAAAATTCTTACAATTTTCACCTGGTGAATATTTCTTCGCATCCTTTAAAATAGCGGCATTCTGTGGAATTTTAATGAGCAGTCCACTTTTTGTTTACCAAATTGTTTTATACCTTCTCCCTGGATTAACAAAAACAGAAAGGAATATAGTTGTACCATTGAGTTTGGGTTCAGGTGCTCTCTTTTTTTTAGGGTTATTATTTTCTTATTTTTTCTTAGTACCTGCTGCACTAAACTTTTTTATTTTGTATGGCTCAGAAGTTGTCGAACCGTTTTGGTCCTTTGATAAATATTTTGATTTTATTACAATTTTACTTTTTGCAACGGGACTTGCCTTTCAAATACCCGCGATTCAAATTATTTTAGGATTATTAGGTTTTGTAACAGGTGAAAAAATGTTATTCTACTGGAAATACGTCGTGGTAATTTGTACAATATTAGCTGCTGTAATAACACCCTCAACGGATCCAGTAACACAATTACTATTATCTGGTGCCTTGTTATCGTTATATTTAGGTGGTTCAGGTATTGTTATTTTATTAGAAAAATAAACTATTCAACAGAAATAAAAGCGAACAATAATATTTAGTAGGTATATAATACCATAGTGTAATAGAAATTTTAAAATTAAAATAAATGTTTAAAATACATAAAAACTTTAAATCCACTTTTCTTATGTTTGGGATTGTGGGTGCATTACTTTTTCCAAAAGTAACATATGCTTACCCCGTTTTTGCGCAAAATGCGTACCAAAATCCAAGAGAAGCAACAGGTCGAATTGTTTGTGCTAACTGTCACCTTGCTCAGAAACCAACAGAAGTAGAAGTACCGCAAGCGGTACTTCCTGATACAGTTTTTGAGACTGTTGTAAGTATCCCGTACGACTTAGCTAACAAACAGGTTAATGCTGGTGGTACTAGTAGAGGATCGCTTAACGTTGGAGCTGTAGTTATTTTACCTGAAGGTTTTAAATTAGCTCCAAAAGATCGTCTTTCTGATGAACTAAAAGCGAAAACAAAAGGTACATTTATTCAACCTTATAGTAAAGAAAGACCAAATATCCTTGTTGTAGGTCCTATTTCGGGTGATAAAAACCAGGAAATTGTTTTCCCTGTGCTTTCACCAGATCCAGCAACTGATAAAACGGTTAATTTCTTAAACTATCCAGTATACGTTGGCGGAAACCGTGGACGTGGGCAAGTTTATCCTACAGGTGAAAAGAGTAACAATACAGTACAAACAAGTACAGCTGCCGGCCAAATTTCGAACATTGAAAAAGAAGGTAAGAATACATTTGTTACTATTACAACTGCGGATGGTGAAGTTAAACAAAAACTTGGAAATGCTTACGACCTAATTGTAAAAGTAGGTGATGTTGTTAAAGTTGACCAAGCTTTAACTTTAGACCCTAACGTTGGTGGTTTTGGTCAAACAGAAACAGAAATTGTTCTTCAGAACCCAAACCGTGTTAAAGGTATGATTGTATTCTTCTTAACAGTAACAATTGCACAAATTTTACTTGTTCTTAAGAAAAAGCAATTCGAGAAAGTACAAGCTGCAGAAATGAATTTCTAAAAAAGTATTCATTGAAAATGCTGTAGTATTAACAATTATTTCTTTAAAATAATTAAATCACCAGACAAAAAAACGAAGTTTCTGTAATATAATTAAATTACAGAGACTTTGTTATAATTGGTTAGTTGGAGTCTTTTTTGTAATTTAATTAATTAATAAGTTAAGCTTGACAACTAGTTATTTTTAGTAGTATATTATACTCATAAGCCCCCATCGTCTAGAGGCCTAGGACATTTCCCTTTCACGGAAGTAACGGGGATTCGAATTCCCCTGGGGGTAATTAAGGTTAAGTTGATTTATTTAATAAAAACTCAAATCATATTCTTTCTTCTTTATTTATTTATAAGAAAGAATATGATTTGAGTTTTTTTCTGATCTACCAAATTAATTGTGATAATAAATTAATACAATCTAACCACGAATAATCTTATCAGAACTACTTACAAATACCAGTGCAGCGGAGATAGGAATAATAACAATAATTACCGCTAAAAATACGCTGCTTAAAAATGCACTTAATGAAGGTGTCATGGAAAAAATTGCAAATATAAATTCTAAACTTTTATTGAATTATAGCATAAACTTTTATTAACCTAGTTAAATTAAGTAATTTGAAATTTAACCTTTCCCTATTACAAAAGGTAGTAAGGCGGCAATTCGTGCAGTTTTAATTAGTTTTGTAACTTTTTTTTGTTCCTTTGAAGATAATCCAGTTATTCTTCGCGGAAGAATCTTTCCTTGGTTACTTAAAAACCCACTTAAAATTTTTACGTCTTTATACGTTAATTGTTGAAAATCTATTGTTTCGTTACTTGCTTTTACTAAGCCATTATCAACCATACTTTTATTTTATTTCTTTAAAAAGCTCGTGTTTTTTAGTGACTGGAGAGTATTTTTTTAATTCGAGTCTCTCAGTAGTATTCCGTCGATTTTTTGATGTATAGTATCGATAAACACCTTCTTCACAACGGTGTTCTAATGTAACACGGATACGTGCCCCTTTGCTTTTAGCCATTTTAATAACTAATTACTTTTTTATAAACATTTAAAATTTAACTTAAAAAAAAAATAAAATCAATAGTTTGAAAGACTTTTTAATTCTCGGTACTTTTGTTATAATTTTATTACAACAAGTTTTATTCTTACGCTGGTGTAGCTCAATTGGTAGAGCAACTGATTTGTAATCAGTCGGTTATGAGTTCAAGTCTCTTCATCAGCTTTTGGAAATTTTTTAACTATTATGTTAATATGGGCTATAAAGTTTATATAATAATATTCAATTAACCAAAATAACTCTTTGAAAAATGGATGGATTCTTTATCTCACTTTTAGATACATTATGCGGCGGAATTGTGGGTTTTTTTAAGTTTTATATTGTTCTATTAACAATAAGGGTTTATTTAACCTGGTTTCCGAATATAAATTTTTACGTGCAACCTTTTTCATCGATTGGAAAAATGACCGACCCTTATTTAAGACTTTTCCGAGGCCTTATCCCACCTCTTCTTGGATTCGATTTGTCACCTCTTCTAGCGTTTTTATTTTTAACATTTCTTATTGATATTTTTGGAAATGTGCAAATTACGTGATATTTAAGGAATTGCGATTAGGTTGGATGTTGTCTTTAAACAAAGAACTTTGGAAAACACCGAATCAATTTAGGTTAACACAAGTAATAAATCTCAAGTATAATTAGACAAAAGTAATCTTATATTCATATTTGGTGCAATATAAACCGTTTACTATATATCTTAAATAGTCTCATGAAAGAAAAATATTTAAACACGAGCGAAGAAGAAACCTTCTTAAAAGAAATGGTAACAACTCCTTATAAATATGGGTTTACAACTGATATTGCAACCGAGGAGTTTGAGAAAGGGTTAAATCTTGAAATTGTAAAAAAATTAAGTAGGAAAAAGAATGAACCTCAATTTTTATTACAATTTAGAAAAAAAGCTTTTAATAGCTGGTCAAAAATGGTTAATCCCCAATGGGCTTATTTAACTATACCTGTTATTGATTATGAAAAGATTCAATATTACTCCATTCCGAAAACGAAGAAAAAATTAGGAAGTTTAGATGAAGCGGACCCTGAACTTTTAAAAACATTTGAAAAACTTGGTGTCTCGTTACAAGAACAAAAAAGATTAACAAATGTGGCCGTTGATGCGGTTTTTGATAGCGTTTCGATCGGTACAACCTTTAAAAAACAACTACAAAAATCTGGTGTTATCTTCTGCTCTATTACTGATGCTATTGAGCTTTATCCCGATTTAATACAAAAGTACCTTGGGAGTGTTGTTCCTATTGGAGACAACTATTTCTCTGCGTTAAATTCCGCAGTTTTTAGTGATGGCTCATTTTGTTATGTTCCAAAAGACATTAAATGTCCAATGGAATTATCTACCTATTTTAGAATTAATAATGAAGAAGCGGGTCAATTTGAACGAACGTTAATTATAGCCGAAGAAAGAAGCAGTGTCACTTATTTAGAAGGGTGTACAGCTCCACAATTTAGTACAAACCAACTTCATGCTGCAGTTGTTGAATTAATAGCTTTTGAGAATTCGACTATAAAATACAGTACCGTTCAAAATTGGTTTGCTGGCGACGAAAACGGTATTGGTGGTGTTTATAATTTTGTGACAAAACGTGGCTTATGTGCAGGAAAAAATGCACGGATTAATTGGACCCAAGTGGAAACAGGTTCCGCAATAACTTGGAAATATCCGAGTTGTATTCTTTCAGGGGAAAATGCCATAGGTGAATTTTTTTCTGTGGCTTTAACAAGTAACCAACAACAAGCGGATACAGGAACGAAAATGGTTCATTTAGCTCCGGGAACAAAAAGTTATATAATTTCTAAAGGAATTTCTACAGGTAAGTCAAAAAATGTTTATCGAGGTTTAGTAAAGATGGGACCAAAGGCTTCGAAAACACAGAATTATGCCCAATGCGATTCTTTATTAATTGGTAAAGACTGTACAGCTAATACTTTTCCATACATCGAGGCACAAAATAGTTACACGCAAATTGAACACGAAGCATCTACCTCACGTATAGCCGAAGAACAACTTTTTTACTTACGTCAACGTGGGATTGATCCAGAAGAAGCTGTATCACTTATGGTAAATGGTTTTTGTAAAGATGTATTCAACGAGTTACCTTTAGAATTTGCCTCTGAAGCTGACCGTTTATTAAGTCTAAAATTAGAAGGGTCTGTAGGTTAAAATGCTTTGAAAATACTCGAATGTTAATATAAATCATCGAAAAAATGAATTTTTTAAATGAGTTTTTACTTTTACTAAAAGCACGATACCCAATTATTTATATTTCTACCACTGAAGAAGAGCGTATCGAATACTTAATTAAGTATTGTGCAAAAAAAAAAGTTGCCCGAACATATTACTCGTGGGATTTTATTGATGGATACCAAGGAAATCCAAACGATGTGGGGTTTGCATCACAAAATCCCCTAGAAGCTTTGGATTTAATTGATAAATTAACCCCAGAAACAGCAGCTTTATTTGTTTTAAAGGATTATGACAATTTTTTAAAAGATTTTTCAATCGTACGGCGTTTAAAAAATTTAAGTCGTACTTTAAAGACGCAGCCAAAGAATATTATTATTATTTCTTCTGAAATTAATATTCCAGATTCATTAAAGGAAATTGTAACTGTTTTGGAATTTCCACTTCCTAGCTATCAAGAAATAAAGGAAGAATTAACACGTTTACTTTCGTCAACCCAACAAGAGTTAAGTCCTGAGCTTGTTGATAATGTAACAATGGCGTGCCAGGGACTTTCGTTAGAACGTATTAGACGCGTTCTTTCAAAAATTATTACAAAATATGGTAGAATCCACGAACAAAGTCCAGATCTTATTTTAGATGAAAAACAGCAAATAATAAAACAGACCCAATTGCTAGAGTTTTGTTTAACAGATAAAAATGTAAACGATTTAGGCGGCTTAGCTAATTTTAAAGATTGGTTGCAGTTACGTAAAAATGCATTTTCTCAAGAAGCAGTCAAATATGGATTACCTTATCCTAAAGGCCTTTTAGTTGTTGGGGTTCAAGGGACGGGAAAATCGATAACGGCAAAAATTTTAGCTCATGAATGGAAGTTACCTCTTTTAAGGTTAGATTTCGGGCGCCTTTTTGCTTCTCTCATTGGTCAATCCGAACAAAGGGTTCGAAAAATGATAGAAATTTCCGAAGCTATGTCACCCTGTGTTCTTTGGGTAGATGAGATTGACAAAGCATTTGCTGGTTCTTTAAGTAGTGGTGATAGTGGTACAACTAGTCGTGTACTATCTACTTTTTTAACATGGATGGCGGAAAAAACAACCCCTGTATTTGTCGTTGCGACAGCTAATAACATTGAATTTATACCACCGGAGATTCTACGAAAAGGTAGGTTTGACGAAATGTTTTTTGTTGATTTACCTTCTGCAACTGAACGGCAAGAAATTTTTGAAGTACATTTAAAAAAACAACGTCCTGATACTTTTAATACATTCCCATTGCCTTTATTAGCCGAACTTGCCAAAGATTTTTCTGGGGCTGAAATAGAACAAACGGTTATCGAAGCCATGCGTATTGGATTTAATGCGGACCGTGAATTTACTAACGAAGATCTTGTTCTATCAATTAAAAACCTCGTTCCACTTGCGCGGACGAAAAATAAAGAAATTCAAGCTTTAATTGAATGGTCAAAAGCAGGTAATGTAACACAAGCTTCCCGTAAATAAACGTCTTTCTCTAATGAAGTATTTTAAGCTTTTTCTATGAATGGTTTAAGGTTATTATATTTACAGACTTTAGTAACTTTGCTACAATGAATTTATTATCCAGTGTGGCAAAATTATCGTAATTATTATATTTATTATGACTGTTTTACAAAATAGTAATTTGGATTTAGATCTTTTTTATAAGAAAAATGATATTCCAAAAATAACTGTAGGAGATAAAGTAAAGGTTACAATTTATCTTGAACTACCTAAAAATTTAGGGGAAAACGAGAAGAAAGGAAAAGAAAGAATACAAGCTTTTGAAGGCGTTGTTATTTCTAAACATTTAGCAAGTAACAAAATTGATTCGACAATAACAGTTCGAAAAATGTTTCAAGGAGGAGGTACCGAAAAGGTTTTTGTTCTAAACTCTCCTTGGGTAAAAAGCATTGAAATTTTAGGAAATTCTATTATTCGCCGCTCAAAGTTATACTACTTACGAGAACGAACTGGAAAATCAGCTCGACTTAAGCGTCGTTTATAATAATGTGAGTTTTTATAAACTATCCAGTACACCATAAAAAAAATATAATTTCTTTATATATTTGAATATAATTTAGTTTATGAAAGCCTATTTAAAAAAGTTTTTTGAACGCGGTCTTTCAATAGCTGCCTTCATTTTTCCATTGATTGAAATCTCGTATTATTTTGGACCCAAAGTTTTTACTAATACTGATAGTTTAGCTTTAAAACTATTTTACTTTAACTATTTAACGAAAGTTACTAGATTTTACGAAGCTAATGTTTACCTAATTTTTATTTTTATGGTTGCGGTCTTTATTACCTGTTCTCGAGGCACGTTACCATTAAATAAATATGTCCGGTTTAATATAATTCAAGCCATTCTCTTAAATATAATTTGTTCTTGCGTTGGGGCATGTTTTGCATACATGCCCATTGTAATACGAGAAAGTACTATTGGTTTCTTGTTAACAAATTCTATTTTTTTAGGTATGTTAACCCTTATTGTATACTCTATAATTTTGATACTTTATGGCCGTTATCCAAAAATCCCGGTCGTTTCTGAAGCAGCAAAATTGCAAGTACAACGTGGTTATTCAGATTATTAATAGAGAAAGTAAAATTTACTTTTAAAATTATTAAAGAAACCACTGGAGGAATTAACCTCCAGTGGTTTCTTTATTTATATTCTAGATAAAATCCTAGATTCTATTAATTACGCTGCAACTGCAGGAGCAACTAGTGCAACTGGTAGAGACTCACCAGCAGCTAGATCTAGAGGGAAGTTGTGAGCGTTACGCTCGTGCATTACTTCCATACCTAGGTTTGAACGGTTTAGGATATCAGCCCAAGTGTTGATTACACGACCTTGTGAATCTACAACTGACTGGTTGAAGTTGAAACCGTTTAGGTTGAATGCCATTGTTGCTACACCCATAGCTGTGAACCAGATACCAACTACTGGCCATGCACCTAGGAAGAAGTGAAGTGCACGTGAGTTGTTGAATGAAGCGTATTGGAAGATTAGACGACCGAAGTAACCGTGAGCTGCAACGATGTTGTAAGTCTCTTCTTCTTGACCGAACTTGTAACCGTAGTTAGCTGACTCGTTCTCAGTAGTCTCACGGATTAGAGATGAAGTTA
>Ga0310343_10000386_pt1 | contig 20865 bp, 14 predicted proteins | sample HC15DNA2025_MG_FD_203519 | JGI IMG/M metagenome (GOLD analysis project Ga0310343, IMG submission 203519) | Marine microbial communities from station ALOHA, North Pacific Subtropical Gyre - HC15-DNA-20-25_MG | ecosystem: Environmental > Aquatic > Marine > Oceanic | place: Pacific Ocean: North... | reverse complement strand
TGATTCTTGAGGACAACGTTGCGCATGATCAGATCAGCATCGACTTCGATGGGGGCCTTGGGGGCGGGTATCCCGGTGAAGACATAAATGCCATTGAGCCCCAGAATCGACAAGACCTTGTAGGCAATGGATGAAACACCCACCGCCTCGTAGACCAGATCGATGCTGCCGACCCGCTCCGCCAGCGCCTCCAGAGGGGTATCCAGCGCAGAGATGTAGGGAATGCCGAGAGATTCCACCAGGCTGGCCTTGGGATTGGGCGCCTGGCTTCTTGAGTAGACGAACGTGTTGAACCCTTCGGCCTTGAGTTTCATGGCCCCCAGGATCCCCACTGGCCCGGCTCCCAACACCACCGCATTGAGGCCCCTTCCACTGGGTTTGCCATTCTCATGATGGTGCTTGACCCAAGGAAGCCTGGTTTGGATGGGCCAAACTTGAGCCATGGCCTTTTCGGCAATGGTCAAGGGCTCCACCAGCACGGCGACATCGCGGAGAGAAGGTGGCACAACATGGAGATATTTTTCCCGTTCCGTGTAAAATTCGGTCATGAAACCGTGGGACATCTTGATGCCTCGCTCGACAAAATCGCCCGTGGCGCAAAAGTCCTGCAAGTCCGCCTGACAGGGGGCGCAATGCGGTTCGCTGCAAGGGCGTCGAACTGAGGGAACCACCAAGTCTCCAGGCTTGAGCCCTTCCACTTTGTTTCCAACCTCGGTGATCATTCCAAGCGATTCATGGCCAAGGACGAGATAATCTGAGTCAGCAGGCGGATCGCCGTAGACAAAGGTGCAGATCTCGCGGTCAGTCCCACAGATGCCTACCTCAAGGCTTTTGACCAGAGCCTCATCGTCACGACCAAGGGAAGGTTGTGGGTGTTCCACAATGGCAACCTCCTTCTTTTTCGGTATGGCACCTACAGCTTGCATATCTTCTATGGAATGATGTGCGCCTTCCGGCGCGGGCGGTCATCTTACATTTTCTAGGGGGCTCGCAAACAAAAAATTTATCTCTCAGTGACAGCGGTGTGGGTCTCGAAGTGCACCTTCAACGGACGTCGAGGATCATGGGTCATGGTTGTTGGATGCGTTGAGTGCTTTGCAAGCCCTCAAGCGAGTGTTGGGAGCGTGCTCCGCCAGGCCAGAGGACTTCCAGCCTGTTCATCCCAGGAAGCCGGGGAGCGACCTGTAAGCTGCCATTTTGTGATCCATAGCTGGACCCTGCATGGATCGCCTGCCAAGGTCCGGTCCTGCCGCTGTCCCCCACCAGTCGCCATTGGACTCCAATACCCCATGCATTGCTTGAGGATCCTTTGAAGCGTATGCGGTGTCCCTGGGCTGCCTGGCGATTGGTCAGAAGCATGGTCTGGCCGTTGTTTTGTCCGACGACCAGATCCAATCGCCCGTCCTGATTCCAATCTGCGGTGGCAGCGCCTCTTTGCTCGCCCAGGATCCGCAGGCCGCTCTCGCTGGGGGATAGGACCTTCCACTGGCCCGTGCCATCTCCCAGGCAAAGAAGGCCCAACCCTGCGTCCATCCGGGGAGCCTGCGGATGCCCGTGAAAATCGTTTTGAGCGAGAAAGACGTCCAGGTGCCCATCGCCATTGAAATCCCCACTCACCACCCCGAAGACCGGAGCCCACTGGGCTTCGACAGGAAGCGGTGATTTTTCGAAATGAGTTCCCTTGTTCAAAAACAGCGTGGTTTTGGCATCGCTGATGGTTTTCACTTCCATGGCGGTCTTCCATTTTTCGATGACGGACTGGATGGAAAGTTCGCCAAAGCCGCGATAGGAGGGAAAGAGCGTGATCAATTCCGGGATCCCTCGCGACAGAGTGCCCAACTGTTCATTGGGAACCATGGCTTCCATGGAAGGCTCCCAGTGTGCCTGAAGCACATCCCTGACCGGATCCTGGTTCAAAAGACCATGGTAGAGAACCAATGGATGGTGCAAGTGCTCGGCATGGGGCCCGTTGAGACCCCAGTTGCCCGCAATCCAGTCGATACGACCATCTTCATCGAAATCACCCGAGGCCAGTCCACTCCAGCATCCTTTGGCATCTGCCAGGCCCATGATTTGTGTTTGATCGACCAGACGCCCCTGATGGTTCTTGAACAACAAGGGTGAATCCCATTCCCGACTCAGAATCAGCTCCGGGAAGCCGTCCTGATCGATATCCAACCACAAGGCTGCTCGAATCATGCCCAGGTCTTGCAGAGGTTCTGAAAGGCTTTGGTCTGCTACCCAACGCCCCTGATCACGGCGGTAGATGGCACTGGAACCTGCCAGGGGGTATTGCCCAGGGAGTATCTTGGCACCGACGAACAACTCAAGGGTGCCATCTCCATCCACATCGCCCAGGGCCATTGGGCCAGTGGTATGAGGTTGCGGACCAAAGCGGTCCAGAGGTCGTGGCTGATCGATGCCATACTCTCGAACGGGTGAACCCAATGGCAGCCCATCTTCGTAATTGGAGGAACCGGACAAGACCCAGGTTGGCTGACCCACTTCCTTCCATCCTACCAGGCTGACCTGGTCACGGGATACGGGTAGTTGATAAGGGGCTTTCTGATAGCGCTCCAGTGCCTGCCCTGATTGATTGAGAAAAATACCCAGGCGCGTGCCTCGCCCTCCCGAAAGAACCAGATCTTCCCAGCCATCTTCATTGAGATCCAGCCAGGCCACCGCAGGCCCTTCGTTCGCCAGTGACCGAGGGATCAGTGGCTGTCGTGCCCAATCGTTGAAGGCAGGATCCTCGTGCACGTGAGATAACAAATCGGAGTCATCTTCAAAAAGAGCTTCTAGCAGAGGGGTGGGTTTTACCGGTTCAATATCTGAGTTTTGATGGCCTGTCTCGGGCGCCTGGAGGGTGTAGAGGTGGTCCGCTTGCAGGTTTTCAATGACGCTGATGCTTCCGCCGGGCCAGGCGATTTCAGCTCGCGTGGGCGATTGGGATCCCTGAATGGCAGCAAAGGCGAGCATGGGGTCATCTCCGGATAGATAACGCCCGCCCCCCTTGATTTGTTTGGATTGCTGCCCGGACTCATGAAGGAGAGTGATGCGCGTACCGATGCCGGAAGGAGCACTCTGGTTGCTCTCAATTCTGAAATTGTATCGCGGTGCCTGAGACTGATTCTGAAAGACAAAAGCTGATGTATTGAGATTGTTGATGATGACATCCAGGTCTCCATCCTGATCCAGATCGGCCAGACACATGCCGTGAGAAACGCCTTCCACATCAAAACCCCATGGCTTGGAGACGTCCTCGAAGGAGCCGTCTCCGCGATTCCTCAAGGCGATGTTGGCGGTGGCGTAACGGGGGAACTCCATTCGCTTCTGAAGAATTTCCCTCTTACTGCGATCTCCGGATTTTCGAAAGGCCTTCAGTTGATTGGAGACGTCGATGTCGCGACCGTTGCGCTCATGACCATTGGAGATGAGAACGTCCTCAAATCCATCCAGATCCACATCAAGAAAGCAGACCCCCCAGGCCCAATCCGATGCCGATACTCCGGCCCACTGACCGACTTCTGCAAAAGAGAGGTTTCCCCGATTCATCTGCAGGGTGGTCTTCATGTATTGAGGTACGAAGGAAGGCCGTTGGATGAGTTCCAACACCGGTTTGACATCTCCCAATTGATTCATGCGTGTGGCATGATCTCTGGCCAACATATCCAGCACCAGAATGTCATCTTCGCCGTCGCGATTGACATCGGCCACATCCATCCCCATCGAGAACCAGCTGGTTTGTCGAAGGGTTTGCGGTGCCATGGCCTGAAAGCTCCCTTTGCCCGTGTTGATCCAGATTCGGTCGGGTGTATCGAAGTCGTTGCAGACGTAAAGATCGGGCCATCCATCGTGGTTCAGATCATGAAATTGCACGGCAAGGCCCCAGTCCCTGGGGGGGGCGCTCAGTGGCTGTGCCTGGTCATCGAGAAAGGTGCCGTCGGTCCAATCCACCGCTTCAAAGGCAAACCCTCCCAGGTTTCGGTAGAGTGTGTCCACTTCTCCATATTCACCAATGCCACCGCGCTGATCGATGTAAAACCGGTTGCGCAGGTCGGGATCGGTGGTCGGCCGATTGTTGAAGTGACTGACCGATTGCTCACTACCCACGGTCTTGATCCGAACCGTTGCCTGTACTTCGTCCATCATTGCCTCGGAGCGGTAGCGGGTGACATAAATATCGAGGTCACCATCCAGATCGTAGTCTGCGACGGCAAGGCTCATGCCGCCCTTGGCTGCCACCATCCCGGCCGTCTGCGTCTTTTCAGTAAAGTTCAGTTCTCCGTTGTTCTGAAACACACGCAACCCCCGATACATGGTGTGAACCAGCAAGTCCAAATCGGCATCCCCATCCAGATCCGCAAAGGCGCAAGCAGTAGAATCGCTCTCCGGGCAGTCCAGTCCGGCTGCCAGGGTGATATCTTCAAAACGCCACTGGCCTCGATTGCGGTAGAGTCGATTGGGACCATCCAAAGAGGTAAAATAAAGGTCTACCAAGCCATCACGATCCACATCACCCGCGCACACGCCTGAGCCATTGAGCAGCATTTGATTGGTCATGTGGCGCTCGGTGGCCAAAAGGTTGGTAAACACCACGCCTGTTTTCATTGGATCCATGAGTCGAAACCCGGCCTTGGGGGACATGGATCGATCGATGGACAGAAGAGTCGAACGCGTTTCCACAGGCACGGAGGTCATCTGAGATTGGCCCCTAGCGTTCCAGCAAAGCAGACTGATCATCAGCAGACAGCCTCTGGTGATCCCCAAACGGTCTGGCGAGGCCATGACGGCACGAAGCATGGAATTCAATGACATGGTATGTGGCTGGGGTGTATGCAAGGTGCGTGTTGTTGGTTGATCGCTAAGAGCCACCCTGTTTTTTCCGCATGGTTTCAAGAAGGTCTATCGCAGGCTCGTAACCATCTTTAGCGGCCTTCCGAATCCACTCCAAGGCAAGCTTTTGATCTTTCTCACAACCCCTTCCAATCCAGAGCATGAGCGCCAGATTGGTTTGCGCCTTGAGATGCTTTAATTCAGCGGCTTGGCGGAACCATGCGGCAGCCATGGAGTAATCCTCGGGCACCCCGCGCCCTTCGTAATAGCGCTCACCCAATTCAAAGGCAGCCTCTCGGTCTCCCAGTTCCGCTTTCTCAAGGGCTTCTTGGACATGTTTTTCCATCACCCCATGGGCGAATTGCCCTGCCTGGCGTACGTGGGAACGTGCCTGATGGTATGTTCCCGAGAGTTTTCGCCACAGACCCCCGATGGCCAGTAATCGCAATAACCAGCTCATCGTTTCCTTGCCTTCAAGAAAGTCACAGTATCAAATGGATCAGATTTTTGGCTCGTCAGCTGGAGCTTGCTACCCCATAAAACTCCGTTTCGCCTTCCCATGAAGGAGCAAATTATCATACTCGATTTTGGTTCGCAATACACCCAGGTCATCGCCAGGCGTATTCGTGAGTGTCAGGTTTATTCTACGATACTCCCCTACGACACGCCTGCCGCCGAGATTGCGAAATGCAGGCCCAGTGGCATCATCCTCTCTGGTGGGCCGTGCAGTGTCTTTGACAAGAAAGCTCCCATGCCTGACCCGGGCATTTTCAAGCTGAAGATTCCCATACTGGGGATTTGCTACGGTTTGCAGGTGCTCGCCCATTCCTTGAAGGGAAAGGTAGAACGTGGTCTCAAGCGTGAATATGGAAAGGGAACCCTCAGGCTTCTCGACAAGAGCTGTCCACTGTTCAAAAAATTACCGGGTCGTCTTCAGGTTTGGAATTCACATAGCGACAAGTTGACCCGACTCCCCAAAGGCTTCAAGGCGGTCGCCACCACCGAGAATTCCGACTTTGCTGCGGTGGAAGATCGACGAGCTCAGCGCTACGGCCTTCAGTTTCATCCGGAGGTGGTCCACACGCCCAAAGGCACCCAGATCATCCAGAATTTTGTCCATGGCATCTGTGGCTGTGGCAAAAACTGGACGATGTCGAGTTACCTCGACCAGGCGGTTGCAGAGATCCGTGAACAGGTTGGGCAGGATAAGGTCATCCTCGGTCTCAGTGGCGGCGTTGATTCCAGTGTGGCCGCAGCCTTGATTCATCGTGCCATTGGCAATCAACTGACCTGTATCTTTGTCAATAACGGCCTGTTGCGTTATCGCGAAGAGCACGCGGTGCGTGAGCTTTTTGCGGATCATTTCAAGATGCGCCTGCGGTACGAAAACGCCACCCCGCTTTTCCTGAAAAAACTCAAGGGCGTGACCCACCCAGAGCGAAAGCGCAAGATCATCGGCAAGGCCTTCATCGACGTCTTTCGCAAGGCAACCCAAAAAGTAGGCGATGCCAGGTTTTTGGCCCAGGGTACGCTCTATCCGGATGTCATTGAATCGGTGCCCATCGCTGGCAACCCTGCCGCCTTGATCAAAAGCCATCACAACGTGGGGGGGCTTCCCAAGAACATGAAGTTCGAACTCCTCGAACCCCTCAAGTGCCTCTTCAAGGACGAGGTGCGCCTGCTGGGGCTTGAGTTGGGATTACCCAAGGCCATGGTCTACCGTCATCCGTTCCCCGGGCCAGGACTTGGGGTTCGCATCCTTGGAGAGGTGACCCGTGAGCGCTTGCGCATCCTCAAGGAAGCCGACGCCATCGTCCTCGAAGAGATGAAGGCTTCGGGTTGGTACTACAAGGTCTGGCAGGCCTTTGCTGTCCTCCTTCCCGTCAAGAGCGTGGGGGTCATGGGGGATGAGAGGACCTACGAATACACCATTGCTGTGCGTGTCGTAGAGTCCAAGGATGGGATGACCGCGGATTGGGTGAAACTGCCCTACGAGGTATTGGAAAAAATGTCCAATCGCATCATCAATGAAGTCAATGGAGCCAATCGTGTTTGCTTGGACATCTCCAGCAAGCCTCCAGCCACTATTGAGTGGGAATAAAGATTTCTATCCGCTTTGATTCAGTAAGTCGGTGGGTGCCCTTCGATAAAAGGTGTTGGCGCCGATTTTGCTCGGCCTGACCTTATAAGGTTCTGTTGGGACGTGGTTCCTTCTCTCTGGAGGCCTTCATTTTTATCTTCGCGAACAGGACCGCGATATGCTCATATGCCTACCAGTTATGCTGCCTCAAACCACCATCCTTGTGACCGGTGCGGCTGGTGCGCTCGGGCGTGTTGTTTTTGCCAGTCTGCAGCGGGAAGGGTATCGTGTTCGAGGTTTCGACCGCCTCTGCTGTCCCTGGTCTGACCCGATGGACTGGGTTACGGGGGCCTTGCAATCGGCTCAAGATTGCCAGCGCGCCTTGCAAGGTGTGGGTATCGTGATTCATCTGGCTGCGGTTCCGGATGATGCGCCCTTTGAATCGGACCTGATGCCTTCGAATATTCTCGGGTTGCACTACTTGCTCGAAGCCGCCAAAGAGTCCGGTGTCCAAAGGATCCTGATGGCCTCGACGGGGCAAGTGGTATGGGAACCGCTGAACCATGGCCCATGGCCAGTCCGTGCCCATGCGGCTCCATCACCCCTTTCGTGGTATGCCCTGACCAAAGTCTTCGCTGAGGAGGCAGGAAAGGTCATGGCCCGAGATTTCGGAATGGATGTGATGATGGTGCGTCTGGGTGCCTGCCCTCGATCCCCCGAACATGCCCAACAGATAGATGCAGATCCGATCGCTCGAGACGTCTATTTCAGCCCGGGAGATTTGACTCAGTTTTTTAAGTTGGCCGTTTCCATGCCATGGGAGGGGTTTCACTGTCTCAATGCTGCCAGTCGACCACTGGATCAGGAGAGACTCTCATTGGAAGAGGCCAAAGATTTGTTGGGTTACGAGCCCGTGGATCAGTGGCCAGATGGCGTGGAAGCCTACTGGCCCTAGAGGCGGTGGGGGCACGAGGTAGACACCGTTCCATGAGTCAGCCGTTCAGCACGCGGTTACGGGAACGGTTTGGCAGTCCTTGCCTAACCTTGCCTAACCTTGCCTAACTTGTTACACATAAAAAGCTTTCCCTATGCGATATCGATTTTCACTGACTCTTTTTGTGATCTTCATGCCGTTTTGCCGGCTTGATGCCCAGGCCTTGGTGGGTTTACTCGGAAGATCGGATAGCCTTCAGATTCGCGGTAATCATTATTTTTCAGAGCCATCAATCATCGGAGCACTGATGCGCTCGCCCGATTTTCTGATTGCAGCGCACCCCAAGGCATCTCGGGCGGCTTTTCTCGAAACCACTGCGCGGCTGATCCAGGCGGGTTACCTTGTCCAGGGGCATCCTGAGGCCAAGGTGGTGGCGACTCTTTCCGAAGACGAACAAAAAGTTCAAATCGAAGTGCATGAAGGTCCTTTTTACGCCTGCGGGGCCATTGAGGTGAAAGGCGCAAAAGAGATGCCGATTCCTGCACTTAAGGCTTTTTTGACGGAAGTGTCAGGCACTGAATCAGGAGGTGAACAACCTGTATGGGATATAGAAAAACCAGCCCCTTTTGGCGAGCAGGCTCGAGTGAGGGTGGAGAAGAGGGTTCTGGAACAAATGAAGTTCATGGGTTTTTTTTCGGCAGAGGCAAGTGTTCGAATCCACCCCGACAGAGATGCCGGAGATGCAAGGTTAGTAATTTCCATCCTTGAGGAAGGCCCGCTGTGCTCACTTGGAGAGATTCGGGTCGAAGGCAATCAGCGCCATACGAATGAAGCCATCATTGGGTTTGCGGGTTTGAGTGGTAAACCTCTCTTTACCAGTGCACTTATCCAAGGTGCTGAAGCATCCTTGAGAGCATCCCGCTGCTTTTTGTCGCAGCAGGTTTTACTGGATGGTGATCCTAAAGATGGGGTGGTCGATTTGGTGATTCGGGTCAGAGAATACGAAAAGTCACCTGCCTCGGGTCAGACATGGTCGAAAAAAGATGAGATGCTTCTTCGGGCAGCAGAATGGATATCCGAAGCAGCCACCCTCGGCAAGGACTTGGAGGTGCTGCTCAAGGCAGAGGGGCTTGATTTTCAATTCCGCGGGATCCTTTCCGAGAAAGGTGTGAGTTGGTTGCTGGAAGAGTCTGAGCCCAGTCAACAAAATGAGGCTTATTTCGGATGCACATTAACGCACCAACATTTGACTTGGATGTCCTTCCACGATCGTCAGCTGTGGAGGCGCGATGGCCGATCCGGGTTGGAACTCAAAGCTTTCGTCTCTCTCCAAGGAGTTCCCGACCCAGCATCTGACAAAGAAGTCGAATTTTTCCTAGGTGCTGGGGTTCATTCCAATGCCAGTTCACTCGAGGAGGGGAACGAAAAAGTCAATGTTTCTCTCCATATTGAGATGGATCCCGTAGCTTTGCATCAAGCCCTGAAGCCTGATGACTTGGTGTGGAGTCAGGTGGGCGGAAAGCATCACTTTAAGTCTGATGTGCTTGAGTTGATTCTTGAAAAAGACCCATGGAGAGTGGCATCCCTGACCTTAGACTTACCTGCGGCCAAGGGGCTGAATAAGCCACAAGTCCAATTACGGTGGTCTACAGGTGCTTTCGAAAAACTAGGGAAGGAGCTTGCTGTAACAACACGTGATTTCAAGAATGTGTTCCAGTCAGAGAGTCCCGTTTCCACTTGGGTCGAGTTGATTGCCGGACAGATTGCACAATCAAGCTATCTTCCCGCAGAGTTGCTCGGATCGATGGAGCGCAGACAATTCATTGCGTTTGCCTTGTCCAACCTTTCGAGAGCGAAACTCCTTTCCCCACTGGATTCGTTCATTTCTGGGATTGATCGGGAACCTGCTCGCCCTTTTTTTGTTCCCATGGCCTCTTCGGAACCTGCAGAAGTGATGCGTACTCTAGCCATCATCTTTGCTGCCTATGCGTTCGAAATAGCCGATGGCTCGTTTCCTGAGGATTCGTGGCCTTGGACTGCCATGCGCGAAACGGTTTACGTTTTGATCGGTAAAGGGGATCATGCCGGTCAGGAGCTACAGCGTTTGATGGACCAGGATCAAATGGGACCTCTTGGATACTGGGCTCTTTCTCAGCTTTTGAGCATGGCTGGGCATCCCGCAACGAGTTTTGTCGCTAGGAACGGTCAGTTGTATTTGGATCAAAATAATTATCTAAAAGATCTCAAATTACTGATTTCTGCCCACCCAGCTTTGGGAGAAGGCCTGCAAAAGTGGATGAATGCTTATCGCGAGCTCAGTCCTGAATCGCATCAATTAACTGAAGAGCTATTGGGTGAAAGTCTATCCTCTGCCATCAACCAATGGAGCCAAAGCGATCCCGATGATGACTTGGTGACACAACTAGGCATTCTCCTTTGGCAGAGCGGGCTCAAGGAAGCGCTCGAGCAGCAGTTCAAGGATTGGAGTCGTCCGCGTCCCTCGATTTAATCGCCCTCTGTTTCTTACCATGCTAATCTTCAAGGAGGTGTCTCCTCGGCCCTTTTTCATACCGTCAGAACCTTCTCACATATAAGTTTTAACCATAAAAAAATAGGATTGAGAAACTAATTAAGTCAAAACCGCAAAGTTAACGTTAAATTAATCATCTCAATCCGTGATGTTTTTGTAAGGTCAAAGTTGCGAAAATTGAATCTTGGAATATGTTGTTAGACTGCATGTTGCAAATCGCCGTTCAGTGGCCTCTGGTGCTGAACCATTGCAGTTGTCGGCTGGTGCCCCCGGAACAAGGGTGGTTATCCGTCGGTTGGCGTCTAAGTTGTAACAATTACAAGTAGTATTGGTATGGGATTTACTCAATGGAGTCATGGGACGTTGCATGGAAAATCTTCGACGCTAAAAGAAACAGAATGGGCTATGTCTGAAAGCAGTTGGTCTCCAAATACGGATGTTTATGAGCTGGACGGTGGTCTGATGATCCGCGTTGAGATCGCTGGCATGCGGCGAGAAGACTTGCAGCTCAAGGCCGAGGGCAACCTGCTGCGAATCAGCGGTACGCGTCCTGATCAAACAAGGCCCCTACAAAGCAAGTTTTTACTCATGGAAGTCCATTTTGGCTTCTTTGAAACCTCCATCGAGCTTCCATCGGGATACGACCTTGATGAGGCCCGGGCCCTCTATGAAAACGGTTTCCTGACAATTGAAGTCCCTTCTGTTTCCGGGCCCTCTTCTAAAAGTATTCAGATCGAATCCTTGGCTGGAGAATAGGCCTCCAGTCGTATGGCCTCGGGATGACTCCCCTGAGTTTATCACGCAATATGGGGATGCCGTTGGGGGCGGCAAGCTCCTCTCATCGTGCCTTCTGGATGTCGTCCAAAAGTTCCATCAATGCTTTTCCATACCCGATGAAACTTTGGTAGATTTCCTCATCACTGGCCTTGACCGAATCGTCATGAAAGACCACAGCCAGGTGAGGTTCGATGGAAATGCCGGCATCATAACCCGATTCAAGGGCATCGCTCAGAATGCGGCGGACGGCACCATCGCCTTTTCCGGGAAGGGTGTAATCAGCATCGTTTTTTGAGTTATCCCAAATGGCGTCTTTGACGTGTATGTGAACCGTATGCTTCTTGAGGTGAGTCCAAAATTCCCACGGGTCTTGTTTGGGCATGGGTTCGGGTTTGCTGCGGTCATCATTGAAAACCGGATTGGCCGTATCAAAGACCCATTTGAGACCAGGAACATTTTCCAGCAATTTCAAAGCGTGCTGCCAACTCATGCCGCCATAATTCATGCAGTTTTCGTGGACAGGCGTGATGCCGGCATCCAAGAAGCGTTTGGTTATTTCGCGCAATCGATGGAAGCGTTCCTCCTCCAGTTGATCCTCTCCCTCGCGAACCGCATAGCTCATGATACGGACATATTGGCTTCCAAGTCGTTGCATGCGTGGGATTGCCCGTTCCACTTCGGAAAGATCAAAGGGATCATCGATTTTTTTGCCCCAGTTGGCGATGGTGGAACCAAAGCAATAAACGCCAACACCGGCCTTTTTCAGTTTTTCTTCGATCACATCGAAGGCTTCATCAGCGATATCGTGAAGGTTGGCCTTGGGGAATCCCTCGACTTCCACCGAGCGTGCTTCGATGGTGTTCCAGCCCAATTCCTTCACGGCCTTGATTTGAGTATCAATCAGGGCCCCCGCTTCGTCTGTAATACCGGTTAATATCATGGTTTTTGGTTCAGGCTTTTACCTGAGGGTGGGGTGTTTTGTTGGCTGCCGGAGATTGCCCATGGGGCACTTTGGTATTGGCGTAGACTTCCACCAGTGGCAGTTGGGTCTTGATGGAGGTGAGTTGAATCATACCATCTTCTCCTTCGATGGTCTTGAGCATCCACGAGCCGTTGGGTTGGCGGGTGTAGTGATCTGCAAGCCTTGTTTCCTGCGAAACAACGATATAGTCGGACAAGGAGTCCAGCTGGCGATAATGCCAGAACTTCCCGCCCCTGTCCCACGCTGCGGTCTGATCCGATAAGACTTCAATAATGATTTTTGGATTGAGCAGTGTGTCCTTTTGGTCATCCTCAAATGCGGGATCACCCTGCACAATGACGACGTCAGGATGGGCATAAAGGTTGGTAGATACCACTTTGAGCCTCATGCCGCTATTCAACACGTGGTTCTCACTGTTTTTGAGGCGATGGCGTAATTCACCTGCAATGTTGGTGGCCACCAGCCAGTGGAGGTGAGAACCGCCGGCAATGGCATAAACCCCTCCATTGAGCCATTCGGCTCGGAGTCCCGTATGTCGTTCCATGGCCACAAATTCTTCACTGGTCATCTTGGTTTTAGGGTCAGGTGTCATCGTCGTGCTTTCTTCTTTTAGGGGTGGAGGCTCCTTGCGGGTTGCCAAATTAAGCAGATTGGCTTCGAACCGCAACACTGCTCAAAGGCCAAGGGAAACTTATCGGTTGAATGAGCTGGCAAAATCTTCATCAGAAATTTCCAAGACCTTCTTTTCATGAGTGGATTCGTCAATGAGTTGCTGAAGTTTTGCTTCGAAAGCCGCTCCATCCATGGGGAGGTTGATGGTTTGATCGACCAGGGAAGAATACAGGAGCACATTGGCAAGCTCAACGGAGTGAATGCCCTCTACCCCAGGTGCAATCAATGGAGTTTTGTTGCGGATGGCCTCGACGAAATTGCGCATCAGGATGGCGTGGGGCAGCTCGGCATTGCCAAAAGGAATGTCGACCTCCCAGACTTCTGGCTTTGAGAAGCCAATGGGCGAGTTTTTGCTGTGTTCCAGCATGCAGGATTCGTTTCGGGTGAATTTGATTTGGTCATTTTCAAGAATCACCCTTCCACGTGTCCCGGCAATCTCAAATCGATTGCTTCCCGGGGCCTCTCCGGTGGAGGAAACAAACACCCCGGTGGCACCATTCGGATATTCGAGATAGGCGGTGACATTATCCTCAACTTCAATATCGTGAAAGCGACCACATTGAGCAAAACTGCGGACTTTGCTAGGCATACCGACCAACCATTGCAGCGCGTCGAGTTGGTGCAGGCATTGGTTGAGCAACACACCACCTCCTTCGCCCTTCCAGGTGGCTCGCCACCCACCCGAGGCATAGTAGGCTTCTGTGCGGAACCAGTCGGTAATGATCCAATTGATGCGTACGATGTCTCCCAGGTCTCCATCGGCGATCAATTTTTTCAATTTCAGATAGCGAGGTTCGGTGCGTAGCTGAAACATCCCACCAAAAACGATATCAGGATGTTGGGCGGAGACTTCAATCAAACGTTCTGCATCGGCCTTGTGGGCAGAAATGGGTTTCTCAACCATCAGGTGGATACCATTTTCAATGGCACAAATCCCCAGGGAGGTATGTTGGTAATGAGGGGTTGCCACAAGGACTGCATCGATCGATCCACTTCGGATCATCTCCTCTCCATTCCCAAATACCGCTACCGGGTCCTTGTATGCTGAGAGCTTCTCAGGAGAAGTGCTGCAGACAGCCGAAAGTTCTGCATGGGCCACTTTTCCCTTTATCAAGTAGTCAGCATGGTATTTTCCCATGTTTCCCATGCCAACGATGCCAATACGTACCTTTTCCATGTTGCTTCCTTGAATTTTTGTGACGGAACCTTCAATCCATCATCTGTGGCTGCGCTACTGTGGGCAAGTTCTTTGTGCGCGAAGCCCCTGCCAAGCTTTGCGGGTCATCTGGTTTCAAGACTGACATCGATACGATTGAATTCATGAGCTCAATCAACGCATGAAGCAGGCTCTGAGCATGCCATCGTGGGTGGATTTCAAGATTGACAGACCCTGGCACTTTGTCCATGTTTTGCGGTCCCATTCGGGTTCAGGTTTTACCTGGCCAAGGGGACCATTTAGAGAGGATGTGAATATCATTGAGCGAAGTTAAGATCAAAAAAGGTGAGTCCGTTGATAAAGCCCTGCGACGGTTGAAAAAAAAGCTGGATCGTGAAGGCACTCTCAAACAAGTGCGCAACAATCGGCATTTTGAAAAGCCATGCGAGCGCAAGCGTCGGAAGATGAAGGTTTCCAAATTTTCTCAAATGCTTGCCACGCGTTACGCAGATTATTGATCCATCCCTCCTTGTGGTGAATCTTTCCAGCCGAGGTCTTCATGAAGACCTCGGTTTTTTGTTGCGCCGATCCCCCTATTCCAAAAGTTGGCATGAACTTCCCTGAACAACTCCCCATTGAGGAGGTGAGGCAGCCTCTCAAAGCTGCTTTGCAGCAGTCCCATCGGTTGATTCTCTCAGCTCCGACGGGGTCGGGTAAATCCACCCAGATTCCGCAGATGCTCCTCGATGAGGGATTGATTGGAGAAGGTGAAGTGGTCGTGCTTCAGCCCAGAAGGTTGGCAGCCCGCATGTTGGCCACCCGCGTGGCACAGGAGCGTCAAGGTCCCCTTGGGCAGGAAGTGGGCTATCAAATTCGCTTTGAAAAGGTCATCTCTTCCAAGACACGCATTCGATTTGTCACCGAGGGCATTCTGCTTCGTCAGATGATACAGGATCCGATGCTCAAGGGGGTTCAAGCCATTGTTTTCGACGAATTCCACGAGCGGCACCTCTATGGTGACATCACCCTCGCGCGTGCCATGGATCTCCAATCAGGGCCAAGGCCCGATCTGAAGATTCTGGTTATGTCGGCGACCCTTGAGACCCAGAGGCTTTCTGAATATTTACAACCATGCGAGGCCTTGAATTCCGAAGGTCGCACCTATCCTGTCGATATTCGCTACCTGAAACCCGGGCAAATGGATTCGCGCGACCCGGTATGGGATTTGGCTGCGGATGCGTTCGGGCACTACGTAAGACAGGGAGGCCGAGGTGATGTCCTCATCTTCATGCCCGGTGGGTATGAAATTCAAAAAACGCTTCAATCTCTGAGACTCCTGTCAGAATCCAAGGAATACATGTTGCTCCCTCTCCATGGCGAGTTACCCATGCAGGAGCAGGATGCCGCTGTATCGGCCTACGACCATCCCAAAGTAGTCGTGGCAACCAACGTGGCGGAGACCTCGCTCACGATTCAGGGAATTGAGCTGGTCATCGACAGCGGTTTGGCTCGCATTGCCCGCTACGATCCTTATCGAGGCATGAACACCTTGCTCGTCGAAAAGATCAGCCAGGCCTCAGCCGCTCAACGCGCGGGTCGAGCAGGGCGCACGGGACCCGGGATCTGCATGCGTCTCTGGAGTGAGAGAGAGCATGAGCAACGTCTTTCTGTGGAGCTGCCCGAGGTCAAGCGGCTGGATCTTTCGGAAGTGATCCTGACGCTTAAAGCCGCAGGCATAAAAGATTTGGCTTCTTTCAAATGGCTTGAGGCACCGGATACACAGCGGTTGAAGGATGCCCTTAGATTGCTCACCGACTTGGGTGCCTTGGATGCACATCAGGCCATGACCTCCCTTGGGAAACAAATGTTGGCGTTCCCACTCCACCCACGCTACGCAAGAATGCTGCTTGCAGCACAGGAGCTGGGATGCGTCTATCAAGCAGCTCTGGTTGCGGCTCTGACTCAGGGAAGAGATCTGCTGATTCGGAAAGTGGACCGTTCCACTCGAGAACATCGCGAAGAGCTCTTGGGCGATCAATCGGTTTCAGACCTTTTTCTGCTGATGCGGGCCTGGAGTTATGCCAGCCAGAACAAGTTCCAGCTCAATGCGTGCAAGGCTTTGGGTATTCACGCTCAATCAGCCCGCACCGTAAAGCCATTGCTCGAGCACTTCCTTCGAATTGCCAAGAGCGAGGGATTGGATATTGAGCCGAGAGTGGTTGAAGATGCCGCCATCCAAAAATGCATGCTGCTGGGGTTTTCGGATCGCCTTGCGGCTCGACTGGATCGCGGAACCTTACGCTGCGAGCTGGTGCATGGACGGCGTGGGGACTTGGCGAGAGAAAGTGTCGTTCATGGTGCCTCGATGTTTGTCGCGGCGGAGATTCGTGAAATTGGCAAGCACGAGGGTGAGGTCCAGACCTTGCTTTCCCTGGCAACTGAAATTGATCCTGCCTGGCTTCGTGAATATTTCCCGAAGGATTTTGAATCTTCCGTCGTGGTTCTTTGGGAACCCTCCATGCGGCGTGTGGTGGCAGCGACACAGGAAACCTTTCGCGGTTTGATGCTTTCAGCCAAACGGCTGGAGCCGCCCCCCGAGGCCCAGTCTGCTGCATTGCTTGCCGAAAAGGTTCAGGATGGAGAATTAGTCCTCAAACAATGGGATCATCAAGTGGAACAGTGGATTCTTCGTCTCAACTGGTTGGCTCAAACGTGCCCCGAATTGGAGCTTCCCGTGATGGATGAGGAGGCCGAGCGCGCTCTTTTGGAGTCCATCTGTCTGGGTGGGTTTGGCTACAAGGATATCAAGGAACGCCCTGTCATGCCGCACCTCAAACAATGGCTCAATCCCACTCAAAGGGAGATCCTTGAAAAGCATGCACCTGAGCGGGTGAAGCTTTCCAATGGCAAGACGCCCAAGTTGACCTACAGTCGGGAGGCGCCTCCCTATCTGGCCCTTCGTATACAGGAACTCTACGATGTAACTCAATTACCGATCATCGCGATGCACAAAGCAGGCGTGACGGCACATATTCTGGCCCCCAACATGCGTCCGGTGCAAATCACTCAGGACATGGCCGGTTTCTGGAAAGACCACTATCCAGACATCAAGCGCGAGCTACAGCGACGCTATCCAAAACATGCCTGGCGTTGAAGGTGTGAATGCGCCGGGTATTTTGACATCAAGGTTGCTTGAGCGATTGAATGAAATCCCACAAGGGTTCTTTCATTCGTGGATCTTCCAAACCCATCAATAGGTTGCTCTTGATGAACTCCAATTGATTGCCGATATCCAAACGTGCCCCTTCAAACGCCAGCCCGAAGACTGGTTCGCTTTGGGCCAGGGCATGAAGAGCATCGGTGATCTGAATTTCACCTCCTACCCCAGGCGGAGTGGTGTCCAGTTTTTCGAAAAGACCGGGTGTCACGATGTAGCGTGCGGATACCGCCAACTGGCTGGGGGCTTGCTCCCGGGGGGGTTTTTCAATCAACCCCTCGATGCGAGTGATGCGCTTGGAGATGGGTTTGCCAGATACCACGCCATATTGGCTGACCATGTGGAGGGGCACTTTTCTCAAGGCAATGACCGAACCGTTTGTCTGGTTGTGAAGGTCTACCATGGACTGAAGTGGGCTCACGGGTCCTTGGGCATGGAGAATCGTGTCCCCGAGAAGAATGGCAACCGGCTCGCTGCTGGCGAAGGTCCTCGCGCAAAGGATGGCGTCCCCCAGGCCCTTCATTTCCTCTTGATAAGCATATTGGATGCGAGCCAGATGACTCAGTTTTTTCATGGCCTCTAGGGTTTCATGCTTGCCCTTTTTGAGGAGGAGAGTCTCCAGTTCCGGGTTGGATTCAAAGTGGGAACAAATGGCTTCCTTGCCCTTGCTGATGATGATGAGGATTTCCCGGATGCCAGCTTCAACGGCTTCTTCCACCACATACTGAATGGTGGGCTTGTCGACGACGGGGATCAATTCCTTGGGAATCGCCTTGGAGGCCGGCAGAAAGCGAGTGCCAAAACCCGCTGCGGGTATGATCGCACGGGTGATCACCGTTGGGTTTCCTCCTGGTAAACCGGCTGAATGACATGAATGCCTTTTGCTTCGAGGTTTTTCTTGAGAAGCAGAAAATCCTTATCGCTCCGACAGGTGCCCACAATGGCACCTCCCGATCCGGCAAATTTGGCGCTGGCCCCCGATTCACGTGCGAGCAAAACCATTTCCAGGTGCTCCGGTTTCATGCGAATATGAAGGGTCTCGTAGAGTTTCCTGCGCATGTCAAAATTTTGATTGATGCATCGGAAAAGGCGCTCCTGATCATTTTTTTCCAAGGCTTCTCGTGCCTCGAGAGTGAGGTCTGCCCAAAATCGCATGGCATCATGGGCGTGTTTGTCGCCTTCGTCGTATTTGTAACGCAGGCGGTTGTGCGACACTTCTGTGCCTTCAGAGCTGTCAGCCCGATAGGCAATGTAAAAGGGTGGCATAGTACCAGGCAATTGAATCGGCTCGTACAGGCCATGCCCATGCGTGTCCATGTAGGAAGTATTGAAATCCATGAATATCAATGTGTCATAAACCTGAACCACACGGTCCTGGAGCCCCGCTGGAATCGACAACTCCTGAGTCTCCACTTCGCGGATGAGGTTGGGAAGCACAGGCTGGTCAATGGATACGCCGTAAAAATCCATCAAGGCGCGGAAGGTGGCCGTAATGATGGCACTGGATCCTGCCAGACCGACCTGCTGCGGAATGTTCGAGGTGTAGGTCACCTTAAATTTTTTTTCAAAATCGGCTGCAATCGAATGCTCTTTGCAATGGTCGTGGAATCGTTTGATGGTGGCTTTAAGAAGTCGAATGCCACCATAATACCCATGGTGACGTATGTGACTGCAAAGCTCGTGGACGGATTCAAATGTGGACTCTCGATTGACAAAACTGATCCGAGTGCTGTCCTCACCCATGAGGATTTCAGCCCGAAAGTTTTTGAAAGTAAACGCAATGGTACGCCCATGATAACCATCACTGGGATTGCCAATCAGCCCCACCCTTGGATAGGCATGGGTTTTGATGTGTCGTTTCTTCATCAGGATCGCCCCCCCCTCAGGTGGTGCAGAAGATTTCGTGCGGCTGCAGCCTGCTCGGGGTGAATCTGCAAAGTATTGAGATTCTCCAGTCGACGTTCGTTTTCGATGTATTCCAACTCGCTTGCCAGCATGGCCCCTTGGTCCGGAATAGAACGACGTTGGTCATCGGCATCGTCTTCCCATTGAAACACACCACTTCGTACTCGGTCTGAAAAGAAAGGTTCGTCCAAATTCAGTTCGACTCGAAAGACGCCTCCGTAGGGATGGTTTTCAAACGCTCCCTGGTTTTGTCCGTGTCTGCCCAGTTGGCGTATGGCATGTGCTGTAGCAGGGTGATGAATGCCCGCAGCAAAGATTGATATGAAGGCATGGTCATTCGGACGACCTTCCGATTGGCATAGTGCCTCGTAAAACGGGTTGGCGGCAAAAGACAAGACTCCGAAGTCCAGGTCAATGCTTCCCGGCATGCTGTGGTAGGTGGATGTGACGTAGTCTCCTGACGGATAGCTTGGATCAATGATCCCACCCACAAAAAGGTAACGCATCAACTTGGTCAGATCTTCCTGCGACTGTTGATAGAAAAGCGCGAGTTCATCCTTGGATTTGGATTTGAGCTTTGCTTCTGCAATGATGGATTCCAGCCCTTCGTCCACTTCGTGATTGATGTTGAAGCGAAAGATGGAGGAGCGATTGATGCGGCGGGCCAAGTGATTGACCGAGGGGCTGCCGATGACGAGCAAGTTTTTGTGTGCGAAGCGCTCGATGAGCTGAGGTTCATCCAACAGCACGAAATCCTTGTCGATCACGTGCTCGACTTCCTGACTCAAACCCAGGCTCATGAGCCAGCGACTATCGGCTGTCGTGGTGGCGTGCACCCCGAAATCTCCAGCTCCAATATGCCGTCCGCGCGTTTCTCTCTTGTCCCCGGTGATGATGACCAGAGGCTCGAAATGTCGCGGGAATTGTTCAAAGTTACGATGGTCGCTGGGCATAACCGGCTGTAGATGGAAGCGCTCCAAGACATCATCGATCGCCTTCAAAGCACTACTTTTGCAGTGATCAAACTGGAAATCCTTGTGCTCCAGGCGATCGTGATAGGCCAGAAGGATCAGTTCCTGCAATCGCTCGGGGGCAAAGGCTCTGGCGAGCAATACCACATCCTCATCCGTGGGTAGCCGCTTTCCATTTTTCAGTTGGGCAACGTAGGGCCTTGATTTTCCCAAAAGTTGAGAAAGAGCAACCCCAGTGGTTCCACCCGTCATCTCAGCTAAGGCATGAACAAATTTTCCTTTCACTGATCCAAAGCATAGCTGAAAAGGCCGCATTTTTCAATGAAGATTTACAAAAATGTAAACCTAAAGGTTAATACATTCGTAAACCAGCCTGAGATTTACAAAAATGTAAACATTGAGGCCGGAAATCAAGATCGTCTTGAGCGATTCGAGGTATCCTTTCCAATCTTTGTGCGCTACGATGGCCCTATGGATTTGGTGCATTTGAGTGAGGTGTTGCCGTTCACGACCAAGGACGGATCGCAGATCAGGGAGTTGCTTTCCCATCGCAATTCGGACATCCACCGTCAAAGTTTGGCTGAAGCCACGCTACCGCCAGGCGGGGCGACCACCGAACATTATCACTCAAAGACGGAAGAAATATACTTCATACTGGAAGGGTGTGGGCGGATGCAGATAGAAAAGGAAATCCAAAAGGTGCAGGCAGGGGATGCGATCGGGATTTTGCCGGGTCAGCGTCACAAACTCTGGAATGATGGCCCCATGCCCTTAAGGTTGCTATGCTGTTGTGCTCCGTGCTATG
>Ga0310343_10000385_pt1 | contig 20954 bp, 21 predicted proteins | sample HC15DNA2025_MG_FD_203519 | JGI IMG/M metagenome (GOLD analysis project Ga0310343, IMG submission 203519) | Marine microbial communities from station ALOHA, North Pacific Subtropical Gyre - HC15-DNA-20-25_MG | ecosystem: Environmental > Aquatic > Marine > Oceanic | place: Pacific Ocean: North... | reverse complement strand
TCTTTAGTAGATGATTCACAAACTGTTACTTATAGTGATATTGACACTAATCCAATTATTACTTTTATAGTTACGGTGTATCCCAAGACTGGAGGCGGTAATGCTTTTTATATTGATGGTGTGGAACGTCCAGTGCTTACATTGATAGAAGGAAAAACTTATAGATTTGATACATCTAATAGTACAACAGCATTACATCCCTTTAGACTATCTACTACTTCTGATGGAACACACGCAGGAGGATCGATTTATTCAGACAATGTTACAATAGTTGGCACTCAAGGACAGTCAGGTTCTTATTTGCAAATAGTGGTTGTTTCTGGTACACCAACACTGCATTATTTTTGTACTGTTCATAGCGGTATGGGAAATCAAATAAATACACCTGTTCTTTATACAAATGTTACACTAAACGGAAACCCTAATTGGGAAGAAATAGCAGCATAGGATAATACAATGGCTAGTACATTTACAACGAACATAGGCATAGAAAAACCAGCAACTGGTGACAAGGCAGGTACCTGGGGAACTATGTCTAACACAAACATGGATTTAATAGACGAAGCTACAAATGGAGTAGTAGAAATTACTTTAGGGGCTACGGGCAGCTCAGGATCTCCTAATGATTTACCTATTACCAATGGCACATCATCAAATGGTAGAAATAAATATATTGAATTTAAAGATGGTGGAGATTTAGGAGGCACTGCTTTTGTTCAACTTACCCCTAATGACGCTGAAAAAGTAGTATTTGTAAGAAATAGTTTATCTGGTAGTAGAAGTATTTTAATTTTTCAAGGAACTTATGATGCCGCTAGAGATGTAGAATTATTAGCAGGTAAAGACTATATTTTAAAGTTTCCTGGTAGTGGGTCATCATCAACTGTCATAAATGTTTTAGAGAATATAGCAATAGCAAATGATCTAAGTTTGGTGTCAGACAGCGGTAAAATAGATTTTGGCGCAGATAGTGAAATTTCATTGGCCCATGTAGCGGATTCAGGTTTACAAATTAATATTGATAAAGCCGATGCCAACGCTGCTCCTGTATTAATTCTTAATAGAACAACTGATAGTCCTGATGATAATGATGTGGGTGGTCAGATAGAATTTAAAATGGAAAATGATAATAACACACAAGTAGATTTCGCTAAAATTACAACAACTGCACTAGATGTTTCAAACACTACAGAAGATGGCAAACTTACTTTACAAACTATCACAGCTGGTGCTGCTGTGAATAGTATAGAAACCACAGGCACAGAGACTACTTTAAATTCAATTACTAACGATGCTAGTGCAGGCCCAATATTAAATTTAAAAAGAACTAGAGGCGCAGGAACCGCTGCTGATAATGACCTTGGTGGACAGATTGACTTTTTAATGAATGATGCAGGTGGCAATGAAACCACAGTTGGTAGAATAAAATCTAAACTCACAACTGCCGCAGATGGTTCAGAAGATAGTAAAATATCTTTTGCTTCAACAAATGGTGGCACTACCACTGATGTTATGACTGTTTCTGGAGAGGGCACAGAAAACGCAGTTTTCCCAGAATCACACGTATCTTTTGATTTTGGAGTAAATGGAACTAGAAAAGATGCGGCTAAAAATTATGTCTTAGGTGCTGGTGTTAATAGATTGTGGAAGTGTATAAATTCTGCAACAGCATGTTTTGGGGCGCAAGGTAATACAGAGGCTTCTTCAGCCATAGTTTATATCGATTTTGCTAGTAACGCTATGATTTTAAATTCATCTATTGCTTCTCCTTCATCAGTTACGATGCTTGCTTTTAGAACAAGTGGTAACGGTACCTCGGCAGGAAGTATATCATGTAGTGGTTCTGCAACTGCTTACACCACTAGTTCAGACTACAGAATTAAAGAAAATCTTGTTAATTTAACTGGAGCTATTGATAGAGTTAAAAATTTTAAAACCTATAGATTTAATTTCAAAGACAACAAAAGCAAAACTGTAGATGGGTTTGTAGCACATGAAGTAGCTAGTATTGTTCCCGAAGCAGTAGTAGGTGAAAAAGATGCGGTTGATAGTAATGGTAATATAGATCCACAGGCTTTAGATCAGGCAAAACTTGTGCCTGTGCTTACGGCAGCTTTGCAAGAAGCTATAGCAAAAATTGAAGTGCTAGAAACGAAAGTAGCAGCTTTGGAGGCAAAATAAATGAGCAGTAGTTTTACTGTAAATAATGGACTTGAAAAACCAGCTGCGGGTGATCAGGAAGGTCAATGGGGTGGCACACTTAATACTAATTTTGATATTATTGACAGGGTTTTGTCTGGGGTTGGTTCTGTTGCACTATCTGGAACTACTCACACTTTAACTACTTCTGATGGTTCTTTATCAGACGGTCAATTTAAAGTTATAAATTTTACAGGTGCTTTAGGTGCTAACAATACTATTACCATTAGTCCTAATGACCAAGATAAATTATATTTTATTATTAATTCTACAACAGATAGTGGTAGCAGTGGTCCATATTCTATAATTATTTCACAAGGTAGTGGAGCAAACGTCACCATACCTAATGGCGGTTTTGATATTGTAATTGCTGATGGTGCAGGTAGTGGAGCCGCAGTTACAAGTTTATTATCTAAAAAAATAACCACAGGTCAGCTCACTACTACTGGCAACGTGCTTATTCCTGACGCAGGTACTATTGGTTCCGCTAGTGATCCAGATGCTATATCTATTTCATCAGGTGGTGTAGTTGATTTTACACAAGTGCCAACATTTCCAAATGACACAATAGAAACTAATGATATCCAAGATAACGCAGTAACGCTCGCAAAGATGGCAGGATTAAGCCGAGGAAAAATCATAGTTGGTGATTCAAATGGAGATCCATCGGCTCTTGCACTAGGCAGTGATGGTGAAGTTTTAAAAAGCGATGGTAGTGATTTGGTCTTTGGTAGTGTATCAGCTAGTGTAGCATTAGATGACATAGGCACAGGTGATGCGGCTTCCACATTAGCAACTACAGCAGGAAATATCGAAATTGACGCTCAAGGTTCTAATACTGACATATTGTTTAAAATGAACGCAGGTGGTACCAATTTTACTGCACTAACATTAGATGGTTCAGCTTCAGGTTCGGCATCTTTCTTTCATGATGTAAATTTAACTAATTCCAATGCGTATATTAACCATCGTGGGGCACATTTTAATGCTTCTTACGGCTATAATTTTCTTACTTATGCAGGAATTTTATTTAGATCAACGGCAAGTGGTATAGGTGTTCCTGCGGCTTTTCAAAATAGTGCGGGAACTACTGTTGGGTATATTTCAACAAACAACAGTAATACAGCTTATATTACATTTTCAGATTACAGATTGAAAAAGAATGTAGTTAATATTACTGATGGGATTTCTCGTTTAAATCAACTTAAACCTAAAAGATTTAATTTTGAAGATACCCCAACACAAGACGGTTTTTTAGCGCATGAAGTAATGGCTACAGTGCCAGAAGCAGTTACTGGTGAAAAAGACGGTATGATTGATACTGGAACAATAAAAGATAAAGATGGAAATGTTATTGGAACTGAAGAAGAAAAACCTAAAGACCTTCATGTAACTGGATTTACTTTTGAAAAAACAGGAGAAACTGAAGAGTATCAAGGTATGGATTTGGCTAAATTAGTTCCTTTGTTAACTGCTGCATTACAGGAAGCTGTAACTGAAATAGAATCGTTAAAAACAAGAGTGGCTGCATTAGAGGGAAGTTAATCAATGAATGATGCAACTGAAAAAGTACATGAACTAGATGCAAAACTAGAAGCGCATGTAGCCCGTTCTGAGGAACGAGATAAAACTGTATTTAACCGACTAGAAAATATTGAAAGAAATATTAGACAACATACATTTGCTTTGTTGACAGGCATGGCAGGTGTGATTATCACTTTATTGTTGAGATTATAATGCCATTAGTAAAACTACAATTTAGACCAGGAGTTAATAAAGAAAGTACGTCTTATGCAAATGAAATGGGTTGGTTTGATTCTAGTTTAATACGCTTTCGTAAAGGCCGTCCTGAAAAGTTAGGCGGTTGGTTGAAACTAAGCACCTCTACTATTTTAGGTACAGTGCGGTCTTTATTTAGTTGGGTTGCTTTAGACGGTTCTAAATTTATGGGTACAGGAACTAGTGATAAATTTTTAATCGAAGAAGGTGGTAATTATTTTGATATAACTCCTCTTCGTGATACACAAACGGGTCTTTCTAATCCTTTTACTTCTACTAGCAGTAGCTCTGTATTAACCGTAACAGACACGGCTCATGGTGCATCAACAGGAGATTATGTTACATTTTCAGGTGCAAGTACATTTCAAGGTGTAGCTGCTTCTGCCATAAATACTAATCATCGTATTACCGAAGTGTTAAGTTCCTCACAATATAAAATAGACACTGGAGATGTAGCGTCTGGAGCTGGTACAGGTGGCGGAACAGTAACGGCAAAATATGAATTAACAACAGGATCTAGTTCAGCAGTGGGTGGCGTTGGTTGGAGTGCTGGTTTATATGGCGGTAATTTACAAGATGTCGCAGTAACCACTTTAAATGGTGCAGTAAGCAATAGTGCTACTTCGATTACTTTAACTAGTGTTACAGGTTTTACTTTACCGTCAGATACAACTTTATCTGTTGACATCGAGATAGATGCTGCAACTATCGCTGTAGCTGATAGTTCTAGTTTTCCAGCAAGAGGCACAATAAAAATTGGTAGTGAAAATATTATTTATACAGCTAATGCTAATAATACCTTTAGTGGTTTGACCAGAGGTGCAGACGGTACAACAGCAGCTGCGGCTAGTAGTAGTGCTAGTGTAAAATTTTTAGGATTAATAAAAATTAATAATGAATTGATACTATATGACACTGTATCAACGGCTACATTAAGTGATCTAACCCGTTCTGCTAGAGGTACCAATGTTTATAGTGGAACTGACCGAACTTCTCCCACAACTGCTAACGCATCTCATAGTGATGGTGACACAGTCACACTAGCAAATAGTTTTTCTGGTTGGGGTAATTTATCAGATAACACTAGTCCTAATTTGCAGTTGCGATTATGGTTTCAAGATAATTTTGGTGAAGATTTAGTTTTTAACGCTAAAGATAACACCCCTTACTACTGGGATAGAACTCTAACAACAGGAACAAGAGCTACTGATTTAGCCTCACAATCAGGTGCATCAGACGCACCAACTATTGTTAGACAAATAATGGTATCAACTGACGATAGACACGTTCTAGCATTCGGCTGTAATGAAGTTGGCTCTACAGTACGTAATCCTTTGCATGTAAGATTTTCAGATCAAGAAAACCCTTTTGTGTGGACACCAAGAATTACTAATACCGCAGGTGGCTTGACCATATCTTCTGGTTCAGAAATTATTCGTGCAGTAAAAACAAAACAAGAAATATTAATTTACACAGATGTTAATACGCATTCTATGAAATTTATAGGACCTCCTAATACTTTTGGTATTACTTTATTAGCTAGTAACACAGCTTTAATAGGGCCTAACGCAGTAACCACAGTTGCTGATAGTGTGTTTTGGATGAGTACAGAAAACTTTTATGTGTATGCAGGTCGCTTATCTATTATACCTTGCACGGTGTTACGGCATATTTTTGACGATATTAATATTGATCAAAGCGAAAAAATTGTAGCGGGTTCGAATAAAATGTTTGATGAGATATTTTGGTTCTATCCGTCTTCTGGTTCTGAAGAAAATGATAAGTACGTTAAATATAATTATGCCGAAAAAACTTGGGACATAGGAACATTATCACGCACTGCCTGGTTAGATTTTAATATTCATACTTTACCTAGAGCGGCAGGTAATGACAGTAATGGTAATACTTCAGTATTTACTCATGAGACAGGCACGACTGATGATGGTGCAGCTATGACTAGTTTTGTTGAGTCTGCTGATTTTGATTTAGACCCCGATGGCAATAATTTTATGCTAGTTAGTCGTATTATTCCTGATATTGCAGCAACAAATCAGGTAGATTTTGTGTTAAAGACTAGAAACTTTCCTGGTGACACGTTAGCGACTAATTCAACTAATGCGGTATTACCTACCACGCAACAGGCTTTTATTCGAGCTAGAGCAAGACAAATAGCTTTACGTATTGAGAGTAATATATCTAATGTTAACTGGACGTTAGGGGACACTAGACTTGACCTTAGACCTGATGGGAGGCGATAATGGCTAAACTACTTCTGTCATCGTTAGCACAGGCACCTGATGAATACGATCCAGATACCCTACAAAGCATTTTGCGAGAAATCGAACTAGCTTTGCAAAGTAAAGATTTTCCACAACAGGTAGAGAGCACTGATAATGCTCGTAGCATAGCGTGGTTTTTAGGTTAGATGAGTACGTTTTATAAAAATGCTAAAGTAGACTTAACTACAACAGATGTAACTACTTTATACACCGCACCAACGGCCTCAAGCACGACTAACCCCGCAACAGCTATTTTTAAATCTATTCTAGTTGCAGACGATAGTGGGTCAGCTTCCACTATAACATTGACAATTACCGATGCGTCATCTAACGTATTCGTATTGTTTAACGTCAAAGCCACCACTGGTAATGGCACGGTTGAATTACTATCTGCGCCATTAGTAGTAGAAGAAGGGGAGGCTTTAAAAGTTACGGCAGGTAACGCTAACCGCTTACACGTAGTAGGCAGCTATTTAGAGATCACTAGAGATGACTAACGGCATACAACAATTAGCAGACAATTTAGCAGAGTTTGGAAGATATGGTGATACCTATATGGTACACGCAGCAGAGGGTGAGACAGTTGTTCCTGCGGAGATATTAGAAGCTAACCCAAACCTAAAAGACCAACTATTTAGACAAATGCAATTAATGGGTATTCAAGACCCTAATCGTTATGTCGTAGGTAACACCTTAAATAGTATTAACCCTATCACGGGTCAACCAGAGTTTTTCTTTAAAAAATTATTTAAAAAAGTTGTAAAAGTTGCCAAAGTAGCAGCTCCAATTGTTGTAGGCGCAGTAGCTGGTCCCGCAGCAGGAGCAGCAGTAGCAGGGGGTATAGGTGCTTTAGAAGGTAAATCAATTGACAAAATTTTAGGTTCAGCTACATCAGCTTATTTTGGAAGTCAAGCGTTAGCGGGCGGAGTACAAGGTTTTCAAGGAGCACCTCAGGGTTCAACTTTTTTGCAAAAATTAGGTTCAGGTTTTACAGGAGCACAACAAAATTTATCCTTAGATCCTCGACAAAGTAAAAGAATAGGCATTGGTCAATTATTTGGTAGAGATCCAGAAATGGGTAAGGAAACATTTAGAAAAGCCTTTGGAGAATTTACAGAAGCGGGTAGAGAAGCCAAAGTTAAAGAATTAGCAAAAAAACTTCAACCCGAGAAAGCGGCTCAAAGTAAAGGAAGAGGTTTAGCTGGAGTAACAGACTTTTTAAAAAGTGAAACAGGAAAAAATATATTAGGTGCAGTTTTACCAGTAGGAGCGGGTCTTTTAGCCGCTAAATATCAATCAGATTTTAATAAACAAAGAACAGATCCAAACCCACAACAAACAGCGGCACAAGCATATTTTAGCACTCCGTTATCAGAAAGAGGTAGTGCAGAAGCGATAGAAAATAGAAGGTTAGCAGCTATTATGCCAGCTTTTAATGCCAGTGAATTAGCTAGAATTACAGGTATAGATGTAGGAGATGCACAAAGTTATTTAAGATCTGCTTATCCAGGTGAAGTTTTAGCAGCTATGGGCGGTGAAATAGTAGGCCCAGGTACTGGTACATCCGATAGTATACCTGCAAGATTATCTGACGGTGAGTTTGTGTTAACAGCACAAGCAGTTAGGGGTGCAGGTAACGGAGACAGAGATTTAGGTGCAGCAAGAATGTACGACTTGATGAGTCGATTTGAAAGAATGGCATAGGGTAAAAATAAAATGATAGATCCAGCTCGAAGACAACAAGCACTTGCGAGTGGAAGCGGATCAACAGGAACAAGAACAGGAAGCACTATGAGTACGAATCCAAATGAAACCACACAGTCAGTAATCAATAGACAGGCTCCTTTTTTAGAGGATTACACTAGAAGATTATTAGATCCTGTTTTTGCGTTAGGCTCAACCCCTAGAACTTTACCAACACAAAAGGTTGCTCCTCTAAGTGGCATAACGGCTAGAGATATAGAGGCAGCAAAAGGCTTACCCTCCTTTTTACCATTTTTAACTGAGGCTGCTGACTTAGCTAGAGGCACAGCACAGGCCCCTACTGCTGAAAATTTACGACAATTTATGGACCCAAACCTAGAGTTAGTAAGAGATGCTGCTCTCAAAGAAATAGATAGAGGTGGTTTACGACAACTTAGTCAATTACGTGGTAATCAAGTGGCGCAAGGTGCTTTTGGTGGCACTCGTCAAGCAGTGCAAGAAGCAGAATTAGGTAGAGGTTTGCAAGACGTTCGTGCTAAAACTATCGCAGGTTTACAGTCGCAAGCGTTTCAAGATGCACAAAAAGCCTTTGAAAATCAGCAAGCAAGACAAGCTGGGTTGGCTACTTTATTAGGTAATATAGGGTTACAAGGACAACAAGCACAACTAGGGTTAGGTGGACTCGAACAAGCCTTTGGACAAAGACAGCTCGATACAGATTTCTTAAATCAACAAGCGCAAGCGCAAGACCCATTTATGAGATTACAGTTTCAAAGTGATATTTTAAGGGGTGTACCTTCGCTTTCACAACAAATAACATCAACTCAAGCTCCAGGTGCTAGCCCGTTGTCCACGGCCATTGGTACAGGATTAGCTGTTTCAGGTTTGGGAGGAGCAGCAGGATTGCCAAGCCTATCAGGATTTTTTGGAGGTTAGTTTATGGGAATAGGTCAATTACGAGAACTAATGCGACAGCAACAAGAAGGTGGTGACAGGATAGATGTGTCTCCTCAAACAATAAGGGATATAAGTGAGGGTAAGGGTGGTAGTGACGCTAATCTTTTGTCAAGACTTATTGGGCAAGGGATGGAAATACCAACAAAACTTATTGCTGGAGCTGGTGAAAAAATATTAGAGGAAAGTCCTATTACTGGAAAAAATATTTTAGATGTTATCAATCCATTTACTGCATTTGGGGCTGCACAAAAACCAATTACAGTTTCTGAGCAGTTAAATAATCAATCTCCAAAAACAGGAGAGTTGTTACAATCTTATTTGGACAGAGAAGAGGCGAAACGAGTAGAACAAAAAGAAAAAGAAACAACACAAGCCATAGAGCAAATCGAAGAAAAACCTTTAAGTAAGAAAGAGTTTAGAGAGTCTATAAAATCACCAGAAACGCAAAAAAGAATACAAGAAGGTGACGTAAGAAAAAAAGCAAAAGTTAATGTTGGCTCGTCATTTAAAAATCCTGAGAATAAAAAGGATGTGGACGATCTTACTGGATTACTAAACCAACCAGTAGCAGATGAAGTTAAAAAAGATGCTTTAGATACATACGTTTCTAGATTTATGGAAGCTATGCCTGAATATAAAGGTAAAAGTAAGTTTGAAAAAGGTATGGATTTAGCAAAACTTGGCATGGCTATAGCAGCAGGAGAAAGTCCTAATGCAATACAGAACATATCAAAAGGTTTTTTAGCTATGGGCGATACCTTTACCGAAGATGCTAAAGAAAAAAGAGCGTATGAACAGCAGATTGAGCTATCAGCTAGTAAATATGCCTTAGAAAGAGAGGCTCAAGATATAGCTGCTGAGAGAGCCTCTGCCGCAGCTACTCTGGATTTTAAAAGAGATATTTTTTTACAAAATATGGAAGATCGAAACCAATTAGCAATAGAAAGAGTTAAAAAATTATCCGACCCAGGAAAGTTTGAGGGAAAGGAACAGATAAAATTTTTACAAGGTGGAGGAGATGGTTCATTTTTTGAAGTACCAATTGTTTATGATAAAGAAAGCCCTAGCAAAAGACGAGTATTAGTTCCTGATCTCCAAGCTAAAAAATTTATTTCCGCAAGAAACGGTGTAGACGATGCTTTAGATTTAATAGGTGAAATGAGAAGTGCAGCTAAAGATATTGCAGATCGAGGGGGTTCTCTTGCATTTGCTAATGATAGATTAGTATCAATCGCCAAAGCAGTTTTTCCAGATTTAAATGTGGGTAAAGCAACATCTGAAAAAGTTTATCGTCAAAATATAAAAGCAATTATGGGTAGATATAAAAGATTTTTAACACAGGAAACTGGTAATGGTATTTCCAATTACGATACTAAAATTTGGGAAGAAGAAATAATGGCAAACCCAGATTGGTTTAAAAATTACGATGAAGCTGACAGAGCTTTACAGTTATTAGAGGATATTTTTATAGCAAGAAGAAATGAAATAGATATTGGTTTAGATTTTGTATATGACCCATCAAACATTACTGAAGATGAATTATTAAAACTTAATAAAGAAGTAGGAACTTTAAGTTCTTTACGGCAACAAGAAGGTAAAATAGTGTTGCAAGATGGTAAATTAATTCGAGTTAAATAATGCCAACAATTCCAGTAGAAATTAGACCTGATGAGTTTGTTGATTTCGAAATAGAGGGTGATACTCCTACTTTTATTGAAATGCAACAAATACAAAAATTTGTTAGAGATATCGATAAAAGCACTCCTATTAATGTTGCTTCAAAAGAAAACGTAGAAGACGATAGTTTAAAACCAACACACGATGGAGAGATTGAAGATGTTGGTTTTAGAGCTTATTTTGGTAGAGCTGATAGTCAAGGTGATAAAGTAAAACGCCTTACCGAAAAATTTGGTGAAGGTACTTTTTTACAAGATGACAAAGGGTATTTCATCTTAGACTTAGATAGAGTCGATGATCGGCAAAAAAAAGAATTAAGTTTACCAAAAAGTGGAACTATCTATGTAAATAAACCTGGTTTTTCTAAATATGATGTTATCGGTGAGGCAGCTAATTTAATAGTACCTGTGGGTGCGTCAATAGGAGCGGGTATTGCGTCCACAGGAATGGGAGCACCTCTAGGTAGTTTAATCATAGCAGGTTCAGCTGCTCTAGGAAAAGGATTTGATGAGTATGTTATTGAGGATATTTTTGAAAATTTGCAGACTCAATCAAACAAAGAAATTTTAAAAGATATGGCTGTAGAGGGTCTACTTACATTAGGCGGTGAAGTATTAGTTAGAGGTGGGGTAGCGGGGGTAAAAAAACTAGTGAAAGGTAAAGGTGCCGCACCTGATGAAACGATACGTAAAAGAATTGAAGAGCAATACTTAAAAAATGGTTACGATCCAAAAGAAGCTAGGAAATTGTCTTTTGAGGCGGCAAGAGAAGAACAAGCCGTTAATTTAAGAAATATGATTGATGAGGGTGCTTCTATTCCAATAGAGACATTAAGCGGTAAAGCAATTCTTGGAAGAACGCAATCAATCTATGAACAAATTTTTCCCAATGATGAGTTGGCCGCGCAAAACACCAAGTTTATTGCTGATCAACTAGATAAAGTTAGAAAAGGGACAATTACTCAAGAAGAGGCCAGTTCTGCTGTAGCAGAGAGACTTGAACCTTTTATTGAAAGATTATCTGCTAGGATGTTAGATGAAAAAACAGCTTATGGTGATGCACAAAAAGCAATAGATGGCATTTTAACAGCTCAATTTAAAGGTTTAGAGGATGCGTTTAAAGTTGCACCAGACTTAGATGCAACAGAATTTTTAAAAACGCTTGAACCAGCTATTAATTTATTTAATATTCACTCACGCAATTTATATCGACTTGCTGAAGATCAACTAGGTGTTGAAAATTCTACTATTAGTCTGGCTAATTTAAAAAAAGTTTTACAAGACGCTGGTTTTAAAACTCAAGTAAAGGCTAAAGAGTTAGGTGAAGACGTAATAACCGATGGCGTTTTACAAAGAGAAGCTATTTCAAAAGCGAGTTTAGAAGAAGTAGCTGATTTACCCATTTTTAATTTAATTAAGCAATCAGATGAATTAAATATTAAAGATATACCTGCTCTTAAAGCTGCTATTAGAGCAACAAGAGCTGACCCAAGAATAAAAGGTCAACCTGCCGATCAATTAGTAGGTAATTTAATTAATTCAATCGATAACGCTATGTTAGATAAAATAAATTCATTAAATTTATTAGAAGACACAGCGATAAAAGATGGAATAGGCAGATTAAAAAAAGCAAATAAATTTTATGCAGAGGGAATGGATATAATTGATTCTGGCATAAATAATAGTTTGAAAGCAAAAATTGATAATGGTTTTATTGCAGATATGGCAAGTGTAGTCAACACTATGGTTAAACCAAATCAACCTGGTTTAATACGTAATTTTATAAGAGCTATAACGCCATCTGCACAAGTAGAAGATGCTCTTTTAAAAATAAGAGAAAGTTCAAGACCCACCTTGTTAGAAGATGCTGCTAAACTTTTTGAAGAAGGAAGAATTACAGATGGTAATGTAAAATTAGATGAGGCTGGAACTTTAGTAAAAAGTCAATTAGAAAAAGTTCGAGAAAATAAAGGAATTATTCAACTTGATGACAGTTTAGAAAAATTACCGATTGATGATCCTATTAGACAATCTGCTACTGATGAGTATGTTAAGTTATTACGACAGTACGATGATTTATCTAAAAGAAATATTAATCCCGAACAATTTGCTAATAAATTTAGAGATACTTTAGCGCGAACTTGGTTGAATTCTAATATAAGGACTGTTACTGGGGGTGCTTCATATCGACAACTTGCTAATAAATTTGATCAATTAGGCGTTGCCACACAAAAAGAACTTTTTGGTAATAGATATGACGAAGTAAAAAATTTAATGGACGGCTTTAAATTAGGCGGATTGGAGGGCGATCGTCTTGCAGAAGAGGCCGCTAGGATTTCTGGTGAAAGAGCTTTATCAAGAGAATTTTTAGGATCTACAGAAGAACTTGATGTAGTTTTAGATAAGTTGTTAAAAGATAAAGAGCGTTTAGATCTTCAAGGACAAGAAAGTTTTTTCAAAGCTGTAGGTGGAGAGGATTTTGATGCTGATAAACTAATTGAGCATTTAAGAAAAAATCCTAAATCTATTACCCGATTAAAGGCCGAGTTAGGTCCAGATGGAGAAGGAATAGAAAGAGTAAAAGATGCAGTCGTGGCGCGATTAATTCCCCTTGAAATGCAAGGAAAATTTGGGGAATTAATACAGGAAGGTAAATTTAACACTGAATTACTCAAAAATTTAAATGAATTAAATAGAAACGGTTTAGTTACTGATATTCTTGGCAAAGAATTTGTTGATGATATAACTAAAATAGGCAAAGAAGGAGCTGTTATTTCAGATGCTGTGTTAAAGGGCAAAGCAGGGTTGGCATCAGCCGCCTATGCAGCAGGTTTTGCAGGAGCATTAATACTTAATCCTTTAGCTGCTTTAGGTGGAGCCGCAGCCATTTTAGGTCTATCAAGAGCTTTGCGAAATAAAGCTGTTATGAAATTTTTTACAAGCCCTAGATTAAGAGCGTATGCAGCACAAAGAGCAATTGAGGGAGGTGGTGCTCGTTTAGGAGATAGAAATATAGCAGCAGAAAAAGCAATAGAGGCAGCAGTAACAGCCGTTCGTATTATAACGACACAATTGACTGGTACTAGTGTGGGTAGTGGCTTTGAAAGGGCAGAGACAGAAATTGGTCCTTTAGTTGAAGAAGCAAGAGAGCAAGCACAACCTGTAATTGAACGAGCGCGAGAACAGGTGCAAGATTTAAACTTACCCGACACAGGCAATTTTACACCACTAGCGAACCAACAACCACGGCCCGTGGCACCTGGCATGGGTACAGGCGAACAACTATTAGCAGACATTGAGAGGCGAAAAGCGTTAGGGTTGGTGTAACATGCGTTTATCTGACCATTTTACCTTACAGGAGCTAACCAAGTCTTCTACAGCAGAGCGTAAAGGCATTAAAAACGCTCCTGACGACACGCAAATAGAATCTTTGAAGAATGTATGCCTAAACATACTAGAACCTGTTAGAACCAATTATGGGGTGCCTTTGCGCCCATCTAGCGGTTTTCGTTGTTTAGAACTGAATCGTGCGATAGGATCTAGTGATAGTTCTCAACACGTAAAAGGAGAAGCGGTTGATTTTGAAGTACCGCATATAAGCAATGAAGATTTGGCACATTGGATTATGCTTAATTTGGACTACGATCAATTAATTTTAGAGTTCTACCGTGAAGGAGAACCAAACTCAGGCTGGGTACATTGTAGTTATGTCAAAGGAAACAATAGAAAAAAAGCACTCAAATACAACGGTAAAAACTACGAAAGGCTCTCATTCTCTGGAGAGGGATAGTCGTTTCGAAGGTTTTGACTTAGATCACGATGGCATCGTTAGTGATGATGAGATACAGAGTAGTAAAGAGCTGATACAGCTAGAGAAACTACAAACTCAAAAAAAGATGTCATGGATTGCTTTATCTAGCATGATTATTCTTACAATCATACTACTTACCGACCTAATATCTACTGAAAAGCTAGACGTTCTCGAAGAGCTTATATCTATGTACTACCTTGCTATGGCAGGTGTTGTATGTGGTTATTTTGGCGTTTCAGCATGGATGAGTAAAAAATGACCTGGGTACATTTAATCAAAAGTGTAGATAAAGAAGGTAAAAGTATGACACAAGACTTATTTAGACATTTACGTACACATAGCGGGCAAACTAAAAAGAAAGCAATACATCAATTTTGTAAAGAGATGTATCCCTATTTAATACTGATGTTGATTTCAACCAGTGTTTGTGGGTTCATTGTAGCAACACTTATTTGGTGGAAGTAGATGCCTGATCCATTGTCCGTCACAGCCGCTATTGCACTAGCTGGTAAATGTATCAACGGTGTTACTAAAGCTGTTAATTCAGGTCGTGAGCTAGAATCTGCGATGGGTCACATTAGCCGATGGTTTGAGTGTGTATCAGATATTAATGCCGCAGAACGAAGAGCAAAAAAACCGTCATTATTTAAAAAACTTACTGATAGTAAGTCCTGTGAACAGGCAGCCTTCGATGCCCTTATTGCAAAGAGAAAAATGGCGGAGGGCAGGAAGCAGATCTACGAATTAGTGACCTATACTTGGGGTAAAGAAGCCTGGAATGACCTTGTTCAAATGGAGCGAGAAATACGTGCAGAGCGTCAACGCCAAGTACACGCAAGAGCAGAGTTTAAAAGAAAGACAGCTGATTTTATATTTGTCTCTCTAGGTTGTATTGCGATTGTTGGGTTATTGGTAGGCTTTGTTTATATACTCTCATTAGGTGGTTGAGTGTTATTAGTTTTCATGTTAACCGTTTATCTTGATGGTGAACCCTATGGAGATAGAACTTACTGGAAAGATTTAAATCGATGTATGTATTTTGCTAAAACTATTAGGAGACAAAATTATTTTCCTCCAGACAAAAAATTTAATAGTCCAGAAGTAGCAGCTACTTGTTTACCTACCTATGTTAATCCATCAAAAACAAAGGTCTGGGAATGATGGGCTTGTAGTTTACGCATTAGTTCTATATATTAATAAAAAAATTAAAGGGTAAAAAAATGGCTAATGGTTTAGGTTCTTTACAAGTATTTAATCCACAATCTGTGTTTCCAAGAGGTTTTTCAATAGGCATGGATCCCCGTCCATTTTTAGCTCAAAGTGGTTTACAAATACAAGGTAATAGAGTTGTACCGATTCCTGGTTTTTCACAACCAACAGCTCCAGCACCACAACCAGTGGCACCACCAACGCCACAACCAATGCCACCACCAACGCCACAACCAACGCCACCACCTATGATACCTCAGCCACAACCCGCACTTCCTTCGGAGCAACTCAATATACAGCCTCCTATGGGAATACCAACAACGCCCCCAGTGCAAGAACCACCGCCAATGGCACCCCCTGTTATGGAACAGCCACCAATGGCACCACCAATGACACCACCAATGGAACAGCCTGTTATGGAACAACCAGCAATGGGTGGGTTTTTCAATAAAGTTTTTAATACTTTAAGAGGGGAAAATGTAACAAATTTAGATCAACCAGTAACGTCCACTCCACAACTTGATGATTTTGAGCCTTTACCACCACCAATTGCACGACCTAGAATTGATAATCGTTTTTTTAGACCAGTAGGCACACCACCTGAATTTACATTTGGATTAGACGGTATTTTAGGAAGATTTGATCGTTTTAGACCACCGCCACCACCTAGATTTGGTTTACCTGTTGGGTTTAGACCTGCTCGCAGACCTTTTCCACCAGGTTTTGGTGAAAGTCCCATGAGAAATTTTAGAGAAATGAGGGGTATTGGTTTACGCAACCCGTTCTTTGGTCCTCGTAAACAGGGTTAAGCGTATTTAGTTTTTTTACGCCTATTGTTCATTATTGCTCCACAACCTATCGCAATCTTACTTGCTAAACCACCTGCTTTCGCTTTAAAAGTTTTGACATTTGTAGGTTTACCTCCCACGCCTTGAGCTTTAGCTCTTTTTCTACGAACAGCACTAGTAATTTGTTCTTTGCTCATGCTCCTAGCTTTAGCTCGAGGCACACATTTAGGATATTTTCTTTTACTGGTCTTTGTAGATTTTCTACCGCAAGATTGAAACTTTCCATCTTTTTTAGGTGCGCCAATATCGACCCAATCACCTTTAGAGCCTTTACCGAACCACTCCGTTAAACCGCCTTTAGGTTTAGCCATTACTTAGACCTGTATCCGCCACCACGTTTTTTGTAAGTTCGAACTAACCAAGCATTAGCGTAAGCTGAGGGATAAACATCAAACTTACGCTTCGCCTCTGCTTTTACTCTTGCGTATAAAGCAGGGTTAGTTGGTTTAGCACCGCTTTTTGTCGTAGACTTCTTTTTAGTAGTTTTGCTTTTAGTTCTAGGAGGCATATTACTTTCTCTTTCTCTTCATAGCACCGCCACGTTTCATTGTGACTTTAGTTTTCATACCGCCACCGCGCATACCTGTCTTCTTAACACCACCACGTTTCATGCCAGTTTTTTTAACACCGCCACGTTTCATGCCAGTTTTTTTAACACCACCACGCTTCATTTTAGTTTTCATACCGCCACCGCGCATACCAGTTTTTCTCATACCAGGCATTTTATAATCTCCTATATAGCTCTTTTCTACGTTTCATAATAGTTTCCGCTTCGTAATCACCGCTTTCTCTTTTATAGTAATTAAGCATACTTAACTTTTGTGATGATTTATACAGTAAACTTAATCTTTGTATAAAAATCATAGCATAGCTTACATCCACTGTTTGTTCAAAACCCTCATGATCTATGATTGGATTTGCCTCATCGTCTGGGTGAAAACCCATAACATATAAGTCCCTATCGGTAAAATTAGCATTTGATATGCACTCATTCATGCCATCTAAATATTCATAAAATCGCTCTGGCTCTTCGTCAAATTCAAAGTCAACTAAAATTACTAATTCATATTTATCGTTGTAATTAGATAGAATTTCGTAAAAAACTTCTGGAGAGCAACTATATTTAAACTGAATATCAACCTTATTGTCGCTCCAAGCCTTAGCTGCAAACGGGCATACAGGAAAATCGTTATACTCTTTGTTTGGTACTTCTAGTGCTGTTTTTGACCAATTCCGTATTTCACTGCGGATATTAGCCTCAAGAATGTCGTCATCCATACTAACATTTCCAACGTCTTCTCGCTTGTCGAATACGAGAATTAGGATTGTTCCTTGTCTTTGCTGATGATTTTTTGAGTTGACCCAACGATCTAGCGCAAAATGATTTACGCCTTTTAGCTGCCTTACTGCCAGGTTTGACTTTACCCGTTACCGCAGTTTGTAATTTAGAGCCAGGATTCTTTTTACGATATTCTTTAATGCCCTTAGCCGTCATACCTGCACCCTTTTTTGTAGGGCGAAAGTTAGGGTTTTTACCAGTGGTAGTTCTGGCTATATTTTTTTGTCGTCTAGGTCTTGGTGATGGACTTCTGGCCACTATCGTTACACCCTTTTAAATTTAATAAAGTGGTAATTATTACACCTACAATACCACAAGATATTATCGTTAACGCTCCAAAAAATAAATACAATACCATAAATAAATAAAAGCCAAAATTTTTTATCATTTCGTTTCTCCCCAGTTTTCTCCTAATCCTACATCTATTTTTGACGGCACTTGCATTTTAACGCAGTTTTCCATCAAATCCTTAATTTCACTTACATCTTCCTTATCTATAGAGAAGCATAATTCATCATGCACAGTCAACATTGGGGTAAAACCCTCGTTATAGCAGTTTAGTAACGCTTGTTTGGTTTGATCTGCACTAGACGCTTGTATCAAACGATTCAGAGCTTTGTAAGTATTAGCTACCCTAAAAAACTTAGGGTTCCGATACTCCCAGTCTTTTTCTCGTTCTTCTATCGGCACATCAAGTATTGCTTGCCACTCTCTTTCTAGCCTATCCACATGTAAAAACTCTGAGCTTTTACTACCATACACACCTTTCTCTCGCATCGGAAACCTACATTTACGACCTAATAAGGTTCGAATCTCTTTACGAGACTCCGCTGCCTTTGCCACAGCGTTGGCTATCTCGCGGATAAACGGCACTTTATCATCATAGTCATTTCGTATCTCTTTTGTTTCTCCCATAGATATGTCGCCTAATACATTAGATAATTTACCTAACCCCATGCCATACATGATGCCTAAATTAATTGTTTTAGCTATCGTTCTTTCTACTCCTGCTAAATCAGCCACCATTTGATGAAAATCAAAGTCCTCTTGGTGATACTGTTTAATTATCTCTTGCACCCGATGATCGTCTTTGGTTGTAGGTGTTAAACTTACATAGTGCATCAACCACCGTGGTTCTTGTGCAGAGTAATCAAAACTACCCCATAATTTACCCTCTTCAGGTAAAAACAAACCTCGTATCATCTTTTTTATCTCAGGATGCCTAGCAGGAACTTGCTGTAAGTTAGGATGGCTCGATGAAAATCTACCAGTAACGGTGCCCCCTACTTCACTACGAAGTTGGTTAAACTCACAATGAATGCGGCCATTATGCTGATGAGATAAAATAGTGTCGATAAACGTAGTGTTCGCTTTGTTAAATTCTCTAATCTCAAGAATTTTCTGTGCGATAGGATGTTCGTGGTTGCTAAGAAAATGTTTCGTGAAACTTGGTGCACCCGATTTTTGCGTTCTTTCATAATCTAACCCCAATGTATCAAAAGCCTTTGCCAGACTTGTTGCATTCCAAGGCTCTATAAAAAAGCCTACTTCTTTTTTTACTTCTTGTAGAAGTTTTTTCTCCTTTGTCTCCAAAACCTTTTTAGTTTTTTCTGCTTGTTCTAAATCTATGCGTATGCCATTTTTTCTCATCTCGAAAATGATGGGTATTAGTGCTAGTTCTAAATTTAAAATATTTTTACAATCGTCCTGTATTAATTTTTGATGCAACACCGACCATAAATCATAAGTAATTCTGGCATCTGTCTCGGCATAGTTGGCAACTCGAGCGGCAGGTAATCGCCACATCTCTTTCTTCGCATCGACCCCATGCTGACTAGCGGTGGTATTTAACTCTAAATTGGCCTTTCTTTTACCTATGTAAGTGCTACCTAACGCATCTAATGAGTAACTAAACCTATTCTCGTCAAGCAGTGCTGCGGCTACCATCGTGTCGAACACCGAACCATGAACCTTGATCCCCTCATGATGTAACCACCCTAAATCGTACTGAGCGTTGTGCATAACTACGTCCATGCCATAAGATAACTGGTCACATAGCCAAGAAGCCACCAAATTTGGGCTAAGATTGCCTCTACCTTCATGACGCATGGGAAAATACCATTGTTGCTCTTTTGACGCTACAGCGATGCCTATGAGGTGTCCGTCGTCCCTAAACCACCCTGCACCTTTAGTGGTAAGGTTAGGATCTTTAGTTTCTACGTCTATGGCTAATAGTTTTTCTTGAGATAAGTCTGGAAAAGACTCTGGTGGTGTCCATACTTTTTCGTCAAATATTAGTTCTTCTTGCATTAGATTGTGTAAAACCTATTTGTTTGCGGTTCGATAAAATGAAGTGTGCTTTTCGAACGAGTCACCGCTACGTAATAGATGCGATGTTCGATGTCTGGGTTGTGCATATAGCTTTGATAAGCTGCGGGTGATAAGTCTGGTATAACCACAATGTTTTCATTTTCTCCACCTTTCATAGAATGTATGGTGCTTAATTTTATGCGAGGAGAGTCTAAGTTTTCTCCACGTTTTAAAGCACTTAGGATATACACTTGAGTATCTGTGTCAAGTTTATCCAAGGCAAAGTTCCAATCTTTACCTCTGTCTATCATCAAACCTAACGATTGCACGGCATACTCATACGTTATTTCCATCTGCTCATCTAACGCTAATAGTGCCTTAGATCGTGGCCCATAACCTCTTTTAAAACCAACGCCACTACTCATGAAGCTGTAGATGTTTCTAATTTGTTTGGCTGTAATAGGTGTCCCTGTTATTAACGATTGCCAGTTGCGAACTGCGTCGTGTGTCTTTTGCGATATAGACAGTCTACCATTGCGTGAAAATACAATACCGTCCTCTCGTAACATGTTTGCATAACCTGACACGATATGATTGGTGCGACCCATAATCGTCCACTCACCTTCATGTAACGGAATGTCCTGTAATGACTGATGCCAACGTACAGAGCCGTTGTCAGAGCGCGGATTCCAAGACTTAGGTGCCCTATTATGTATTCGACTAACGATACGTTGCGCCTCATGCCACGGCTGTTTGGGTAAACGATAACTTTTTTCTAATACTTGTTTGTCTTTAGTTGCGTTTAGAAAACGACCAACGTCTGCCCCTTGAAAACCCATAATC